>OJPF01001268.1_pt1 | contig 11900 bp, 11 predicted proteins | sample 1598441 | NCBI WGS metagenome assembly OJPF01 (sample SAMN03922474, study PRJEB24848) | human gut metagenome | isolation source: stool sample | host: Homo sapiens | place: Germany | collected 2010-11 | reverse complement strand
GATCTACACACTGCATATCGTCGGCAGCGTCAGATGTGTATAAGAGACAGTCTCTCGAACAATCACCTGTTGCGCCAGGTCACGGTTGAATGTCAATACCGATTCCCCGGCCCTGTCCAACTGGTTATACACCAGTGTCCACATTTCGTTCACCTCTTTTTTCAGTGAGGTAAGCTCTGATTCTATAAATTTCACCATAATATCATCTTTCTTTTTGTATTCTTTTTTTTCTGACGGTACCCCCATCATCCGAAACGTCCCGTAATGTAATTTTGAGTGGCTTCTTTGCTGGGGTTTGTAAAAATCTTCTTCGTATCGTCATATTCCACCATCGAACCCATGTAGAAGAAAGCGGTTTTGTCACTGACCCGTGCTGCCTGCTGCATATTATGGGTTACAATAACAATGGTATATTCCTTCTTCAGTTCGTGAATCAGTTCTTCCACCTTAGCGGTAGAAATGGGATCGAGCGCCGATGCAGGTTCATCCATGAGCAAGACGGAAGGCGACACAGCCATGGCACGCGCTATGCACAAACGCTGTTGCTGTCCGCCCGAAAGAGCAAAAGCGGACTCTTTCAACTTGTTCTTCACTTCATCCCACAAGGCAGCTCCTTTTAATGTTTCCTCCACCCGGTGACGGATAAATTCATTATCCTTCACTCCATTTACCCGCAACCCATAGGCAACGTTCTCAAAAATACTTTTCGGAAAAGGATTGGGACGCTGAAACACCATTCCCACATTCTTGCGAAGTTCGTCCACCTGCACAGATTTATCATAGATATTCACGCCATCTATCTGTATCTTCCCCTCAAGGCGTGCACCGGGGATCAAATCGTTCATACGATTAAAGAGACGGAGAAAGGTAGACTTTCCGCAGCCCGACGGACCGATAAAAGCCACTACCGCTTTTTCTTCAATCGCCATACTGATATCTTTCAATGCCTGGAAATCTCCATAGAAGAAATTCACATGTTGCGCATCTATCTTATTCATATATTATAGATTAATTCGTTTTTAATTTATTCGAGAAATACCTGCGAAGTCCGTTCGCCAGCAAATTGACCACCAGAATAATAAGGATAAGCACTAAAGCAGTTCCGTAAGCAATGGGCAATTGTGACTCCATATCGGTTCCACTGGTCGATATGACATAAAGATGATAAGGGAGGGCCATGCATTGGTCCAATATGCTATGCGGCAACTGCGGCAGGAAGTAAGCGGCACAAGTAAACAGAATGGGTGCGGTTTCTCCCGATACCCTTCCCATTGCAAGAATAAGCCCCGTGATAATATTAGGCATCCCCATCGGAAGAATCACGTAGCGGATAGTTTGCAATTTGGTCGCTCCCAACGCCAGGCTGCCTTCGCGGTAACTATCCGGAATAGCTTTCAAAGCCTCCTCGGTAGTACGGATAACCAACGGCACACAAAGCAAACCCAATGTGAGTGAACCCGCCAGAATACTATCGCCAAAACCCAGGTACTTCACAAACAGCGCCATACCAAACAAACCGAAAACGATAGATGGGATGCCGCTCAAATTATTCGTCATCACCCGTATGAAGCGGACCAATTTACCTTTCGGAGCATATTCGTTCATATAAATACCGCTCATCACGCCCACAGGAAAAGCAAACAATGCACTGCCTATCATCAAATAAAAAGTACCCACGATAGCCGGCCAAATGCCTCCTCCCGTCATTCCGTCGCTGGGAGGCGAAGTGAGAAACTTCCAGTTGATAACTCCTATACCTTTATATATAATAAAGCCCAAGATGCAAAACAAAATCAGTACAATACTGTAACTAAGCAGTTTGAACACTCCGAACGCAATCCACTGTGAACGTCTCTTGCGTACCCCTTGTCGGGCATTAAATATATTTTTTTCCATATTCTATCGTATTATGACTTTCTTCCGAAACCCGCTCCGGTTTTGGATGATATATACTCTACACTAAAATTGATAATCATGGTAATCAGAAACAGCACCACCCCCAGCAGAAACAAGGCTTCATAATGTGCACCACCGGCAGGAGCTTCTCCCAATTCGGCAGCAATCGTCGCAGGAATCGTGCGTAGCGGTTCCAGAATCGTTGTCGGTATCACAGCCGCATTGCCGGTCACCATCAGCACAGCCATCGTCTCACCAATGGCACGTCCGATGCCCAGCACCACTCCCGATGTAATGCCTGAAATGGAAAACGGAATCACCACTTTATAGATGGTCTGCCAATGCGTGGCTCCCAAAGCCAGACTCGCCTCGCGCATGGCACGCGGACAATTACGCATAGCATCCTCGCTGACCGTGATAATAGTAGGCAAAGCCATAATAGCCAACACAATGCTTCCAGCCAAACCGGTCTCTCCCACCGGCAAATCGAACACCTTTTGAATGAGAGGTACAATAACTATCAGCCCGAAGAATCCGTATACCACCGACGGTATACCATTCAGCAATTCAATAACCGGTTTCAGAAATCCGCGTGTGCGGCTGCTTGCTACTTCCGACATATATACAGCCACAGACAATCCGAACGGCAATGCAAAAAGAATCGCAAAGAAGCTCACCCAAAGTGTTCCCATGACCAAAGGAACAAAACCGAATTGCGGGGCCGGAGTTGCTGTCGGGAACCATTCTTTACCGGCAAACACTTCCGAGAAAGAGATATGCTCATCTTTCAGCAAACGACCCGGAAAGTCCTTCTCTATAAACTTTGCCGGGACAAAAGCAATGATACCCGGATGATCTGCCACTACCTTACCGATACATTCTCCCGCCTTGTCGTATTCCGCCCCCAACTCTTCTTCCGAAAAATAAGAAGTAATATCTTCCAGCCGGAATACCTTAATTCCGATATCGGGACCTCCCACTTCACTCCAATTGGTTATCTCTTCGTCAAACACATCTTTAATTTGCACCGCACTCAGTTCCCTGACCGGATTCTTCCCGTTGACAGCCAGCACATACCCTTCTTCTGTTACCTTGTTGCCAAAGAGTCCGAATGCCTCCGTAAACAGAAAAATGACAATCAGCACTATCGTAATACTTGTGATAAAGCCACTGCAAGTCAATATTCCTTCGACAATCTTTTCCCAAACTTGTTTCATACTGTTTTAGTCTTCTATTAGTAATCGATGCAAAAAAAGCTTCTCGATATTAAAATGACATGAAAGGAGCTTGAAGTATTTGCTACAATTATGTTACAAAGTTGTTACACCCGGACAGAAAAGCCTACTCCTCCACCTGAAAAGCAACACCTCACCTTGTAACGGAATCGTAATACACAAGTAAAACAAATGACACAAGAAAACGTTTCTTTTGCACATGAATTAATATAATAACTTATGAATCAGTTAAAAGCCCTGTTTTTCTTTGTCTTATCAATTTGCAGCCTGCACACTGCCGCACAACGCATCAAAGGCAGCGACACCGTATTACCTGTCTCACAAGAGACTGCAGAAATATTTATGAACACTCACCCCGAGCAGCGGGTAACCGTCACCGGTGGCGGGACCGGAGTCGGCATATCCGCCCTCATGGACCATACCACCGATATCGCCATGGCTTCACGCCCCATCAAGTTCAGTGAAAAAATGAAGTTGAAAGCTGCCGGACAAGAAGTAAAAGAAGTAATTATCGCTTACGATGCCCTTGCCATCATCGTCCACCCGGACAACCCTGTCAGCCGCCTCACCCGGCAACAATTGGAAGGCATCTTCCGCGGAAAAATTGTAAACTGGAAGCAAGTGGGAGGCCCCGATATGAAAATCATTGTCTATTCTCGCGAAACCTCTTCGGGAACATACGAATTCTTTAAAGAAAGCGTCCTAAAAAACAAGAACTATATGAGCGGCAGCCTCTCCATGCCGGCAACCGGCGCCGTCATCCAGTCCGTCAGCCAAACCAAAGGAGCCATCGGATATGTAGGTCTTGCCTATCTGTCCGACCGTGTCAAGCCGATAGCCGTCTCGTATGACGAAGGAAAACACTATGTACTCCCCACCATGGAAAACGGAACCAAAAGACAATATCCTGTAGTGCGTCCGCTCTACTATTATTATAATGTGTCCGACAAAGCGAAAGTCAGCCCTTTCATCGAGTATGTACTTTCCCCTGCGGGGCAAAATATTATAAAAAAGGGAGGATATATTCCCGTGAAATAACGCATATCCCAAAAAGAATACGTATTTTTGCACCTTAAAGTGTAAAATTAATATCACTATGACTGAAATGAACGCTACAGAAGCTACAGAAAAGAGAAGTCTGAACTTCATCGAACAGGCAGTAGAGAACGACCTGAAGGAAGGTAAAAACGGAGGAAAAGTCCAAACCCGTTTCCCGCCTGAGCCCAACGGTTATCTCCACATCGGTCATGCCAAGGCCATTTGCCTGGATTTTGGGATAGCCGCACGCTATGGTGGAGTATGTAACCTGCGTTTCGACGACACCAACCCGACCAAAGAAGACATGGAATATGTGGAAGCCATCAAGGAAGATATCCAATGGCTCGGATTCCAATGGGGAAATGAATATTATGCATCCGACTACTTCCAGCAATTGTGGGACTTCGCCATCCGTCTCATCAAGGAAGGAAAAGCTTATATAGACGAACAGAGCTCCGAAGTGATTGCCGCACAGAAAGGCACGCCCACCCAGCCGGGTGTAGAAAGCCCTTACCGCAACCGCCCTATAGAGGAGACACTCGAACTGTTCCAAAAGATGAACACCGGAGAAATAGAAGAAGGAAAGATGGTGTTGCGTGCCAAAATAGATATGGCAAGCCCCAATATGCACTTCCGCGACCCTATTATCTACCGCGTAGTAAAAACGCCCCATCACCGTACAGGCGAAACATGGAAAGCATACCCCATGTATGACTTTGCCCACGGCCAGAGCGACTTTTTCGAAGGTGTAACCCACTCTTTATGTACACTGGAATTCGTTCCTCACCGTCCGCTCTACGACCTGTTTGTGGACTGGGTAAAAGAAGGAAAAGACTTGGACAACAACCGCCCTCACCAGTACGAGTTCAACAAACTGAACCTGAACTACACGCTGATGAGCAAGCGTAACCTGCTGATTTTGGTAAAGGAACACTTAGTAAACGGTTGGGATGACCCCCGTATGCCGACCCTCTGCGGTTTCCGCCGCCGTGGTTATTCTCCTGAGTCCATCCGCAACTTCGTTGACAAAATCGGTTACACCACATACGATGCCCTGAACGACTTCGCGCTGTTGGAGAGTGCGGTGCGCGAAGACTTGAACACCCGTGCCACTCGCGTATCCGCCGTAATCAATCCGGTGAAACTTATCATCACCAACTACCCGGAAGGACAAGTGGAAGAGATGGAAGCCATCAACAATCCCGAAGACCCGACAGCCGGCACACATACCATCGAGTTCAGCCGTGAGCTTTGGATGGAACGCGAAGACTTTATGGAAGACGCTCCGAAGAAATACTTCCGTATGACTCCGGGACAAGAAGTCCGCCTAAAAAATGCATACATTGTGAAATGCACCGGTTGCAAGAAAGACGAAGAGGGCAACATAATAGAAGTATATGCCGAATACGACCCCGATACCAAAACCGGCATGCCCGGCAGCAGTCGCAAAGTGAAAGGAACACTGCACTGGGTGAGCTGCGCTCATTGCCTGAAAGCAGAAGTACGCCTGTATGACCGCCTATGGAAGGTAGAAAACCCACGTGACGAAATGGCTGCCATCCGCGAAGCCAAGAAATGCGATGCACTGGAAGCCATGAAAGAAATGATCAACCCGGATTCATTGCATGTTCTGACCGAATGTTATGTAGAAAAATACCTTGCAGAAGCCAAACCACTGGATTACTTACAGTTCCAGCGCATCGGCTACTTCAATGTAGATAAAGACTCCACGCCCGAACACTTGGTGTTCAATCGTACCGTATCTTTAAAAGATACCTGGAGTAAAATTAATAAATAAAAAACTGCTTATGAATAATGACCTGTCTTCCTATTTTGAAGACCCGGAATTTAAAGAAGCGTTAGAAAAATACGAGGGTATGGTGAAAAACCATACCCCCGCTTATTTTGATGCTGACGAACTGACAGACATCGCCGAATATTATGCTTCAAAAGGAAGACAAATAGAAGCAGAAGCCGCAATAGACTTTGCTTTACAACTGCATCCCAACGATACGGATGCCTTGATTTTTCGTGCCCGTTCCCTGGCCATGAAAGGCAGGCTGGACGAAGCATATATGGTTATGGACTTGATTGAAGACCGGTCGGATCGCGAAGTGAGGTTCTTGAAAGCCGATTTGTTGATGGAAGAAAAACGCATGGAAGAAGCCGACCATGTATTCGAAGAACTAGCTGCCTACGAAGAAGGAAAACTGGAAACCCTTATCGATATTATCCTCGCTTATATAGATGCCAATCAGGAAGCTTTGGCAAAGAAATGGATCAAGCACGTGGGCGAAACATACGATCTTGCCTCCCTTTCCCAAAAAAACCAGAAGTTCAGAGACCTATTGTGTGACTTTTATATCACTTTCAATAATCCCGAAGCGGCCATTCCTCTTCTGCAAGTCACACTCGACTGCTATCCCTACTCCATCAATCATTGGAACAGTTTGGGCAAATGCTACTTGAGCACCAATGACTATGAAGAGGCACACGAAGCCATAGACTTCGCACTGGCCATTGATGACAGCAATGCGGAGGCACTGACGCTTAAAGCCTTTTGCTACCAACAAAGCGGTGAACTTCAAAAATCCTGTGATTACTATCTCCGCCTGGCAGAGCAACAGGAAAATAAAACACGTGCTTATCTGGCATTGGCAAAGACCTATTTTGAGATGCAGGATTATACCTCCTCCATCTATTATATAGAAGCACTGCTGGACAATAAAGACGCATTAAGCAAATACGAACTGTCCGAACTATATGGCGACATAGCTTTATGCCATGCCGCCCTGAAGCACATCGGCGTGGGACAAGCATCCATCCGGCGTTCTTTGGAACTGAACGAGAACGACCCCGATACGCTTATCGTTGCAGGACGATTCTTCCTGATGGAAGCCAAAGCATGCAATGACGAGACTGCCAAAGCAGAAAACCAGGCCAAAGGAGAACTATACTTCCGACAGGCATTGAACTTAATCATGGAAGACGAACGGCTGGACTATCTGTTCACTATCGGCGCTGCTTGTTTCGACACACAGAACTTCAAGCTTGCCGCACAATACTACGAACAAATAAACCGTGAGTTTCCCGACAATGCACCCGCCACTTATTTCTTTCTGGCCTATTGCTATTTCTATCTGGAAGAAGCCATCTCCTGCATGCATTACATCGCAAAGATGAAGCACGAACTGCCCGATGCGTACAGCAACCTGGGCACAAGCGACTCTATACTGAGCGATACACGCTTTAACGAATTAATGCGCAACCTGAAAGACAGTGTCAATAATGGAAAAGTAGACTTAGATAATTTCTTATAATTAATTAATCATGGAATCAGTTGCATTTATCCAATGGTGCTTAGATCACCTTAATTATTGGACTATTACGTTATTAATGGCCATTGAAAGTTCTTTTATCCCCTTCCCGTCGGAAGTGGTGGTTCCCCCGGCCGCTTATAAAGCTGCAGGAGGAAATAGTGACCTGAATGTATTTCTGGTAGTTATTTTCGCCACCATAGGAGCCAATATCGGTGCCATCATCAATTATTACATTGCTTACTTTGTCGGCCGACCCTTGGTATACAAATTTGCCAACAGCCGTTTCGGTCACATGTGTCTGATAGACGAGGCAAAAGTACAGAACGCCGAGCATTACTTCGACAAGCACGGTGCTCTTTCCACCTTTATCGGCCGCCTCATTCCGGCAGTACGCCAGTTGATTTCAATTCCTGCCGGCCTAGCCAAAATGAAGCTGTCCACTTTTCTGCTCTACACTACATTAGGTGCAGGCATCTGGAACTGTATCCTGGCGGCAATCGGCTATTATCTGCAATCAGTGGTACCCGAAGAACAACTTCTGAGCACAGTAACCGAGTACAGCCACGAATTGGGCTACTGCTTCATTGCCATTGGTGTATTGGTAGTGGGCTTCCTTATTTACAAAGGACGAAAATAAGTGAACCTTTTTCTACTTACGTTTGTTATAATTACAATATCAGAACTAAAACAATAAAATTATGGCAAAAACAGCATTCAAAGGCACACCGGTAACATTAGCCGGCGAATTTGTAAAAGTAGGAACTCCCGCACCCGAATTTACATTGGTAAAAGGTGATTTAAGTAATTATACATTGAAAGACGGAAAAGGAAAGTATTTGGTACTCAATATCTTTCCGAGTATGGACACAGGCGTATGCGCCACCTCTGTGCGTAAATTCAATCAATTGGCAGCCAACCGCCCGAATGTGACGGTACTGGCCATCTCAAAAGATTTGCCTTTCGCACAGGGACGCTTCTGTACCACAGAAGGCATCGCCAACGTCGTTCCCTTGTCCGACTACCGATATACTTCCGATTTCGCACAGAAATACGGCGTACTGATGACAGACGGACCTTTGGCAGGACTTCTGGCCCGCTCGGTAGTGGTCATCAATCCGGAAGGCAAAGTGGTATATACGGAATTAGTACCCGAAATCACTCAAGAACCCAACTACGAAGCAGCCCTGAAAGCTGTGGAGTAAAGTAATTCATAAAGGTGCTTTCACACCTAACAGCACGTTAATCCGCTTATAATAAGCGGATTAACGTGAAACTCTAAATACTCCCGGCACCGGACGATAAGCATCAATACCGACAACCTTCTCTAACATATTCCTCGCCATCCAAGACTTTATACGACGATAAGCCGTACTACGCGTCATGCCGCATACACGCTCCAATTCAAGACGAGTGATGTAACTGTTGTATTTAAAATAGTCACTCAGTATCCCCATCAGTTCGATATCCGAATAATTCTTCGTATGTCCCCCTCTTTCGGAACGGATAAACTTCAGCCCCTCCAATTTACCGCATATAGCCTTCTCCGGCTTATACACCACCGACTTAAAACGGATGGATTCCGCCCGCACCTCTCCTTCCTTCTCCACATCGCCCGGACACGATAATGTCATCTGGAAATAACCTATACCGTCGATATGCACACAATTACCTTTTTGCAGTTCCTCCACAAAACGGTCACTCATTTCGCACAACACTGCCCTCAAATCACTCTTTGTCAAACTGGTCGCTTTCTGTATGTCATCCCCCAAACTCCAAATACTAATCGTTTTTGACCTGGCTACACGGGCGTGCAGATGCACCACCTCCTTCCCATCCACTTCACGGGGAGGGCTCTTATACAAATCATATTCCACCTTCATAATCTTCTCCTTTTACTGACTATTTCATACGTTTTTTCCTCATCGTTTCAGCCGGATGAAATGACCATCCCACCCGGCTGACATGCTCGATTCACCCAGGTAGAATGGTCGTGCCAGCCAAGTGGAACGATATCATTTACAGCATAAAGGTAACAAAAAAAAGACAGACAGACACCACGTCAGGCATTTATTTCCGATAAACGGAAAAATATCTGCTAAAGCTGCGAAATATTTGCAAACCCCTCTCCCAAGGTTGTAACTTAGCCGCATAGAAACCCAAAAACAAAGAAAAATGAGCAAAAGGAACTTGAAAAAGCTGAGAAAAGAGAATGAATCTTTAAAAGAAATGTGTGCCCGAAAAATGGCTCCGTCCACTGACCCTATACTGGATGCCATTTTGCAGATGGAATCTTACCTGAAACGCCACTATGATTTCCGCTTTAACCGAATGAACGAAATAACCGAATACCGCACACACGGTACTTTGCCTTTCGCTCCGCTGAGCCAACGAGACTTGAACTCCATCTGCATTGCAGTCCGCAAAGCAGGAATAAATTGTTGGGATAAGGACGTCAACCGTTTTATTTACTCCACACAAACCGGCAGTTATCACCCTTTCCTGCTCTATATGCAGGAACTTCCGTTGTGGGACGGTACAGACCGGCTGACCGACTTGGCACAGCGTGTTTCTACCGATGATTACTGGATACGGAGTTTCCACCGATGGATGTTGGCAATGGTAGCCCAATGGATGGGGCTGGACAACACCCATGCCAATAGCGTAGCCCCCATTCTGGTCAGTCGGAAACAAGGAAAACAAAAATCCACGTATATAAAAATGCTGGTACCGCCCGAATTGCAAAACTATTATACCGATGACTTCAACCTGAATTCCAAGGGACAGGCCACTCGTAAATTATCGGAATATGGGCTGATATGTATGGATGAATTTGACAAGGAAACCACCAAGAAGATGCCTTTATTAAAGAATCTGATGCAGATGGCAAGCCTGAGTTTCATCAAATCATATCAAAAGAGCTTCTCCAAACTGCCTCGAATCGCTTCGTTTGCCGGTACATCCAACCGCAAGGATATTCTGACCGATCCTTCGGGAAGCCGCCGTGTCATTTGTATTGAAGTGACGGGAAACATCGACACTACACAGCCGATAGATTATGAACAGCTTTATGCACAAGCCATGCACGAGATTCATCATGGCGAACGCTACTGGTTTGACAGTGAGGATGAGCAGATTATGACGGAAAACAACCGTGAGTTTGAGCAGACACCGGCTATGCTGCAATTGTTTTATCAGTATTTTAAAGCTGCGCAAACGAAAGAGGAAGGAGAATTTCTTACTCCGGTCGAAATACTAAATTATCTGAAAAAGAAAAGCGGTATATCATTGTCTGATAACAAAGTATATCACTTCGGGAGATTGCTGCAAAAATGCGGTATTCCTTCGAAGCATACTTATAAAGGTACTGTTTATCAGGTTATAAAGGTATTATAAGAGATAAAAGTAAGGCTGACAATAAAAGTCGGGATATTTTATTGTCAGCCTATTATCAATGGTTATTGTCAGGTGACAGAGTGCTGATATTCATCTACTTGAATGTATCCCTGACAGTATGACAATAAAACAGGTACAAATCTAATATGAGTAGTAACATACGAATCATAAGAGCCCCTCTCACATTCCCTGTTTAGAATAAATCCATTGCAAAGCCTGTGACCAATGTTCCGGATAAGCATAGTGCTCGGCTTCCTCCATTATCACAATCTCTTTAGGGGAAGTAATTACGTTATATACAGAAAATGTGGAAGTAGGAGGACATACCATGTCGTTATATCCTAAATAGAAGAAGACCGGGACTTTCAGCTGCTTTGCGAAATTAGCCACATCATAATAAGAAGATACTTCCAATTTCTTCTTTCTGATTTCGACAGCATCGGTGGAGTCTCTGAATAAATGCGGCCATCCACCTGCCCGTCCTTTCTCATAGCCGCTCAAATCGCTAAGTGCCGGAAAGAAGCTAACGACTCCTGTCACACGCGGATTAAGAACCGCCGTGACGATGGCCAACGCACCTCCCTGACTACCTCCCTGCACCAAGAGGTTGCTGCCATCAAATTCTTTCATAGAACAAAGATAATCTACCGCACGTACACATCCCATATAGACGCGTTTATAATAAACTTCATCACGATTGTCCCAATTCTGATATTGATATCGATAAAGTCCTCCCTGGCTCAAACTAGCATAAACGGACGGTTCTAATGTTACCGGAATACCATGGATGCCAATCTCCAACGTAATCATACCTTTTTCCGCTTCTACAATCGCACCGGCATATCCCCGTACTCCCGCTCCCGGTACCCGCAATAAAGCAGGATACTTTCCGGGCTTTACCGGCACACAAAGAATACCATATACCCGGCTGTTCAAACGGTAGTTCTGTACATTCCATTCATAAACATTCACCTTCTCGGTACAACGTTCGGGCAGTAAACGCAATTTCACATTCATA
>OJPF01001267.1_pt1 | contig 11900 bp, 8 predicted proteins | sample 1598441 | NCBI WGS metagenome assembly OJPF01 (sample SAMN03922474, study PRJEB24848) | human gut metagenome | isolation source: stool sample | host: Homo sapiens | place: Germany | collected 2010-11 | reverse complement strand
CCAATAAGGAGATCCGCCGCCGCGTGCCGCAGGTGCTCGAGCTGGTCGGCCTGGCCGACCGGGAAAAGCGCTTCCCGGCGGAGCTTTCCGGCGGCGAGCAGCAGCGCGTGGCCATCGCCCGCGCGCTCGTGAACAATCCGCGCATGATCATCGCGGACGAGCCGACCGGCAACCTCGACCCGGTGCGCAGCCTGGAACTGATGCTGCTGCTGGAGAAGATCAACGAGCTCGGCACCACGGTCCTCGTGGTGACGCACGAAAAGGAACTGGTCGACGCTTTTTCCAAGCGCGTCATCTCCATCGACGCCGGAAGAGTCATCAGTGACGGATTGGACGGGTACTACGGATATGAAGCTGAATAGATTCAACTACCTGATGGCGCAGGGCGTGAAAAACATCTTCACGCACGGTTTCATGTCCTTCGCGTCGATCACGATCATCATCGCGTGCCTGCTCATCATGGGCAGCTTCTCGCTGCTGACGCTCAACATTGACGCGAACATCGACCGCCTGCAAAACCAGAACGAGGTCATTGCCTACGTCGATGAGACGCTCACGGAGGATGAGGCCCGGGCCATTGAGCCCAAGGTCGCCGCGGTGCCGAATGTTGCCTCGGTCGAGTTCGTCACGCGCGAGCAGGCCATGCAGACGTTCGAGGCCGAGTATGACTCCGACCTCTTTGACAACATTGACGCGTCGGTCTTCCGTCACCGCTATGTCGTGACGCTTGACGACCTGTCACTCATGAAGGACACGCAGACCGCGCTCAAGAACGTGGACGGCATCGCCGATGTCACGGCGCATTTGGACTACGCGGAAAACTTCATCACGTTCCGGAACATTGTGAGCGTGGTCTCCGTCGTTTTGATCGTGATCCTCATTGCGGTGTCCCTGTTTATCATGACCAATACCATCAAGCTGGCCACGTTCGGCCGGCGTGAAGAGATTGCCATCATGAAGATGGTCGGTGCGACGAATGGCTTCATCCGTCTGCCGTTTGTGGTCGAGGGCCTTGTGCTCGGCCTGGTTGGCGGCTTGGTTGCATTCCTGCTCCAGTGGGGACTCTACAGCCTGATTGTCAGCAAGATCATGTCCACCATGGCGGCCGGTATCATCACGGTGCTCCCGTTTGCATCCGTGTCGCTGCCGCTGCTGCTGGTGTTCCTCGGCGTGGGTGTGCTCGTCGGTGTGTTCGGCGGCCTCACGGCCATTCGCAACTATCTGAAAGTCTAAGGAGGAAATCGAATGAAGATGAACCGCAAAGTCGTTCGATCCGTTATTTGCGTGCTGCTGGCGCTGATTTTCGTCATCTCGCTCATGACAGCGCTGATCCCGACCAATGCCAGCGCGGCGTCTCAGTCGGAGATCAACCAGCTCACGCAGCAGCGCAAAGAGCTGCAGGCCAAGCAGAAAGAACAGCAGAAGACCATCAACAGCCTGCGTTCGAAGAAAGCCAGCGTGGTGGATCAGAAGGCTGCGCTCGATAAGGAAAACGATCTGGCCCAGCAGGAGATCGAGCTCGTCAAGGAGCAGATCACGGCCTACGACCAGCAGATCGAGGACAAGGGCGTCGAGCTCGAGGCTGCCAAGCAGGAAGAGGAGGCCCAGACGGTCCGCTTCCGCAGCTGTGTGCGCCACCTTGAGGAGTATGGTCAGATGTCCTACATTGCCATCCTGCTCGAGGCGACCAGCCTGTCCGACCTTCTTGCCCGCATGGACATGGTCGGTGAGGTCATTGCATATAATAAACAGGTACAGGCCGACATGACGGCTGCCCGCGAAAAGGTCGAGACCGTCAAGGCAGAGCTCGAGGATGCCCGCACTGAACTCCAGGATAAGCAGTCCGAGCTCGAGACCAAGCAGGTTGCGCTGCAGCAGAAGGTGTCCGAGGCCAATGCGCTGCTCGCCGGCCTGGAATCGGATATCAACGCCTATAAGAGCGTCTACGATCAGTACGAGCAGCAGCAGAAGAACGTGCAGTCGCAGATCGACAAGCAGGTCGAGGAGCTGCGCCGCCAGGAGGAAGCAAACAAGAACAACAACCCCGGCTATGACCCGGGCAAAGCCAACGGCTCCACCGGCACCATGATGTGGCCGTGCCCGTCCTGCCACTACATCACCTCACCGTTCGGCTGGCGCTACCACCCGATCTATCAGACGCAGAAATACCACTCCGGGGTGGACATCGGCGCGAGCTATGGTGCGACCATCGTCGCAGCCGACGGCGGCACGATCATTACGGCCGGTTCTGTGTCCGGCTACGGCAACTGTGTTGTTATCAACCATGGCAACGGCATTACCACGCTCTACGGCCATATGAGCTCCATCGCGGTGTCCGTCGGTCAGAAGGTCTCCAAGGGCCAGACGATCGGTTATGTCGGCTCGACCGGCAACTCCACCGGCCCGCATCTGCACTGGGAAGTCACGGTCAACGGCGTGCGCCAGAACCCGCTCAACTATGCGAGCTGATTGGACATATTTTGATTGAATGAAACTGCCGGGCGGCCGGAAAATGGCTGCCCGGCTCATCTGCTGCATTGGGGGCTGCCCGGTGCGGGCAGCAATTGGATCCGGAGGGATAGCATGGACGAACACAAGCCACAGGAACAGGCACCGGAAAAAGTGCCGGCCCGCAGAAAAAGCGGCAGAATGCGCGGCTGGAAGGCGAGTATCCTTGCCTGTGTGACCTGCATTCTGGTGACTGCACTGGTCACGTCGATGATCTTTGTCGGCAAATTCGGCGGCAGCAGCAACTATAAGCTCGCGCTGAAGTTTGCGCAGGTCAAGCAGGTTGTGGACAAAGACTATATCGGCGACGCGGACGACACGGCCATCAGCGACGCTTCGTCGAGCGCGATCATCAGTGCCATCGGTGACAAGTGGAGCTATTACATGACGGCTGAGGAATACAAGGCCTACCAGATGTACTCCAACAACGAGTACGCCGGCATCGGTGTGACCATCCAGCTCGACGATAAGACGAAGGGCTTTCGCATCACGGCGGTGACGAGCGATTCCCCCGCGGCAAAAGCCGGCCTCAAGCAGGGCGACATCATCACGGCGATCGACGGAGAAGATGTCACGGGTAAGACACTTTCGGACGTGCAGAGCACCATTCGTGCCAAGCTCAACAAGACGCTCAAGCTCACCATCCAGGACGCTGCCGGCAAGAGCCAGACGGTCACGCTCGACTGCACGGTCATCTACACCGACCCCGTGACGTATAAGCTCCTGGATAACGGCGTCGGTTATGTGCAGATCCGTAACTTTGAGACCGGCGGCGGCAGCCGTGCCGTGCAGGCGGTCGATAAGCTGCTCGACCTCGGCGCAAAGTCGCTCGTGTTCGACCTGCGCGATAACCCCGGCGGCCTGCTCTCGGAGCTCATTACGATCCTGGATCACCTGCTGCCGCAGGGGGATCTGTTCGTGAGCGTTGACGGCAACGGGAAAGAAACCGTCACGCAGAGCGACAGCGTCTGCGTCAAGGTGCCGATGGCGGTCATCGTCAACGGCAACACCTACAGTGCGGCGGAGTTTTTCGCGGCTGCGCTGCAGGAGTATGACTGGGCGACCATCGTCGGCCAGAACACGACCGGCAAGGGTCGCAGCCAGACGACCATTGCGCTTCCGGACGGCAGCGCCGTGCACATCTCGAGCCGGAAATATCTCACGCCCAACCGCGTGGACCTGTCCGAGCAGGGCGGCCTTGTGCCGGACGTTGTCGTGGCCCCGGCCGCGGACAGCGATGTCGATGCGCAGCTCGAAGCGGCCATCGCCGCGCTGCGCTGAATCAAATCGTATACACGAAAATTTCAATGATATAAGGAGACGGATTATGGCGATCGACAGCAGATATAAGATGAGTCAGGAGCGTCTGGACACGCTCAAGGAAGAACTGCATTACCTCGAAACGACCCGTGAAAAGGAAGTCGCGGAGCTTATCAAAGAGGCGCGCTCGTTCGGCGACCTGTCGGAGAACAGCGAGTACGACGAGGCCAAGACGGAGCAGGGCAAGCTCTATTCCCGCATTGCTGAGATCACGGACCTGATCGAGAACGCCGAGGTCGTGGAGAAGGTCGAGGTCGCGGCGGACGTCGTGACCATCGGCAGCCGCGTGCGCGTGCTCGATGTCGATGAGGACGTGGAAGAGGAGTACACCATCGTCGGCTCGCAGGAGGCCAACCCCATGGAAGGCTGCATTTCAGACGACAGCCCGTTCGGCTTTGCGCTCAAGGGCCACAAAGTCGGCGAGACCGTCACGGTCGCAGCCCCGGTCGGCGAGCTGCAGTTTAAGATCATCGCCGTCGAAAACGAAGACTGAGGAGTCCATCATGAACGAAGAGAGAAAGAACCAGCAGGCGTCGGCAGAGCCGTCCCTGTCCGAGATCCTTCAGATCCGCCGCGACAAGCTCAAGGCGCTGCAGGCCGCCGGGCGCGACCCCTTCACGCAGACGCGCTTTGCGCGCAGCGCCTATTCGGCCGACATCAAGAACGATTTTGACGCCTATGACGGCAAAACGCTGCAGGCCGCCGGCCGCATCATGTCCAAGCGCGGTATGGGCAAGGCTATTTTCTGCGACATTCAGGATGACCGCGGCCAGATCCAGCTCTACGTCCGCAAGGACGCTGTGACCGAGCAGGAGTTTGCCGATTTCCGCAAGTATGACATCGGCGACATTATCGGCGTGAGCGGCTATGCGTTCAAGACCAAGACGGGGGAGATCTCCATCCATGTGCAGCAGGTCACGCTGCTCAGTAAATCTTTGCGCCCGCTGCCGGAGAAGTTCCACGGCATGACGAATACAGAGCTGCGCTACCGCCAGCGCTACGTGGATCTCATCATGAATCCGGAGAGTAAGCGCAATTTCCAGATCCGCAGCCAGTTCGTGGCCTACCTGCGCCGCTATCTGGACGGCCTGGGCTTCATGGAGGTCGAGACCCCTGTGCTCAGCCCCATCGCCGGCGGCGCGACGGCGCGCCCGTTCATCACGCACCACAACACGCTCGATATTGATATGTATATGCGCATCGCGACCGAGCTGCACCTCAAGCGCCTGATCGTCGGCGGCATTGAGCGCGTGTATGAGGTTGGCCGCATTTTCCGCAACGAAGGTATGGACACCAAGCACAACCCGGAGTTCACGACCTGTGAGCTCTATCAGGCCTACACCAACCTCGACGGCATGATGGACATTCTCGAGGGCATCCTCTCCGGCGCGGCCAAGGAGATTCTCGGCACGTATCAGCTCCAGTGGCTGGGCCATGATGTCGACCTCACGCCGAGCTGGCGCCGCGTGACCATGGCCGACGCCGTCAAGGACGTCACAGGGGCCGACTTTATGGCCATCCTCGGGGACGCGGACGCGGCGGTCGCCCTCGCCAAGAGCGTGGGCGTGGACATGGAAAACGTCGCCCACACGTGGGGCAATGCGCTCTATGAGACGTTCGACCAGAAGGTCGAGTCCACGCTCATCCAGCCGACGTTCATCACCATGTATCCCGTGGAGGTCAGCCCGCTGGCCAAGCGCAGCCCCGAGCAGCCCGCGCTCACCGAGCGCTATGAGATGTTCATCTGCGGCTGCGAGATGGGCAATGCCTTCTCCGAGCTCAACGACCCCATCGACCAGTACCAGCGTTTCAAGGCGCAGGCCGAAAAGCGCGCCCACGGCGACGAAGAGGCCAACATGATGGACGAGGACTTCGTCATGGCGCTTGAATACGGCATGCCGCCCACCGGCGGCTTGGGCTTCGGCATTGACCGCTGCGCCATGCTGCTGTGCGGCGCCAGCTCCATCCGCGACGTGATCCTGTTCCCGACAATGAAGACCCTGGACCCAAAGAAGGCTGAAAACAAAGCCGAAAAAGCAGCGGTAAATGGTTCTGCAGAGGATGCAACCGTGTCCGCGCCAAGCGTACAGATTGATCTTTCCAAGGTGAAAATCGAGCCGTTGTTTGCAGATGATGTAGACTTTGAGACATTCAGCAAGTCTGATTTCAGAGTGGTTAAGATCGAAGCCTGTGAGGCAGTGCCGAAGTCCAAGAAGCTCCTGAAATTCACACTGAATGACGGAACAGACCGGAAACGCACCATTTTAAGCGGTATTCACGAGTATTACGAGCCGGAAGAGCTGGTTGGTAAGACCTGTGTGGCAATCACAAACCTGCCGCCGAGAAAGATGATGGGTATTGATTCCGAGGGTATGCTGATTTCCGCAGTGTACGAGTATGACGGACGGGAAGGCTTAAATCTTTTGATGCTGGATGACAGTATTCCGGCAGGAGCAAAGCTGTACTAAAGAGGTCATTTACTACAAAAAATCGCGTTACTACAACTTTTCTACAACTTTTGCGCGAGACCCTACGAAACCGGATGAAGCAATATGAAAGGCGGATCTGCTTATAAAATGCAGATTCGCCTTTCTTTTTACATCAGCTTCATGTTCACACTAATGTTTTTTGCCTTCTCCTGCATATTCTCTTGTGTGATATGGGTGTAGATGTCCATTGTAGTAGAGAAATCGGCATGCCCCATGACTTGCTGAATGAATTTAACATCGTTGGTGCTTTCGCAGAGCCGGGTACAGAAGGTGTGCCGCAAGTTGTGAACACTAAAATGAGGGAGCAGATCCGGTTCACGGTCTTCCAGTTCAGCCTGATCCATTTCCTCCATGTTGTAAGTTACGCTGATTCTCTCAATCGCCCGATTGATATTGTGGGCGCTCATGAATGAGCCGGTTCGGTTGCGGAAAACAAAACCGTGAACTCCTCCTAACACCAGTTGATCGTCTGGATACAATGCGTCGATGGTTTCAATCTGGAGGCGAAGCTGCTCGGCCACCTCTGGATAGAGGATAGGGATAATTCGTGTACCGCTCTCAGTTTTGGGAGTGGTAATGTGAAATCCGGCTTTTCCGTCAATGACCCGGTAGATTAAGTTGTGGTTGACCGAGATTGTGTTTTCGCTCAAGTTAATATCGCTTTTGGTAATGCCGGTACATTCTGCTACACGCATTCCTGTTCCAAGGAGCACAGTCATGATGGGGAGCCAATGGCTGTATGTAGGGGACTTGGCAATAAAACGCAGGAAATTCTGCTGTTGCGTTTTAGTGAGTGCGATCCGCCGTTTAGGCTTTGGAGCGCTGCCATCCGTCTTGAGCTTGCGGTAAATGCCCTTGCTGGGATTTTTGCGGATGTAATCGTCGTCCACGGCCATTTCAAGCGTAGGGTGAACAATGGTGTTGATGCTCTCCAGTGAGTTGATAGCAAAGCCGTGTTTCAACAGTTTGGTATAAAACGCGAGAATATCACTTCTGTGGATTTGTGGCAGAGGCATGTTAGCGAAAGGCTCTTCTTTCACATAGAAGTCCCACAGGTAAAGATAATTTGCTCTGGTAGAGGGCTTCAGTTTGATGTTGTTATTCATGTAGACCTTGAACATATCATTCAGGGTAAGCTTCATGGCTTCCTGAGTACGGATGCCATCATCCTTATCTTTGTTGATCTGCTTTTCTTTGACACGAAGACTTGCGAGATCGGAGTCGTAAAGATATTTCTTTTTAGTGCCTAATTTGTAGACATACATATAGCTGCCATCTGCCCGTTGTGTTTCTCCGGGCCGAAGATTTCGTCCTTTGTTGTCTTTTCTCACTTTTGCCATTACTGGTACCTCCTGATTATAAAAGTGTAGTGCGCCTTACTGGCATGGTTATTTAGCCGGAAATATCATAAAGATATTCTTTGATACGCTGGACACTCCATAGGACACGGGTGTTCATGGTAATGCGTGCATTGGCAAGATCCCCAATCTGTACTGCAGTGTGCCTTCCACAGCACAACAGTTTGCAAAGGGTATCGGTATCAACAGCCAAGCACTGCTCCGGCGGTAGGTCATTCGGTTTTCTTTTCTCCATAATCGTCCTCCTTTTTTCGATTACAATGATCCCTTACGATTTGTAGAAGAAGGTTTTCAACAAAAACAATGAAAACGGTCTTGAGGTCAGGAGGTATTGAAATAACAAAAGAACTCTAATGGGGCCATTTCCTACGCCAGAACGGTTCTGCCGTGTATTTCAGGCTGCTGCTGTGCAGCACTTCGATTATGGGCGCGCTTCTGTGGTCATCGCACACTGTCCAGAATTCCTGTATAACTCCCCATAGAGGTTATGAACTTGTCAAGGTACTAAAAGAGCGTAGGGATCATCCGGTATTACCAAATGATCCGATACATCCTATAAATAGGCGGGGAAGAAAGAACTTCTGCAAAGAGGAAAGAAAATTTAAAGAAAATCCAAAAATCAATATATAGAATATTTGAATTGACAAGCACTATATATTGTGTTAGAATTGCAATGTAATTGATTTTTGTGCGTTGCCCGTCAGGGTACACAGGCTTTAGGGCTTGTGTTGCGGAGTAATGACTGCATTGCACACGCTGTTAATTTTGTACTTGTGTCAGTAGTATCACTGCGCCTTTTCAGGCCGGTATATTGCTGGCTTTTTTTATTTTACGGGATTTACCCACCATTGCGAGAATGACATCGGTTCATAGGCAACTATGGACGCCAGGCTTTATGCCGTCTGTCATTCTCGCTTTTTTATTGCCTGTAAGCCTGAAAGGGCTTTAAGGATAAATCAAAACTGAGAAAGGCAGGTCATGTACATGAATGTGAAGCAGAAAAGAAAGCAGAATGGTCGGCGGGTCAAGCCGGCACACTCCACGGACTGGAAGATGAAGAGACAGGCAGTATCTTCGCTCCGGCCCCGAAATGTTGCACCAATGGCGAGGGCAGTTATTTTGCCCCGAAGATCACGAAGGGGGATTTGATATGTCTGGCAGCAATAGTGCTGAACGAAAGCGGCATGAACCGCTGGTGCTGGTAGAAACGGCAGATCTTTCAGAAGAAGACTGGCTGGATTACCGGCGCCGTGGAATCGGCGGCAGCGATGTATCGGCGATCTTTGGCACTTCTCCATTCCGGACAGCCAGGGATCTGTACTACGACAAACTGAACATAGCGTCAGTGGAAGATGATGAGGGCAACTGGGTTGCCATGGAAATGGGGCATTTGCTGGAGCCTCTGGTAGCAAAGATATTCGAGCGGAAAACCGGATATCGGGTCTACCAAATCAAAAAGATGTTCCAGCACCCACAGTATCCTTGGATGCTGGCTGATGTGGACTACTTTGTGGAACTGCCGGATGGCACCACAGCGATCCTTGAGATCAAGACCACAAACTATAATGCCAGAGATAACTGGTGGATGAATGGGAAGGAGACTGTTCCAGTCTACTATGAATCTCAGGGGCGTCATTATATGGCAGTAACGGATCTTGACCGATGTTTCTTTTGCTGCCTGTATGGTAACAACGAGGAGGAAGTTATTATCCGGGAGGTCAAGCGTGATTTCGAGTATGAGGCTGAGATGGTCTTTTTGGAGCAGTATTTCTGGGAAAACCATGTGCAGCGCCATGTGCCGCCGCCCTATACAGAAAGTGGGGCCTTGATTATTGAGAGCGCACGCAAACACTTTGGTCCGGCAGATAAAAATGCCCCGGCCGTTGCACTCGACCTGGATATGACTGCAAAACTCATGCAGTATTTGCGGCTTCTGGATGAAAAGAAAAATGCAGAGGTGTACTCCAAAGAAATCGACAAGGATATTCAGCGTCTGAAGGCGCTGTTGATTGCGGAAATGGGTACCAGCTGCACTGCAGTCTGTGAGCAGGAGGGCGTGAACTATACGGTTACCTATACCCCTGTTCGCAAGTCCATCATCGACAAGGATAACCTGCTTCGGTTGAAACTGGAGCATCCGGATATTTACGAGCAGTTTGTTACAGTATCCGAATCCAGACGGTTCAGTGTTAGAGCCTCGATTATGGAGGCCGCTTAGTGAGGTGAAAAAGGATGAATTGTATTGGTACCTACGACGGGACGATTTTTTATAATCCTGCCAATAAGTTTTGTATCGTCAGTGTAAAAACCGCAGACCAGAGTGTGCCAGCTGAGGCCAGGTCAAACAGGCGGTACAAAGACCATTTGATTCGCTTTACAGCTGTGGGGTATGAGATTCCACGGACAGATGCGGTAGAGTTGGAACTGGATGGTGAATGGACAAAGGGCAAGTATGGTGTCCAGCTCCAGGTGGAGCAGTGGCGTGAAATTGTGCCCAGAACAAAAAACGGCGTAGAGGGCTATCTTGCCTCCGGGCTTATCAAAGGGATTGGTCCCAAAACTGCCGCAGACATTGTGGAGCGGTTCGGTGTGGACACACTGGATATTCTGGAACACCAGCCGGAGCGGCTGTTGGAGATCCGGGGCATTACGGAAAATAAATTGGAGGACATCAAAGCTTCTTATGCAGAAAACCGTATGCTCCAAGGAATTATGACCTTGCTGGCACCGTTTAAGATTACTCCCAAGACGGCATTGAAAATATATCAATATTTCGGCCCGACCAGCGTAGAGATTTTGGAAAAGAGCCCATTTGAGCTTTGCCAGATCTCCGGCTTTGGATTTCGGCGGGTAGATGCAATCGTACAAAAGAGCGGGGGCGATCTCCATGACCCTATGCGTATCAAAGGGGCTGTCTTTTGTGTGCTGGATGAGGGCAAGAGTAAACGAGGCCATCTGTACATCAGTTCTGAAGAACTGGAGAAATCAGCGCTGAAACTGCTCAATGAGAAGATACCTGTACCGGAGCTTCGCCTGCATCAGCAGGAAGTCAGGGATATGATGCAGGAAATGATCCTGAATGGAGCAATCGTTTCCGTGAAGGATAATATCTATCTTCCCAGAGTGTTTGCCCAAGAGGACGAAACGGCGCGCCGGATCGCCCAGCGTCTGGTCGCCCAGATGCCAGTAGAGCATATTGCGCCGGTACTGGAACAGGTCAAGGTTGAAATGGGACTGCGCCTGTCTGCACAGCAGGAGGCTGCGGTCTATGCAGCATTTAGGCATGGCTTGTCAGTGATTACGGGTTCTCCTGGTACTGGTAAAACAACAGTGCTGCGGACGATACTTGAGGTTTACCGGCGGCTGTACCCTGATGGCAAAATTGCTCTTATGGCGCCTACCGGTCGGGCAAGCCGCAGGATGTCGGAGAGTACCGGCTTTGAGGATGCCCGAACATTACACAGTGGTCTGGGACTGACCAGTGAAGAGGATGAGGGTAGCCGGAACAGAAAGTCAGAGCCACTGTCGGCCGATTTAATCATTGTGGATGAGTTTTCCATGGTGGATATGTGGCTTGCCGAGAAATTCTTTGAGCGCATGAAGGCAAATGCCAGAATCGTGCTGGTAGGCGACCCAGATCAGCTTCCCAGCGTAGGAGCCGGAAATGTGTTCCGTGAGATCATCGAGACCAAAATCGTCCCGGTAACGGTGCTGGATCAGATTTTCCGTCAGTCGAAGGACAGTCTGATTGCCTATAATGCCAAATTTATCAACGAGGGCAATACCAAACTGTTTTACGGACCGGACTTTGTTTTCGTGTCTGGTGATAGTCAGGAAGACACCGCTGAAAAGATTACAGAACGGTATTGTTTGGAGATACAGGAGAGTGGCATTGAGAATGTGCAGATTCTTTCACCTTTCCGTTCAGAAGGCGCCGCGTCGTCGGAACAGCTGAATGAGACCATTCGTGAATTGGTCAACCCATTCCGCTCTGCGGAGGAGGAAATCAAGTTTGGCTCCAGGATATTCCGGGTCAATGACCGCATCATGCAGACCAAGAACACAGAAAAGGTCTCTAATGGAGATCTGGGCTTCATCCGGTATATTAAGGACACTGACCAGGGTAAAAAAATCGGCATGGATTTTGGCGCTGGCAGAACACTGGAATACGGCGTAGATGATTTGAGCAATGTGGATCTGGCTTATGCTACTACGATCCACAAGG
>OJPF01001252.1_pt1 | contig 12048 bp, 10 predicted proteins | sample 1598441 | NCBI WGS metagenome assembly OJPF01 (sample SAMN03922474, study PRJEB24848) | human gut metagenome | isolation source: stool sample | host: Homo sapiens | place: Germany | collected 2010-11 | reverse complement strand
ATCTACACACTGCATATCGTCGGCAGCGTCAGATGTGTATAAGAGACAGGTTCTTTACCTATGTGGTGTGCCTGTTCCGCCCCGGCGAGAAGATCCGGCTCAAGACCTTCATCACCCCCACCAACATTGCCACAGTGGCTATGCTGGTGCTGCTGGCCACCGGCTGGCGGCTGCCCGCACCGGTGCAGCAGTTCTGCAGTGCGGTGGGCGGCTGCACCACCCCGCTGGCGCTCATGATCGTAGGTGTGCTGCTGGCAGACAGCGACATCCGTGCGCTGCTGCACACCGGTTTCCTGTACCGGGTCACCCTGCTGCGCGGCATCCTGTTCCCGCTGCTGTTCATGCTGCTGCTGTGGCTGCTGCCGCTGGACAATGTGCTGCGCACCGGCCTGTCCATCATCGCATGCTGCCCGGCCGGCAGCCTTGCCGCTGTGCTGGCCAAGCAGACCGGCACCGAAGCGACCCTTGCCAGTCAGGCAGTGGCCCACTCCACCGTGTGTATGCTGGTCACAGTGCCTGCCATGCTGCTGCTGACCGGTGCGATGTTCCCGATGTGAGAAGCTGTAAAAAAGCCCGCTGTCTTTGGACGGCGGGCTTTCTGCTGTTATAGCATAAGGTTCGTGATACCTGCCAGCACTAGCAGGTGCACCGGGTAGAACCAGTAAAAGGCTTTCTTTTGCAGCGGACTGCACGCACCGCGCTGCCCGTTGTAGAACCAGACCAGCACAAAGGCCAGCGGGGCGGTGAGCTCGAACAAAAACAGCACTGCGCCCGCAAGGCACTGCCGCTTGCGGTTTGCGCGGGTGAGGTATAAGGCGCAGATGATCAGCACGCCGATGGCGTTGTAGTCGGTATTGGCAGCCAGCGCCAGCGCAGCGCAGCCCCCGGCACACAGGATGCCCTGCCAGCCGGGCAGGCCGTTTTCCTTTTCAAAGCGCTTGAGCCCCGCCATGGCCAGCACGCCCAGCGCCAGCGTCCAGTAAACATTCTGCGCACTGGGGTCAAAGGGGGTGCGGAAGAACGCAAGGTCAAAGGGCACCTCGCTCAAAAGGCCGAACAGCACCAGCCGCCCAAGGTAGCCTTTGACGTTGTGGGTGTGCACAAAGCCCTCCACCAGCAGAAAGCAGAACAGGGGAAAGGCCAGCCGCCCGGTGAAGCGCAGCACCATGTCCAGCCGGTATAGCGGGTAGGCGGAAAGGGCGTCCTGCGAGAGGGTGCCGGCGTCCAGCCCGGGCGTAAGGATGCCTGCCTCGATGCAGGACGCGCCGATGTGGTCCACCAGCATGGTGATGCAGGCAATGGTTTTAAGAGCAGTGCCGCTGAAAGTGCGGCGCGGGGAAAGTGCGGTCATAAAAATACCTCGTTCAGGTCGTTAAAAATCGTTACAGGAACTATAACGTAATAAAGGCGGCATTTCCTGCAAAAATCGCGGCAAAATCTGCACAGAACGTGCAAAAATCGGGGCAAAATGCTTGACAGAAAAGGCGCGGGATAGTACAATCAAGAAGATAATTGAACTATCTCAAATGAAAGATGAAAAAGATTCACAGAGAATCGGGCGTCTCCGAACCAGGAAAGACGGAAGGAGGCTTTGGGCATGACGCTTTTTTCCTACGAAATTTTTGATGCCGTGGCCCGGCAGGGCAGCTTTAACAAGGCGGCACAGCAGCTGCACCTGACCCCCTCGGCCATCAGTCACGCCATTGCCGTAATGGAGGAGGAGCTGGGCTTTGCCCTGTTCAACCGCGGCAAAAACGGCGTATCCATGACCAGTTATGGTGCTTCGCTGTATCCGTCCATCCGTGCGGTGCTCAACAGTGACGAGGCACTCAAGCAGAGCATTGCCCGCCTGAACGGCCTGGAAAAAGGCAAGGTGAAGCTGGGTGCATTCAACTCGGTGTGCGCTTCGCTGCTGCCGGGCCTGCTCAAGAGCTTCGCGGCCCAGTACCCTCAGATCGAAATTGAAGTGTATCAGGGCACCTACGACGATGTCAAGGAGTGGCTGCGCACCGGGCAGGTGGACATTGCGTTCCTTTCCTCCACCTGCAAGGAGGAATTCAACCTCACCGAGCTGTTCCGGGAGCCGCTGCTGTGCATCGTGCCGCAGGACTGGCCCGAACCCCAGGACGGCGTGATGACCCCTGCTCTGATGAACGGCCAGAGCTTTGTGGTGCAGTGCGATGCCACCGACGCCGAGATGCGGCAGTTCCTCAAGAAGTACAAGATCAGCACCGAGCGCCGCTGCCACGTCATCGACGATCAGTCCAACATCGCCATGGTGGAGGCCGGACTGGGCATTTCCATCATGCCGCAGATGCTGCTGCGGGACTGCAAGGCCGCCGTCAAGGTGTATCCCATCGAGCCGGAGGAGTACCGCGTGGTGGGCTTGGCCGTGCAGCGCCCGGCCTCCATGGCTCCCGCCGTGGAGCAGATGTTCCACCACATCGTGGACTACTGCCATCAGCTGGAGCTGCCCCTGTGACCTGTTCAGTATAACACAAAGCGGCCGGTGCGGGAAACACCGGCCGCTTTTGCATAAAACAAAAACCTTTGCTGCCGGAGCGAAGGTTTCTGCACGGCGTTGCTTTACACTGCCAGAAATTTCCGGTATAATGAAGGGTAGAACAGAGCAAAACGCCAAAGGAAGAGGTTTTTATGGAGACTGCGGGGTACGATTCCAGCCGACCGCTGGCCGAACAGGTTGCACAGCGGATCAAGGACTACATTCTGGAAGAAAAACTGAAGAGCGGCGACAAGCTGCCCACTGAAACAGCGCTTGCCCGCGAGATGGGTGTGGCACGCAGTACCGTGCGCGAGGCCATCAAGCGGCTGGAGTCACAGAACATTCTGACCGTGCGCCACGGCGCGGGCTCTTTTGTGACCGACCAGCCCGGCCTGGCGGATGACCCGCTGGGGCTGGATTTCATTGAGGACAAGGAGCGTCTGGCCTTCGACCTGCTGGAGGTGCGTAACATCATCGAGCCGGCCATTGCCGCGCTGGCGGCGCGCCATGCCACCCCGGAGGACATCGCCGAGATGGAATCGCTGTACAACCTCATGGAATACCACATCCTGCATGGGCAGGACTATCTGGACGAGGATATGAAGTTCCACCGGACCATTGCCCGCGCCAGCGGCAATCTGGTGGCTCCCCAGCTGGCTCCCATCATCACGGCGTCGGTGGAGGTGTTCACCGAGGGCACCCACCGCGCTCTGCTGCAGGAGACCCTGGACACCCACAAGGCTGTACTGGAGGCCATCAAGTGCGGCGACAGCACCTGGGCACGGGATGCCATGACCCTGCACCTTTCCTACAACCGCGACCTGTACCGGAAGATGCACCGCGCCCGCAGCGGTGAACCGCCCCTTGCTCCCAAAGTGCCGGAATGGGTGCTGCAGCTCAAGGAGCTGACCAAGCCCGAAGAACCGGAAGAAAAAGAGTAAATCGAACGCAAACAGCCCGCATGACGGAGCACGATGCTCCTGCCATGCGGGCTGTTTTTCTGTGTTAATTCAGGCGGCGGGATGCATTACCACTCGGCAACGCTGCCGTCCTTGTGACGCCAGACGGGGTTCTTCCACTCGTGCGGGGTCTTGTTCTCCTCCAGCACCAGTTCCTTGTTGACGTCCACGCCCAGACCGGGACGGACGGGCAGCTGCACGCGGCCGTCCACGAACTTGAAGTCGTCCTGGTTCTTGACATAGTCCAGCACGCTCTTGCCCACGTTGTAGTGGATGCCGATGCTCTGCTCCTGGATCACGGCGTTGTAGCAGGTGGCGTCCACGTTCAGGCAGCTGGCCAGAGCGATGGGGCCCAGGGGGCAGTGGGGGGCCAGGGCAACGTCGTAGGCTTCGGCCATGGAGGCGATCTTCTTGACCTCGGTCAGGCCGCCGGCATGGCTCAGGTCGGGCTGGATGATGTCCACGCCGCCGGCCTGCAGCAGGCGCTTGAAGTCATACTTGGTGAACAGACGCTCGCCGGTGGCAATGGGCACATTGCAGGCAGCGGCGATCTCCTTGAATACCTCCATGTTCTCACACAGGACGGGCTCCTCGATGAACATGGGGTCGAACTCTTCCAGCTTCTTGGCCAGGACCTTTGCCATGGGCTTGTGCACACGGCCGTGGAAGTCGATGGCGATGCCGAAATACTTGCCGCAGCTCTCCCGGATGGCGGCCACGCGCTCCAGAACGGCGTCCACCTTGTCGTAGGTGTCGATCATCTGCAGCTCTTCGGTGGCGTTCATCTTGATGGCGGTAAAGCCGGCATTCTTGCGCTCCAGAGCAGCAGCGCCCACGTCGCTGGGGCGGTCGCCGCCGATCCAGCTGTACACGCGCATGTTGTCGCGGCAGGCACCGCCCATGAGCTGGTAGACCGGGGCGTTGAAGAACTTGCCCTTGATGTCCCACAGGGCCTGATCAATGCCGGCAATGGCGCTCATCAGCACGCCGCCGCCGCGGTAGAAACCGGCGCGGTACAGCACAGCGGAAAAGTCCTCAATGCGCATGGGATCCTTGCCGATGAGGTAGGGCTTCATCTCCTGGACACAGGCCAGAACGGTGGCGCAGTGGCCTTCCAGCACGGGCTCGCCCCAGCCGGTCAGGCCCTCGTCGGTCACGATCTCAACAAAGCCCCAGCGGGGACGGACGGTATAGGTGTTGACTTCAACGATCTTCATGGGAAATCATCCTTTCTCTTGTATTGCAGAAGGTTTCAATGGGTTCAGGTTCAGCGGCGGATCTGGTCCACCATGCCGCGGACGTAGGCGGCGCAGGCTTCCCAGTCGTTGGCGGCCACGGCGTCCTTGGGCATCAGGCTGGAGGCCAGGCCCACGCTGATGCAGCCGGCGTCAAAGAACTCGCGGATGTTGGCGGGGCTCACGCCGCCGATGGCCATGTAGTTGGTGCCGTCAAAGGGGCCCTGCAGGTCCTTGACGTAGTGGCGGGGCATGCTGCCGGCCGGGAACAGCTTCATGGTCTTGTAGCCGAACTGCAGGCTGGTGGCCACGTCGGTGGGGGTCAGCACGCCGGGCAGCAGGGCGATGTCGTTCTCGGCGCAGTAGCTGAACACATCCAGCGGGGTGCCGGGGGTCAGAAGGAACTGTGCACCGGCGTCCAGAGCGGCTTTGCAGCGCTCCACGGTGATGGCGGTGCCGGCACCCACGGTGCAGCGGTCCCCGAAATGGGTGCGCAGCATCGTGATCTGCTCCAGGGCGTGGGGGCTATTCAGTGCCACCTCAAAGAAGGGGGCACCGCCCTGCACGGCGGCCTCGGCGTAATCAATGGTCTTTTCCAGCGGAACGTTGCGCAGGATGGCCAGCAGCGGATGCTTGGAAACCAGATCGTAAGTGTCCATACAAAAAACTCCTTTCGGCAAAAAATGAAACCGGTGGTTTCAGCGGATCAGCGGTAGGTGATGGCAGCGCCGGTGAGGGCAGCTTCCATCTGGGCGGCGTCGGGGTAGCCCTCCACGTCGCCCGGGGTCTGGGTGGCCAGGGCGCCGCAGATGGCACCCATGCGGCCTGCGGTGACCACATCGCGGCCCTGCAGGATGCCGGCCAGGAAGCCGGCATTGAAGCCGTCACCGGCGCCGATGGGCTCAATGGGCTTACAGGGGTAGGGCGGCAGCTTCTCACGGGTGGTCTTGTCGGCTACCCAGGCACCGTTGCCGCCGTCCTTGATGGCCACATACTGTGCGCAGCCGTCGCGGAACAGCAGATCGAAGATGGCGTCCGGGTCCCGCAGGCCGAACAGGGCGTCGGCCTCGTCCAGGCCCAGCAGCACGATCTCGCTCTGGAGGGTCAGGTCCCGGATCAGGGGGGCGTAGTCCAGGCCCTTCCACAGCTTGCGGCGGATGTTGGGGTCAAAGCTGATGGCAACGCCTTTCTCCTTGGCCAGAGCAAAGGCGGCTTTGGTCATGGCCAGGCAGCTCTCGCTCAGCACGGGGGTGATGCCGCTCATATGCAGCACCTTCACGCCGTCCAGCAGGGCGGGGGTCACGTCCTCGGGGCACAGGTGGCTGGCGGCGCTGTTCTCACGGTAGTAGAACACTTTGGTCTCGCCCACGCCGGTCTCCTTGAACATGATGCCGGTGCGGTGGTCGGGGTCGTAGATGACGCGGGAACAGTCCACGCCCTCGGCACGGAGCTGATTGCGGATGAAGCAGCCAAACTCGTCGGTACCCAGGCGGCTGACCCAGGCGGCCTCCAGGCCCAGCTTTGCCAGACCCACGGCTACATTGCTCTCGGCACCGGCGGTGCGGATGCCGAAGTTCTGCACATAGCGCAGGGCACCCACGCTGTCCGGGGTGAAGGCGGCCATGGTCTCGCCGATGGTGATCAACTGAGGCATAAAAACACTCCTTTTCTTATAGGGCTCAGAACTGCAGTTCTACGCTGCAGAGCATTCGTTCGATCTGACGCCGGGCTTCGTCCAGCGCCTGCCGGGCGCTGGCGGCGGCAGCGTCGCTGTAGCGCTCCAGCGGGAAGGCAACGCTCAGCGCGGCCACCACTTTGCCGCTTTTGCGCAGCGGCACGCCGATGCAGCGGATGCCCCGGGTGCTCTCCTCACACTCGTAGGCAAAGCCGCTGGCCCGGATCTCGGCCAGCTGGTCGGCCAGGAGGCGGAAGTCGGTGATGGTGTGCTCGGTCAGCGGGTACAGGCCGTCGTAATACAGGGCCTTGAGCTGGGGCAGCTGGTAGTCGGCCAGCAGAGCCTTGCCCACGCCGGTGGCGTAGGCCGGCAGGCTGCGGCCCTCCACCGTGACGGTACGGCTGCGCAGCGGGGTCTCCACCTTTTTGAGGTAATAGACATCCCCGTTTTTCAGGCTGCCGAGGTGGCATGTCTCGTGGCAGACCGACACGATGTCGTGCATCAGGCGGTAGATCTCCCGCAGGGCGCTGGCTTCGTCCAGATAGGTGTTCCCAATGCGGAACGCCATGCGGCCGATGCGGTAGCGATGATCCTGGTCGTCCAGGGTCAGGTAGCCGCGGTCCCGCAGGGTGTGCAGCAGCGGGGAGATGCTGCCTTTGGCAATGCCCAGCTGCTGCGACAGCTGGGTCAGGGTGTAACCGCTGCCGTTCAGGCTGCACAGCTCCAGAATATCCAGCGCGCGTGCCAGTGAACGGTGGGCATCTCCGGAAGGCATGGGTCTCACTTCCTTTCCTTATATATAGGGCATATATAGGGCCTCTGAGAGGCATTCGGACCAGGTCGGGAAAACGACGAAAGTGTTCCGATGTGTTCCGCATAGGAATCCTGAAAACACCGGACGTGTTCGGATATCGGGCTGTATTGGGACTTGTGTTCCGATATCTGAACAAAAATTGTGCGCTTTCTGGTTCGGACGGCTGAAAACTGCAGGCCGTCCGCCCCTTTTTCGGCGGCCGGAGCGCCGCCGATCGTTGCCTTTTGCACGGGATGCAGACGATTTTGGGGCCTGCGACGGCATTGTCGGACAACTTAATAAATTGCAAACGATTAAAAATAAGCGCAACATCGTTGCTTTTGAAAGGGACTTGGATTTTTTTCTGTAAATCCCTGCTCCAATTTCAGTATACGACACCGGAAAATAGACTGCAAGGGGCAGTTTGTTTTTCGTGGAAATGACAAAATTATGAACAGGAAAACTATAAAATACGCCAAAAATGGTTCTTTTTGAAGAAAATGTTAAAAATCTATTGACGGATGATGCAAAAATTGGTACATTTATTTCAGCAAGGTTGTTGTCGGACAACGACCCCACGGTGCCGGCCCGCAGCGGGGAAATGTCTGACAGCCACATCGGCCCGAGCGGACCCTGCGCCGGGCTGAGGAAAATGATTCTAAGGAGGAAATGAAACTATGTTGGATCCCAAATACATCCCATTGTTTATCGGCGGCTTTATCGCATGGATCTGCTTTATGATCTTTGTGGGCTGGATCACCAGCCGTGGCAAAAATGAGGGCAGCAGCTTCCTGACCGGCGGCGGCAACCTCGGCTTCTTCCTGATCTTCTGCACCGTGGGTGCAACCATGATCGGCACCGGTTCTTCCATGGGCGCCATCGGCAACGGCTTCAACCACGGCTGGGGCGGCGCCATCTACGGCCTGGGCGCATCGGCAGGTATCCTTTCCATGCTGCTGTTCACCAAGGCAAAGAACAAGGGCTTCCTGACCATGTCTGAGGAAGCACAGTATTACTACGGCGGCAAAAAGATCATCCGCCAGGTCATGGGCTTTATGATGTTCGTCATCGAGATCATCTGGCTGGGCAACCACCTGAACGGCGGTGCCAAGTACCTGGCTTACGTCACCCAGCTGCCGGACGTTACCTGTAAGATCATCACCGTTCTGGGCTTCGGCATCTACGTGTTCATCGGCGGCTACATGGCCGTTGTTACCACCGACGCTGTCCAGTTCATCGCCATCCTCATCGGCTTCCTGACCATCGCTTTCCGTGCCATCCCCCTGGCAGGCGGCTATCAGAACGTGGTGGATACCTTCACCGCTGCTGGCAAGCCCGGCGCAATGACCTTCTACGGCCTGGGCTCCTACGGTGTCATGGCTGCCATAGCACTGGTGTTGTCTACAGCCATGGGCGTTATCGGCACCCCCACCCATCGTACCCGTATCTACACCTCCAAGGACGAAAAGACTGCCCGCAAGGCCTTCCTGGGCCAGGGCATCCTGCTGTTCGGCTGGAGCTTTGTTACCGCTATCATCGGCATGAGCTGCTTCACTATCGCCACCATGAATGGTGACACCCTGGCCAGCGGCGACTACGCCTTTGCTTACATGGCTACCAACGCACTGCCCCCGATCATCGGCATGATGTTCATGATCTGCGGCCTGTCCGCTACCATGTCCTCCGGTGACTCCGACGCCATCTCCGGCGTTACCATCCTGCTGACCGACGTGTACCCCAGCGTCACCGGCAAGACCATCAAGGAAGAGGACTACGCCAAGTACAGCCGTATCGCTCTGATCTGCACCCTGGGCGCTGCCTTCTTTATCACCCTGTTCGTCAACGACGTTATCGGCTACATCTCCACCATCGTGGGCGCTTTCCTGCCCGGCGTGGCTGTGGCTATGCTGCTGGGCCGCTTCTGGAAGCGTGTCAACTGGCAGGGCGGTCTGGCCTGCATCGGCTCCGGCACTCTGCTGGGCGTGCTGATCCTGGTGCTGCCTTCCTTCAAGAACTGGATCAACGCCACCATGGGTGGTCCGGCTGTGCCTGCTACCATCATTTCTCTGGTGTTCGGCATCGTGGTCTCTCTCATGTTCCCTGCTGACACCACTCCCGACGATGTGCGCCTGAAGCACGTTATGGACGACCGCCGCGGCACTGTCGTGGAAAAGGTCGCTGCTGCTGAGGCTGCTGCTGAGGAAGAAGAAGATCTGTAAGAACGATTGAGCCGGCAAACTGTAAATCTGTTTCTCCGAAAGGGGCGAGGGCATACGCCCTTGCCCCTTTCATCATTTGCGGCAGGGTCGCCTTGCCGCAGGGCAAATTCATAGCAAGAGGGAACTTATCATGAAACGTATTTTGATCCAGAACGGCACCATATACGACGGCCTGGGGGGCCAGCCCTACCAGGCAGACCTGCTGGTGCAGGACGACCGTATTGCTCAGATCGCTCCGGGCATCACGGAACCGGCAGACCAGGTCATCGACGCCACCGGCAAGGCGGTGACCCCGGGGTTTGTGGATATCCACCGTCACCACGACGCAAAGCCCCTCAACGACCCGCACTTTGGCGAGGTGGAGCTGGCCCAGGGCATTACCACGGCAGTGGCAGGCAACTGCGGCATCAGCATGACCCCCCGGCCGGAATCGGACGAGGCGGCAAAGGAGTATTATTCCTTTGAAGAAGCCGTCATGGGCCCCATCGGCCTGGACGGCCCCCACACCTACCGTGATTATCTGGCTGCCCTGCACAAGACCGCGCTGCCCCTGAATGTTGCCGCCATGATCGGCACCGGCACCGTCAAGATCTGCGTCAAGGGCTTTGCTGACACTCCCTACACCCAGCAGGAGCTGGACGACGCCCGTGCTCTGATCGAGGACGCCATGGCCGCCGGTGCTCCCGGTGTGTCGCTGGGTATCATGTATCTGCCGGAGTGCTACTCCTCCACCGATGAATTTGCCTACATCCTGGAGCCGGTGGGCCGCTACCACCGTGTGATCACCACCCACATCCGCGGTGAGGGCGACAGCATGGTGCAGAGCGTGCGCGAGGTGATCGAGATCGCCCGCCGCGTGGGCTGCGCCCTGGAGATCAGCCACTTCAAGAGCTGCGGCATGAAGAACTGGGGCAAGGACATCCACACTGCCATTGCCGACATCGAAGCCGCCCGCGCCGAGGGCATGGACGTGACCGTGGACTTCTACCCCTACGAGGGCGGCAGCACAGCCCTGACCACCATGCTGCCCCCGGTGTTCGTGGCCGGCAACATGACCCGTGCACTGGAAAAACTGGGCACCCCCGAAGGTGTGGAGGAGTTCCGCCGTACCAGCAGCGTGTTGTACGATGACTGGGACAACTTCTGCATCACGCTGGGCTGGGACCGCATCATCATCAGCGGCGTGGTCTGCCCCGAAAACGAGAAGTTCCTGGGCATGCGGGTGACGGAGGCTGCCGAGAAATTCGGCTTTGAGGACGCCACTGCACTGGCCGCCTACCTGATGCACAGCGAGGACGGTAAGACTGCCATCATCAATATGTCCATGAGCCAGGATGATATTGATACGGTGGCGCGTCTGCCCTGGTCCAATATCATCTCCGATGCCATCTATGCCAAGACCGACACGCCCCACCCCCGCATGTTCGGTGCCTTCCCCAAGGTGCTGCGGGAGTATGTGGCCGAGCGCGGCATCTACACGATGCAGGAGGCCATCCGCCGGATGACCAGCCAGCCCGCCGCAAGAATGGGATTGGTCGGACGAGGGAGCTTGCAGAAAGGCAATTATGCTGATATACTGGTATTCGATCCGAAGAAGTTCACGGATCATGCCACCTTCACGAATCCTGCCCAGAAGGCCACCGGTCTGGACTGGTGCATCGTCAACGGCCAGGTCGCCATTGACCACGACCGGCGCACCACGACCGGTGCCGGTATGGTGCTGACGGTGTAAGGAGCTGCCATGTCGATCGCGATCCTTCTGCAGCAGATCCTGATCATCTTTCTGGAGATCGGCACCGGTGCAGCCGTGACCAAACTGGGCATCATGGATGACAGGAACAGCAAGTTCCTGTCCAACCTGGTCATGTCGGTCACCCTGCCCTGCACCCTGCTGGCCAGTGCCAGCATCGACGGCGGCCGCGAGGCCGTGGCCGGCATGCTCAAGGGCTATGTGGTGCTGGAGATCTTCTACATCCTCACCATCGGCATCTGCCTTGTGCTGAGCAGGGCCATGCACCTGACCCGCGGCCAGAAGGCCGTGCTGGTGGGTGCCGCCGTCATGCCCAACAGCGCCTTCATCGGCATCCCACTCATCAGCGCCCTGCTGGGCAGCGAGGCGGGTGCCCTGTACGGTGCCGCCGGCATCATGGCCTACAACATCCTGTTCTTTACTTATGTACAGCACCTGTTCGACCCGGAAGCCAAGGTGAGCATCAAAGCATTCCTTACCCCCACCAACATCACCACCGCCATCATGGTGGTCATGCTGGTGACCGGCCTGCGGCTGCCCGCCATCCTGGAAAGTTTCTGCAAGGCGGTGGGCAACACCACCACGCCGCTGGCCCTCATGATCGCCGGCGGCATGCTGGCCCGCAGTGACCTGAAAAAACTGGTCACGAACCCCATGGTATGGCTCATCACGGCCCTGCGGTGCGTCGTGTTCCCGCTGGGCTTCCTGGCGGCGCTGTACTTCCTGCCGCTGGACCGCACCCTGTGCATGGCGATCCTGATTCTGGCATCCTGCCCGGCAGGCAGCTTGACGGCCGTGCTGGCAAAGCAGTACGACACCGAAGGGGAGCTGGCAAGCCAGGCCGTTGCACATTCCACCCTTAGTATCCTGATCAGCGTGCCCCTGGTGCTGAGCCTGGGCAGCACGCTGTTGGG
>OJPF01001248.1_pt1 | contig 12070 bp, 10 predicted proteins | sample 1598441 | NCBI WGS metagenome assembly OJPF01 (sample SAMN03922474, study PRJEB24848) | human gut metagenome | isolation source: stool sample | host: Homo sapiens | place: Germany | collected 2010-11 | reverse complement strand
TGCCATCACAGCAGCGAATGTCAAAAGAATAAATATAGCCATAGCAACCGCCTTCGTTGAGATACGATGCGATGGCAGGAAGAATGGCGTTATAGTTTTCTGCGACTACCGTGGCAGTTTTACTATCAGAGTATGTTTTCGGCGTAGAATTGACAACAGCTGCGCCGTGAATATTTGCAGCGATTGAGAATTTATTTGCGTAAAAACTAAGCTCGTAGTAGTCGTCACTTTTAGATGACTCTTTGACGTATGAAAATGCAACAGTTGAAACACAACGATAGGTAATATAGCAACTGTTAAAAGAGTTGTTTGTAGATTCGGGCGGACTTATCAATTCATAGGGGAGCCATTGCATTACGATTCCAGTAGTCCCAAGCGCCTTCTGCGCGTAAATTAAGGCTAATGTTTTTAATTCTTTACCAAGAATCGGTTTATCTGAAAAGAACTTGTAATTGTCTTCTCCGGTTACGAGTGTGCCGCCAGGATTGTTACCAACAGCAACTAATCGCTGCACATCATATTTTTTTCCACCGTAGGAGTTGGAAATATAGTTATATACGTACCATTTTGTCGTATTTGTGTCGGCTGGTTTGGAGGCCTGCGGAGCTACGGGAGAATGAACAGATTCACGGTTCAATATCTCGGCTAGCTCATCGCCTTCGACTTGCCGAACACCTAACTCGGCAAGCTGCTCGTCGATATCGGCGAGGTCTTCTTGAACGGCGGCCTGACTGGAAACGGAAGATTCGTCAGCGATTGCTTCGTTGAGAAGAGACAAAGCAAGGTTTTCTGTCATTTCGTCGAAAAGTGCCGATATCTGCTCCTCACGATTTGCAACATCGGCATTTTCGAGAGCACTTACCTGGCCAACTGAGGCCAGCACAATGGACATGCACAATACAACACTGCAAACAATAGAAATTACTTTACGCATGGTTTAACCTCCTTCACACTTCATAAATTCTGAGACGGACGGTCGGACTGCGTTTTCTGTATTTTCATTTGCCCCCTTTCCTTTAGGATGTTTCGAGCATATCACAATAGTAGATTAATTGCAAGATAAAACGAAAAAATCGTGAATATTCTCCCGTTTCCACAAATCCCGCAGCGCGAAAACGTTTCCAAAGCGGCCCCGCTTGTGGATTTTTCCCACGCGGGATGCATCCTGCGTGAAAACAGCTTGCATTTTTGCCCGGAAAATGCTATTCTTTATGGGTACAAGGCTGTAAATTTTGACGCAGACAGGAGGAACGCAGAATGAAAAAGCTAACCGGTTCCATCGTCGCGCTGGTCACTCCGTTCCATGAGGACGGCAGCGTTGATTTTGCCCGCCTTCGGGAGCTGTGTGACTGGCACATTGCCAACGGTACGGACGCGATCCTTGCGCTCGGCACCACGGGCGAGACGGCGTCCACCTCGCTGGAGGAGGATATCAAAACACTGGAATGCGTGATCGACCACGTCAACGGCCGCGTCCCCATCATCGCGGGCGCAGGCTCGAACTCCAGTGAGATGCAGAAGCACAAGAGCGTCATCTATTCCCAGATGGGCGCGGCTGCGCTGCTGTGCATCAGCCCCTATTATGTCAAGACGAATGAAGAGGGCATGTACCGCCACTTCATGATGTCGGCGGATGCGGCTACCGCGCCGATCATCCTCTATAACGTCCCCGGCCGTACCGGCTGCAAAATTTCGCCGGACGTTGTGCGGCGGCTCTCCGTCCACCCGAACGTCATGGCCATCAAGGAGGCCAGCGGCGATATCGGCTATGCCATGAAGGTCGCGCGTTACCTGAGCGACGACTTCACGATGTACAGCGGCAACGACGACATCACCATCCCGCTGATGTCCCTCGGCGCGTCCGGCGTCATCTCCGTGTGGGCGAACGTCATGCCGCGCACCGTGCACGACATGGTCACGGACTATCTGGCCGGCCGCCACGAAAAGGCTCTGCAGACGCAGCTGCGCTATCTTGACCTCATCAACGCCCTGTTCATGGAGGTCAACCCCATCCCCGTGAAGACGGCCATGAACCTGATGGGCCTGCAGGCCGGGCATTTCCGTATGCCGATGTATCCCATGGCCCCGGAGAATCTGGGCCGTCTGAAGCGCATTATGCGCGAGGCCGGGCTCCCTGTGCAGGAGGCTGCGGAATGAAGGTATTTCTGAGCGGATACGGCAAAATGGGCCGAATGCTCGAGGAGCTGGCGCTGGAGCGCGGCTGGGACATCGTCGGCCATGCCGACATCACCTGCCCCGAGGCCTATGAAACGGCCCCCGGCGCGGACGTCTGCCTCGATTTTTCCGGTGTCGGCGCGCTGAAGCCCCTGCTCGGCTACCTGCACCGCACGAAGACCGCCCTTGTCAGCGGCACGACCGGCCTGACGGAGCCGGACCTCGACGCCCTGCAGGAGCTGGGCCGCGAGCTGCCTGTCATCTGGACGGCGAACTACAGCACGGGCATCGCCGTGTTCCGCCGGATGCTGCATGATTATGCGGGCGTTCTTGCTGGCTGGGACAAGGAGATCGTGGAAATCCACCACAACCAGAAGGCCGACGCGCCGAGCGGCACGGCAAAGCTCCTGCTGCAGGAGCTGGACCCCGAGGGCACGGCGACGGTTCTCCACGGCCGCGAGGGCCTCTGCGGCAAGCGGAAGCCGGAGGAGATCGGCGTGTTCTCGCTGCGCGGCGGAACGGTCGCGGGCGAGCATACCGTCTATTTCTTCGGCGAGGATGAGACGCTGCAGATCACGCACAGAGCTGCGAGCCGCAGAATTTTTGCGGCGGGCGCTTTGCGCGCTGCGCAGGCCATCTGCGGGCGGGGCCCGGGCTTCTATACGCTCGACGAGCTGCTGTTTGAAATCTGACCGATATCAATATAAGGAAGAACGACTATGGAAAAACTGAAACCCCGCACCCTCTCCGGCTTTATGGAGCTGCTGCCTGCGCCGCAGCAGAAGTTCGAGCGTATGCTGGAGATCCTGCGGAAGAACTTCGCCCTCTACGGCTTCACGCCCATCGACACGCCCATCATCGAGTCGGCCGAAATCCTGCTGGCCAAGGGCGGCGGTGAGACGGAAAAGCAGATCTATCGCTTCCAGAAGGGCGACTCCGATCTGGCCCTGCGCTTCGACCACACCGTCCCGCTGGCAAAATACGTCGCCCTGCACGAGAATGAGCTCTGCTTCCCGTTCCGGCGCTATGCCATTGGCAAGGTCTACCGCGGCGAGCGCGCGCAGCGCGGCCGCTTCCGCGAATTCTATCAGGCCGATATCGACATCATCGGCGACGGCAAGCTCTCCGTCGTCAACGAGGCGGAAATTCCGTCTATTATTTATAAGGTATTCTCGGAGTTCGGTCTGAAGCGCTTCTGCATCAGCGTGAACAACCGCAAAATTCTCAACGGCTTCTATGCCATGCTCGGCCTGACGGAAAAGTCCGGCGATATCATGCGCACGGTGGACAAGCTTGACAAGATCGGCCCGGACAAGGTCCGCGTCATCCTCGTCGAGGACATCGGCCTTTCGGAGCAGGATGCCGACGAAATTCTCCGCTTCATCGCCATCCGCGGCACGAATGCCGAGGTGCTCGAGCGCCTCGAAGCCTACCGCGGCCGCGACGAGGCCTTTGACACCGGCCTCGACGAGCTTACGACCGTGACGAAGTATCTGGCGGCCTTCGGTGTGCCGGAGGAGAACTTCGCCGTCGACCTGACCATCGCCCGCGGGCTGGACTACTACACCGGCACCGTCTATGAGACGCGCATGCTCGACCATCCTGAGATCGGCGCGATCTGCGCAGGCGGCCGCTATGACAATCTGGCGGAGTATTACTCCGACCGCAGTCTGCCCGGCGTCGGCGTGGCCATCGGCCTGACACGCCTGTTCTATGTGCTCGACGAGCAGGGCATGCTCAATCCGGACCTGCTCACAGCCCCGGCCGACGTGCTGCTGCTGCCCATGACGGACGACTTTACCGCCGCCGTCGAGTTGGCGACACGCTTCCGCAATGCGGGCCTGCGCACACAGATCTACTCCGAGCAGAAGAAGTTCAAGGCGAAAATGACGTATGCCGACAAGCTGGGCATCCCGTATGTCGCCTTTCTCGGCGAGGACGAGATTGCGCAGGGCACCTGCTCCGTCAAGGACCTGCGCACCGGTCAGCAGGTCAGCCTGTCGCCGGATGAGGCAGTCGAGCTGATCCGCAAGGGAATTTCCGAGCTGAACAAGGGCTCCGTGATTTTAGAGAAATAATTTTTGGGGGAATTGATCCATGACGCAATCGAGAACGCACAACTGCGGCGAGCTTCGTCTCGCCGACGCCGGCAAGACCGTCACACTGGCGGGCTGGCTGGAAAATATGCGCGAGGTCGGCAGCAATCTGGCCTTTGTCGTCCTGCGCGACTTCTACGGCACGACGCAGGTCGTCATTGAGTCGGAGGAGATGATGCAGGCCTTCAAGCCCATCAACCGCGAATCCACGATCTCCGTGACCGGTGTGGTACGCGAGCGCACCAGCAAGAATCCGAAGCAGCCCACGGGCGAGATCGAGGTCGTGCCGGAGAGCGTCTCCGTGCTTGGCCGCTGCCGCTACAATGCGCTGCCCTTCGAGATCAACCGCTCGAAGGAGGCTGACGAAAATCAGCGCCTGAAGTACCGCTATCTGGACCTGCGCAACCCGGAGGTCAAGAAGAACATCATCCTGCGCTCGAATGTCGTGGCGGACCTGCGCCGCAGCATGACGGAGCGCGGCTTCCTCGAGATCACCACGCCGATCCTGACGAGTTCCTCGCCCGAAGGCGCGCGCGACTATCTCGTCCCGGCCCGCAACCATCCTGGCAAGTTCTATGCTCTGCCGCAGGCTCCGCAGCAGTTCAAGCAGCTGCTCATGACCTCCGGCTTCGACCGTTATTTCCAGATCGCGCCGTGCTTCCGCGATGAGGACGCCCGCGCCGACCGCAGCCCCGGCGAGTTCTATCAGCTGGATATGGAGATGGCCTTCGCTACGCAGGACGACGTCTTTGCCGTCCTTGAGGATGTGCTGCCCCCGGTGTTCACGAAGTACGGAAAGTACAAGGCAGCCTCCGCTGCGCCGTTCCGCCGCATTTCGTTCCGCGAGTCCATGGACCGCTATGGTTCCGACAAGCCCGATCTGCGCATCGACCTTGAGCTGACCGACGCCGCCTGCCTGCAGGACTGCGGCTTTGAGCCGTTTGCCGGGCAGACCGTCAAGGCTGTCGTCGTGCCGGACTTCCACAAGACCCGCAAGTTCATCGACAAGCTCTGCGCCGAGGCCGAGATGCTCTCCGGCGGCAAGGCCTACTGGTTCCGTCTGGACGAAAACGGCGAGCTGGTCGGAGGCATCTCCAAGTTCGTTGCTGAGAAGAAGGACGAGGTCATCGAAAAGCTCGGCCTGACGAAGAACAGCTTCGTCGCGCTGGCCGCTGGCAAGTACGGCGCGGCCGTCAAGACCGCAGGCGTACTGCGCAAGCTGCTCGGCGCGCAGGTTGAGGGCCATATGGATGCCGAGCGCTATGAGTTCTGCTGGATCGTCGACTTCCCGATGTATGAGATCGGCGAGGAGTCCGGCGAGCTGGAGTTCTGTCATAATCCGTTCTCCATGCCGCAGGGCGGTCTGGAGGCGCTTGAGCGCGCGCATCGCGGCGAGATCGACCCGCTGACGATCAACGCCTATCAGTACGATCTGGTCTGCAACGGCGTGGAGCTGTCCTCCGGCGCCGTCCGGAACCACGACCCCGAGATCATGATCCGCGCCTTTGAGCTCGTGGGCCTCGGCGAAGCCGATGTCAAGGCCAAGTTCCCGGCCATGTACAATGCGTTCTGCTACGGTGCGCCCCCCCATGCCGGTATCGCTCCGGGCGTGGACCGCATGGTCATGCTGCTGGCCGGTGAGGACTCCATCCGCGAGGTCATCCCGTTCCCGATGAACAAGAATGCGCAGGACCTGATGATGGACGCCCCGTCCGCCGTCGATCCGAAGCAGCTTGCCGATGTGCATATCGCCATCGTCGAAGACAAGTAAGCAAAATGAGCAAAAGAATGACCCTGCTGCGAGTTTGCAGCAGGGTCGTTTTTATGGCAGCACCGCACAATATGCTCTCGCTGAATTATGCGGTGCTGCCTTATGCATTTTCTGGCGGATTTTCCTGCACATAGGCATCGAACAGGGCTGCGGCGCTTTCACATAGCCCGGCGCAGGGACGTTTGGCGTAATACTGCGCCGTGCGGGCCTCCGGCGCGCCGCCGGGCGTCGTCTCTACCCCGGCCAGAAGGTCCCGGCAGAGATAGGAGCCGTGGGCGGACTGAAAGCGGTGGGCCAGCTCCTGCACGCGGGCGTAATGCGCCTGCTTGCGCTCGTGTGTCGGGATGTCCGTATCCGCATACAGCAGCCCGGCCAGCAGGACCATGGCGCTGACCGCGCCGCAGACCTCGCGGAGCCGCCCAATGCCGCCGCCGAGGGAGGCACCGAGTTTCATGGCCGTCTCGCGCGGCAGCAGCTCCGGATAGGCGCACAGGACGGCCTGCGCGCAGTTGCAGCCCATTTCAAAATTCGCGCGGGCGAGCGCGGCATGGCCCGTCATCGCGGAGCCTCCGGCAGCCTGATGCCGTTGAAGCGGATGAGATAGCGGATGGGGTAGTAGTGGTCGAGATAATTTTCGGCGTACCACTCGAACGTCGCCTGCGGCAGATGTACAAGCTCCGGCGCTTCGCAGCGGAACAGCTCAAACGTCTTGCGGTCGCCGCTGAGCAGGGCGGCCATCAGCTCCTTCTGGTCCTCGCTTGCCAGACGGTCGAGGCAGGCGTCCATCACGGCCGAGCAGATCAGCTCCTCCCGCGTGGCGCGGCTCTCCAGCCCGGCCAGCCATTCCAGCAGGGCCTCCGGCGGGAAGGCCTTGCGCGTGGTGACGAGCGCGAGCTTCTGAAATTCCTTGTCCGCGTTGCGCTGCAGCACGTCGATGAGATAGCGCAGCAGGTCCTCGTCCAGACTGCAGCAGTCCAGCAGCACGGAGTAAACGCTGCGGGGATCGTCCGGCTCCTCGATGACGGGGGGATCGGGTTCCTTCGGCCCCTCGAGGTCCTCAAGAGCCTCGGGCGGTGTCTGCGTCGGCGCGGGGTCGCGGGCCAGCGCGGCGAGCAGATTCTCCGGCTTCAGGGCCTCCAGCTCGTCCTCGTCCAGCTCGGTTCCGTCCTGCGCGGCACAGCGGCGGAGGAACTCTGGCAGCCCCATGCCCTGGATCTGCTGCTGCAGCTCAATGGCGCGGGGCAGCGGCTCCTGCTGCGACAGAGAGATGCCCTCCGGCGGCTTGCGCGTCCCCTCGGAGAGCTCCTGCAGGAGCGTCATATAGTATTCCGGCACTTTCATGGCGCGGCCTCCCTTTGAGAGATCGAGAACGATCCCGAATTTCTTTGACTTTAGTATACTATATCGCGCGCAGGAATGCAACCGCGCCGGAGGATGCTTTTTTGCCCGGCGAGTTCTTGACAGGTTTTTTTTTACAGGATATAATAAACAGTAATACCGCAAAATTCTGCAGAATGGGAGAAACCTATGAAAATCAAGATCACGTCCGACAGTACCTGCGATCTCTCGCCGGAGCTTCTGCGCGAGAATGACATCGAGCTTTTCCCCCTGTTTATCAACAAGGGCGACGAGAGCTTCTGCGACGGCGTCGATATCCAGCCCGCCGATATTTTTGCTCATGTTGCAGCGGGCGGCGCGCTGTGCAGCACGGCAGCCGTCCCGGTCGGCGTGTTCCACGACCGCTTTGCCGAGCTGGCAAAGGAATATGACGCCGTGTTCCATGTGAACATCGGCTCCGGCTTTTCCGCATCGCATCAGAACGCTGTTCTCGCTGCAGAGGACCTGCCGAATGTCTACGTTATCGATTCCCGCAACCTCTCCACCGGTCAGGGCCATGTTGTGCTCGAGGCTTGCCGCCTTGCAAAGACCGCCACGGACCCTGAGGAGATGTACCGGCAGCTCAATGCGTTTGCCCCAACGGTCGACGCCAGCTTCCTGCTCGACCGGCTGGATTACATGGTCAAGGGCGGCCGCTGCTCGTCGGTCGTGGCTCTCGGTGCGAACCTGCTGCGCTTGAAGCCGTGCATCGAGGTTGTGGACAACAAGATGATCGTCGGCAAAAAGTACCGCGGCAGCTATGTCAAGTGCATGGAGCACTATGTCCGCGACCGTCTGGAGAACTGCGACGACCTGCTGTACGACACGATCTTCATCACGCACACGCCCGTCCCGCAGGAGATCCTCGACACCGTGAACCGCACCGTGCGCGAGTGCGGCAGTTTCAAGCATATCTATGAGACAAACGCGGGCTGCACGATCTCGTGCCACTGCGGCGAGGGCACGCTCGGCGTGCTGTACCTGCACAAGCTCAAGAACTGATATTCGTACCATATTTTATGAATTTTGGCAAAAGCCTGTCGAAGAGGCCCAAGGGACTTCTTGACAGGCTTTTGCATACCTGTCCGCCCTGCCGCATAGCCTGTATCACGAGACTGTGGGGGAGGCTGTGATAATGAGCAATCTTTACGCCGACATTGCCAGAAGAACGGGCGGAGACATCTACATCGGCGTGGTGGGACCGGTGCGCACGGGAAAATCCACGCTGATCAAGCGCATCATGGAGGAACTGGTGATCCCCAATATCGAGGATCTCTATCAGCGCGAGCGGGCGCGCGACGAGCTGCCGCAGAGCGGCTCCGGCCGGACGATCATGACGGCGGAGCCGAAATTCGTGCCGGAGGAAGCCGTGGAGATCACGCCGGACGGAACGGCGCGCCTGTCCGTGCGGCTCATCGATTCCGTGGGCTATCTTGTGGACGGGGCCATCGGCGCGACGGAAAACGGCCAGCCGCGCATGGTCACGACGCCGTGGGCCGACACGGAGCTCCCTATGGAGGAGGCGGCCGAGCTCGGCACGCGCAAGGTCATGGAGGAGCACAGCACGGTGGGCCTCGTCGTCACGACGGACGGGTCCATCACGGACATCCCGCGCGCAGACTACCGGGAGGCCGAGGCGCGGGCCATCCGGGATATGCAGGCAACGGGGAAGCCGTTCCTCGTGGTTGTGAATTCTGCCGCGCCGAACGGCGGGCAGGCACAGGCACTGCGCTGCGAGCTGGAGGAGACCTATGGCGTGCACGCCGTGACGGCGGACTGCCAGTCCCTGCACGAGGCGGAGCTTGGCGAGCTGCTGCGCGCCCTGCTCTATACGTTCCCGATGCGGGAGGTGCGCGTGTTCCTCCCGGCGTGGGTACGGGCGCTCGAGCTGGAGCACCCGCTCAAGGCGGCGCTCTATTCCGCCCTGCGGGAGAATGCGGCGGGTATCGCCTGCCTCGCGGATGCCGAGCCGGCGCTGCGCCGCGCCTGTGAGCTGGAGCAGGTCTGCGGCTGCCGTGTTTCGGACGTCGATCTCGGCAGTGGGACTGTTACCTGTGAGCTGGAGTTCCGCGAGGGGCTGTTTTACCAGATCCTCAGCGAGCGCACCGGCTTCTCCGTGGAGAACGACGGCCAGCTCCTGCGCCTGCTGACGGAGCTTGCGGCCATGAAGCGGGAGTATGACAAAATTTCTGCTGCGCTGGACGAGGTGCGCGCCACGGGCTACGGCATCGTCATGCCTGCAGCGGAGGAGATGCATCTCGAAGCGCCGGAGATCGTCCGTAAGGGCGGGGCCTACGGCGTGAAGCTGCGCGCGAGCGCGCCGTCCATCCATATGCTGCGCGCCGACATCCAGACGGAGATCAGCCCCATGGTCGGCAACGAGCAGCAGTCCGAGGACCTTGTGCAGTATCTGCTCGGCGGCTATGAGTCCGATCCGGAGAAGCTCTGGGAAAGCAATATTTTCGGCCGCTCCGTCTTTGAGCTGGTGAACGAGGGCCTGAACACGAAGCTCAAGCGTATGCCGGAGGACGCGCGCTATAAGCTGAAGGACGCCCTGACGAAGATCATCAACGAGGGTGCGAACGGCCTCATCTGCCTGATGTTCTGAGGGCAGGCTGCCAAATACGAACAGGCTGCCGCTCAAACGTCAAGTGGCAGCTGCTAATTTCCGTATACCGGGGAGCGGACAGCCGGGCCCGGCGCTGCGCGGCCGGCCAGTGCAGTTTGACGGTAAAACGGTAATAGCCCCCGAATTGTCATTGCGAGGCCCCAACGGGGCCGTGGCGCCCTGAGCGCGAAGCGCGAGGAAGTGCCCTTGGGGTGCAATTTCGCAGTACCTGGCCGGATAACAGGAAAGTCTCCGGCGAATATGGTACCGTTACGCGGCGGGGCGTCGAGGACGCCGCCACCTACAAGGTGTGTGCGGTCGGCGATGGCTTGCACGAGCCGCAAGTGCCTTCCCGAGATTGCCACGTCGCTTTGCTCCTCGCAATGACACATCAGGCGGGTGCGGCGGCGCACCAGTGCCCTTCTGCCGTTGAATTGCCCTGCACAAGGCGCTCACTAAGCGCCGCTGCATTTTTCTCTCGCACGGCGGACCTGTACGGATCGCCGCAGCCTACGGAAAAATATCCAAAATTTGGCAATAAGGGCCAGAACTGTCCATTCTTATGTAACAAGAATATGCCATTCTTCACAACTTGTCAAGCATTATTTTTTCGAAAAAGGTATTGATTCATTCTTAATATGCGTTATACTATTCCTGTGAAGGCCTATCAACTACAGACTTTAGGAGGAGAAATGGCAAAGGATAATGCACAGAGCAGCTTTCAGCGGGGCGTTATGTCGCTGCTGATCCTCTCGCTGCTCGATCAGGAGGACATGTACGGATATCAGATCGTGCAGGAGATCGCGGCGCGCAGCGGCGGGACCATTGTGACGCAGGAGGGCTCTTTGTACCCAGTGCTCTATAAGCTGCAGGATCAGGGCATGATCTCCGGCGAAAAGGTGCTGGTGGGCAAGCGGATGACGCGCGTCTACTATCATCTGGAGGAGCCCGGCCGCCGCCGTCTGCAGGAGCTGGTGCACGAGTATCAGGTGATGACACGGGGCGTTTTTCAAATCATTCAAAGAGAGACAGACGCGAAGGAAGGCGGCTGAACGGGGAATGCGGCGAGCCGGGCGCGGCATCGTATGCCGAACGGTATATTGTGTGAGGCAGGGCAAACCGCAGCATCACGACCCCGCAGGCACTGCGCAGCGCCTGCGGGTTTTTTATAAAGCAGAGCAAAAAAATTTCAACTTATTTTGACTTTTTTGAAAAAACCTGTCCGTTTTCCGATTCTGATGTAATATAGAGATAGAAGGAAAATTTGCGCAGCAAAGGAGAGCGCCCATGAAAAAGAGACGGATCGTTTCCCTCCTGCTGGCGGCCACGATCCTGGCCGCCGCCCTGACCGGCTGCGCAAATCTCAAGGTCGGGCTGATGCTCCTGCAGCACGCGACCGGGCCGTATGATCCGATGGATCAGGTCATGGAAGACCGGCTGAATGCCATACTGGAGGCCGCCGTGGCGCAGGACGCCGCTGCGGTCAAGGCCCAGTTTGCGCCGAACGCCATCGCGGTGCAGCCGGAGCTGGATGACCAGATCGAGGCGCTGCTTGCGTATTACAACAACGAAACATGGGAGTTTGAAATACCCGCGACCGGGATATCAGAATCTCGGAATGAAACGGGCGGCACAACAAGGTCTTATGAAATGCACAGCAGGATCGACGGAGAGAAGTATTATCTCGTTTCCATGCACGCTGTTGTAAATGATACCACGGAGCCGGATAACGTCGGCATTTGGTCACTGTTTTTGCTTCATGTTGATGTTCCTGTCAGAGAAAGGTATTATATTAAAGGAGAAAACGACATGGTAGGTATTTATGTGGACCTTTCTGACTAGTCCGGCTAATACCGAAATATAACGAAGGAGCAAACAATACCTGCTAAAGATGAAACTTTCGTCTTTAGCAGGTTCCGTATAACCTACAGAAAGGAAGTGCCCTTTTGCGCCGAACAAAGCTCTTTTTCCCGCTGATCTTTATATCGCTGGAGGACGAGCCGTGGGAGCCGATCGAGCCGAATCCGAACGCGGCTCCGGCGG
>OJPF01001241.1_pt1 | contig 12112 bp, 10 predicted proteins | sample 1598441 | NCBI WGS metagenome assembly OJPF01 (sample SAMN03922474, study PRJEB24848) | human gut metagenome | isolation source: stool sample | host: Homo sapiens | place: Germany | collected 2010-11 | reverse complement strand
ACCAGCGCTAGCTGCTCTCCCACCGTAAAAACCGGGTTGAGAGAGGTTAGTGGGTTTTGAAAGATCATAGATATCTTGTTGCCTCGCAGGTTCTGCATCTGTTTCTCGGAATAGGTGGCCATATCGACTCCGTTATAGATGATACTACCAGAGATTACTCTACCCACTTTGGGTTGAAGAAGCCGTAGAATTGCTAAGGCCGTGGTTGTTTTCCCTGCCCCTGCCTCCCCTACTAAGCCCAGAGCCTCGCCCCTTCGGATGGTCAGGTTCAAGTGGTTGATCGCTTGCTTGATGCCAAGTTCTGTCCAAAATTCGACGGTTAAATCTCTGATGTCAAGCAGCACGTCATTCTGCCCGCTACTCGCAGACACTATCGGGCTGATTTTCTTGTGTTCCGTCATTCTCCGCACCTCCTGTTATCTTGTCTGTTTGGGATCCAGCACGTCTCGCAGGCCATCACCCAGGAAGTTGAAGCCCATAACAGCCATCATCAAGGCTACGCCAGGTACAATGACTGTCCATGGGGCCACCGCCATAAAGTCCTTGCCCGCAGCGATCATATTCCCCCAGGATGCTGTAGGGAGTTGGACGCCCAAATAGAGATAGCTCAGTGTGGACTCTGTGAGAATGACACTGCCAAAGCAGTTACTTGTACAAATGATGAGGGAGGTTGTCACATTGGGTAGAATCTGTGTAAACATAATGTGGGAATTTGTCGCGCCAAGGGCTCGGGACGCCTGAACAAATTCACGTCCCCGAATCGCTATGACCTCGTTGCGGGCCACTCGCGCGAAGTTCATCCAGTAGCTAATAACCATAACGATCAATAGATTTATTATACTGGTTCCGAATATGGCCATGATAACCACTCCCAAGGTCATAGTGGGTACCGCCATAGTAACTTCCGTACTTCGCATGATTATAGCATCTAAGATTCCACCCTTGAAGCCGGCTATGATACCTAGCACTGTCCCGATAATTAAAGAAAGGAAGGTGCTAAACAAGGCTACCTGCATGGAGGACTTGGCACCAATAATCATTCTTGAGAGAATGTCACGCCCCGTAGAATCAGTGCCAAAGATATAGCCATCTATTCCTCTGGAAAACCACTCGGGTTTCTGCAGGCGGGCATCTGGATGATATTCATTGGGGTCATGGGGTGCCAGCTGATCCGCGAAAATGGCGATAAAACACAGGATCAGTACCAGCGTGAGCCCCATAATGAATTGCTTGCTGTGTAAAATCCGGCGCAACATGATCTTTCCTTGCACGATTAGGCACCTCCTTTATACTTCCCGGATCCGGGGATCGATGAACGTAATAGCAATATCTACGACAAGGTTAACCAGGGAAAACATGGCGGCGGTGACTACTAGGGTGGATTGTACGAGGGGATAGTCCCGGTTGTTAACTGCGGTCACCAGCATTGTGCCGATACCCGGAATAGAGAAGATCTGTTCTACGACTACCGCGCCGGACAACATGGCAGCCACTTGAAGACCATAAATGGTGATGACGGGGATCATGGAGTTGCGCAGCGCGTATTTGGAATAGACCTCTCGCTTAGACAAGCCACGGGCGTAGGCGCAGGTGATATAGTCCTCGTTAAGCACATCTATCATGCTGGAACGTCCCATTCTGGCTACTTGGGCGCACATACGGTAACCCATTGCGATGACTGGCATGACGAGGTACGCTGGCCTTGATAAGCCGTAATACCCCATGGAGGGGAGAATGTCCAGCTTCACTACAAAAATCAGGAGCAACAGCACACACACCCACACCACGGACATAGACTGCAGGATGACTACAAAAAACATCAGGGAGAAGTCCGCCATACTCCCTCTGGTAACGCCAGATATAATGCCAATGGGGACGCTGATGAGCAGTACAAACACCGCTGAAATCAGAGAGACACAGATGGTTGCGGGCAGACGCTGGGCAATAACCTCCCGTACAGGTGAGTTATACAGGGTGGAGTGTCCCAGATTTCCAGTGAACAGTCCTCCCATATACTTTAAATATTGGATGATATAAGGCTGATTCAGGCCCAACTGCTCATAGAGAGCCGCCCGCTGTTCTTCTGAAGCAGTATCTGGCAGCATGGTCGCTGTCGGGTTTCCTGGCGCGCAACGCATCAGAATGAAAGCCATAACCGACACAACCCACACCACGATCAGCATATAAAAAATACGTTTGAGTATGGATTTTAGCATTGCCTTTCCTCACTTTCGTAAACCAATTAGGCTGATTCAAAAGGAGATAGTTGATAAATACGGAGTGGCCATGCTCACGGAATATGGCCACTCCGTCCGCGTAATCAAGATCCCTTAGCCTGTCCGACAAAGAATTCAACAGATGGGCTGTTATTTATTCCAGACTGCCTCATCCACGCTGGCATAGCGGAAATAGGGCCCCGCGCCCTTTGTAACCAGGACACCTTCCAGGCCTTCCCGTATGACACAGTAGCTGTTGGACGCGTACAGGCCCAAAACGGGACCACACTCGTCATAGACGATCCGAGCAGCCTGTTTAAGCTCGTCTTCCCGTTTCGTTTCATCGGTGGTGGTATAAGAGTCAATAATCAGGTTGTTCAGTTCCTCGTTGTGGTAGTAACTGTTGTGGGTGTCATTTACGATGCGGGGGATGATATAGAGGGTATAGGGATCTGCATCAAACGCGCCCAGATTGACGAAGAAAATGTCATAGGCGCTGGGGTCCTGACGGATCGTGACGAACTCGGCGCTGTCGCAAATCTTGGTACTGATGTTAAAGCCCACATCCACCAGGTTCTGGATAAAGACGGCCATCACATCGTCTATGGCCACCAAGTCGTTGCGAGCATATAGCGTCAGTTTCTCACCGTTGTAATCGGTCTTGGCCAGGTACTCTCTGGCAAGGTCGGGATTATACTCATATCCCTCAATACTCTCATCGTAGCCTAGCAGAGAAGGGAGGAACATGCAGTTCATTTTTTCGCCGCCGCCCACCAAGCCGAGAACCGTGTTCACATCCAAGGCGTAGGCCACCGCTTTTCTGGCGTTGGGATCGCTGAAAATAGAGTCCTCCGCACAGTCAAACTGCATATAATACATGACGTCAGAGGTATACTCTATGACCTCGACGCCTTCAAGATTCTCTACCATGGGAACCATATCGGAGCGCAGACTCTGCGTGTAATCCAGATTGCCGGAGGTAATGCCGGAAACCTTCGCGTTTTCCTGGTTGACGAACCAGACATTCAACGTATCGATATTGGACACAGCGTCAGGATCCCAGTAATTCTGGTTGGGGGTATAGCGGGCATACTGGCCGTCCTGCCACTCCACAAACTTCCAGGGCCCGCTACCGTTGATAACCCGCTCCGCGGACTGGAAGTCATCGCCGTACTGCTCAATGTCCTCATCAGAGAGAATCCAGGTGTAGGTCAAAGAGTTTTCGAAAGTCGCGAAATACTGAGACAGAGTGATTTTGCAGGTATACTCATCAATGAGCTCCACGCTCTCCAGATTGGACCAGACTGCGCTGGCCAGCCCCAAGGTGTCCATGTTGCGAAGCATGAACTCAAAGGTTGCCACCACGTCTTCCGCGTTCAGATCTGTGCCGTCATGGAACTTGACGCCTTCTTTAATGTGGAGAGTGACCTCAGTTCCATCTTCGTTTAAATCATAGCTTGTACAAATGCATGGGCTGTTATTACCTTGTCGGTCTCCGTAGTATAGGGGGTCAAAGACCAAGTCGGCGTACAGGAATTCACAGCTATTGTTATTTGCGTACACCTCCAGGTTGATTAGGGTAACGTTGTCGCTGACATTGACGACGATCTCGTCGCCACTGGCGGATGGGGTCCCAACAGCGCCGTTTCCCGATGGATCGCCGGTTTCGGTCGCGCCGGGACCGGCTCCACAAGCGACCAGGCTCAGGATCAAGGAGCCTGCCAAAAGTCCGCTCATAACTTTTCTAAATAGTTTCATTTTCTTCAATTCCCTCCTGTTGTCTTGTCTGTAATTTTCATAGCAGATTACTAAGCTAGTCGATGGTTGGGACCCACATTGCCCAATATCCCCTAACGGCCGCACGATATGTGTCTATAATTATTCACCTCTCTCCTTCGCGGATTATCAGCGCACTAGGCAGGGATGCTTTGAGTCGTAGGTCCAGTTTGGAATAAGATACTGCATGGCCATGGAATCGTCCCGTTCGCGAAAACAGGCCGGCATGGAGCAGTAGAGCTGATGGGCCCGCTCCACCGCGCCCATATCCACCTCCACCCCCAAGCCCGGGGCGTCGGGGACCTTGATGCACCCGTCTTCGAACTGCAGGGGTGCCTGAGTGAGGTACTGGCCGTCCTGCCAGATGTAGTGGGTGTCGATGGCGGTGATCTCCCCCGGCGCGGCGGCAGCGCACTGGACAAAGGTGGCCAGGGTGATGTCGAAGTGGTTATTGGAGTGGATGCCCCAGGTCAGACCCCAGTCGTTCATATCCTGTGCTACCCGCAGGCTGCCGTCCATGGTCCAGAAATGGGGGTCGGCCAGGACGATGTCCACACTCTTTTCCACCAGACTGTGATACAGTTGCCGGAAGTTTACCGCGAACATGTTTGTTGCCACGGGGATACCGGTAGCCATCTTGAACTCGGCGTTGGTCTCCCGGCTGGAGAAGCCGGACTCCGGCCCCACCGGGTCCTCCGCGTAGCTCAAGGCCCACTTGGCGTCCCGGCAGGCAACGATGGCCTCCTCCAGGCGCCAAGCTCCGTTGGGATCAATGTTGATGTTCCCCTCGGGGAAGCGCCGCTTCAATGCCTTGACGGCCTCCATCTCCTCCCCGCAGGGGAGCACGCCGCCCTTGAGTTTGAAGTCCCGGAAGCCATACTTGGCCTGGAGAGTCTCGGCCTGTTCCACGATGGCCTCAGGGGTGAGCATCTCGGTATTCCGCAGGCGGAACCAGGGGTCGTCGCTGTCGCCCTCATCCCGGTAGGGCAGGTCGGGCCGGGCCCTGGCGCAGTCGCTAACATAGAAAAGGTAGCCCAGGAACCGCACCCGGTCCCGCTGCTGGCCGTTGGCCAACAGCGCACACATGGGCAACCCCATGAACTTGCCCAGCAGATCCAGCATGGCCATCTCCACCGCGCCCTCGGCCTGGACCACATACTTGAGGTTGCTGATATCCAGGCTCTGGATACCCTCGCCGTTGTCACCCGCTTCCCGGCGGCCGCGACGAAAGGCGGATAAGCTTTGCACCACTGCGCGGTAATTGCCGATAGGCTGGCCCACTACCAGAGGGATGTACCGTTCAAGCTCTGTCCGGGTGTGTTCACCGCCGTGGATTTCACCGACGCCCTGATTCCCGCTACTGTCGGTGAGGATCACCAGGTTCCGGATAAAGTAGGGTGCATGGGCCCCAGAAAGTGTCATAAGCATGCTGTCATAGCCGGCCACGGGGACAACCCGCATCTGTGTAACCACCGGCGTTGTCGCACCCATTCTAACCTCGCCTCGCTTTCGCTCGGATTTTGCAGTATCATTCTACAAAAAAATTTTTCAAGTTTCTATTTGTAAAAAGCCTAAAATCAGTCTTTTGAAATTTACAGATTTGTGATTTCCAAATTACAACTTCTATTTTGTATATTTTGCATAAAAATGATCGCTTGATTTCTACAATAGAGTCCCTTCAACACGACCAGCGAGTTTACCCCATAAAAAAGAGACATCCCCAGGCATACCCGCCAGGAAAATGTCTCTTTTATCTATCAATGTTTAATATGGTGCCAGTTTCAAAGGAGCGTTCCGTTGGTCAACCCATACTGCTTCATCCGCCGCCAAAGGGTAGTCTTGCTGATACCCAGCTCGGCTGCCGCGGCGGCCCGGCTGCCGCAGTGTTTCCGCAGGGCTTCCAACAGCGCGGCCTCCTCTGGGGATCTCGCCTCCATCTCCGCAGGGGATAGTCTGTCCCGAACCGGAGCCGGGTAGAGCTGCTCCAACAGCCGGCGTACATATTCACCATGGACAGTCCTTGTGGACGTCGTGAGCACCATACGCTCCAGAAAGGCCTTCATCTGGATGTAGTTACCCGGCCATGGGTATTCCATCAGAACCCGCCGAGACTCCTTGGTGAGCACTACATAGCGATCCAGCCGGGTTACGCAGTCGTCCAGGCACATGTCAATGGCCTGCTCCAGATCTTCCGGCCGGGTGCGCAGGGGGGGCAGCTCCAGTAGCATGGGCGCAAGGACATAGTACAGATCCCAACGAAACTGTCCCGCTATGGCGCATGGTAGCAAACTGCCGTCTAGTGAGGCGATCACTCGCACATTTGTCGAGCGGGGTAATTCATCTATCCGAGTCTGGACAACGGATTCCTCCAGCAGACGGAGCAGGAACTCCTGGCCCTCGGGTTTCAGGGCGTCTATCGCGTTTAGATACAGCGTCCCCTCGTTGGCCTCCAGGGCCGCAGCGGCCAACGCCTCCGTCTGGCTGGGCCCGCCCGCGGCACAGCGGAAGGTTACGAATGGCCCCTGAGCGACGGAGCTGGCGTTATGGATGCTCTTGGCAAAAAGGGACTTCCCGCTCCCCACCTCGCCTTGGAGCAGAATGGGCTGACTGGTTTCGGCGAACGCTTGTGCAGTGCGGATCACTTTCTGCATGGCCCGACTGGCATGGTTGATATTCTCAAAGCGGCCGTGGGCCAGATAGCGGTGGAGCCGGTAGCGTTCCCGCAGAGCCCGGGCACCCTGCCGCTCTATCTTGTTCATCTCGTAAAAAGAGAACACCATTCCACCTGCAGCGTCCCAATTAGCCATGGGGGCGGCATTCGCCACCACACGGAGACCGGCCAGTTCTATCACGGAGAAATAGAGCTCCTGCTGCTGGGTCAGGGCGTCTTTCCAAAACTCGGCATCCTCAGCCGGCATCAGCTCTGTCAACTGCCGGCCCATAAGGGTGTCCTGACTCTGGTTCAGCAGCTTGCAGGCCATATCGTTGGCGCAGACAATGTTCCCCCGGGCATCCAGTTCGATGATTCCGTTGAAGGAATAGTCCAACAGTACCTGCAGATGGGCGGTGTTCCGCCGCTCCATATCGGAGGCAAACCCCAGGTCCCTGGCCATGCGGAGCGTCTCCCAGAGGGAGTCCTCGCTCCCCTCAAAGAAGAGAGTACGCTTGCCCAGCCGACGGCAGTATGCATTGACAAAATCGCCGCCCAAGATCACATCCATCCCGTCGGCAACCGCCCGTTCTGCCTCCTGTTCCATCTCCGCATCCTTTGCTACAAAATAGATGTATAGCTCAATACCCAAAATATCTTCGAATCCCTGGATATTGCCCACCATATTGGAGAATGTAACCACGCCGACCCTAGGTCTGGCCACATGGGGCACCAGGCTCCTGGCCCTGTGGAGCAGCCGGGCGATTTCCAGGCCGGTCAGCCGGATCTCCGCAATCGGAAAGTCCGTCTTTTCCCGGAGGATGGAGGCATGTAGCCCCCTCGCTACCACAATATCCGCCCCCAGCTTTCTAGCATCCGCCGCCACATCCAGAATCTGTTCCGTGACAGCATACTGATTCAGCACCACCTTCATGCCCAGCTGGCGGGCAATCCTGCCCGCCTGCGCCACCATCTCCGGCCGCGGCAGAATTAGTGCAAAATTTGCCATACTGTCCCTCCTTTCACCCCTTCTTCTTAAGAGATTATAGCCCAATTCCGAATGCCTGTAAAGAGAAAGCGTGCGGGAATAGCCAAACAGGCCGAAGCGGTATGCCGCTTCGGCCTGTTTGCCGTGGATTGTGCTCCAAATTTACCGCACCAGGCAGGGCCGCTTGGGGTCGAACTTCCAGCCGGGGATGAGGTACTGCATGCCCGCAGCGTCGTCGCGGCCGCCCAGGCAGTTGTCCTGATAGAGTTTGTGGGCCTTCATGAGCTGCTCCCGATCCAGCTCCACTCCCAGGCCGGGCCGCTCCGGCAGATCGATGCAGCCGTCCAAAATCTGCAGGGACTGTTTGGTGAGACGCTCCAGTCCCTCCTGCCAGATCCAGTGGGTGTCGATGCCGTTGAGCTTTCCGGGCACGGCGGCGGCGCACTGGGTCATCATGGCCAGGGAAATGTCGAAGTGGTTGTTGGAGTGGCAGCCCCACATCAGGCCGAAATCGTTGCACATCTGTCCCACCCGGACGGAACCGGCCATGGTCCAGAAGTGGGGGTCGGCCAGGGGGATGTCTACGCTGTGCAGGGCGATACAGTGGCGCATCTGCCGCCAGTCGGTGTCGATCATGTTGGTGGCGGTGGGCATGCCGCTCTCCTGGCGGAACTCGGCCATGATCTCCCGGCCGGAGAAGCCGTTCTCCGCGCCGCAGGGATCCTCGCAGTAGGCCAGAACCTTTTTCAGCTCGGGGGCCAGGGCCAGCGCGTCCTTCAGCAGCCAGCCGCCGTTGGGATCCAGGGTGATGCGGGCCCTGGGGAAGGCCTCCTTCAGAGCCTGTACGGCCTTGAGCTCCTCCCTGCCCTCCAGCACACCGCCTTTGAGCTTGAAGTCCTCAAAGCCGTACTTGTCATAGGTGGCCTTGGCCAGAGCCACGATGGCGTCGGGGGTGAGAGCCTCCTCATGGCGCAGCCGGTACCAAGCGCAGTCTGCGTCCGGCTCGGAGTGGTAGGGCAGGTCGGTTTTTTTCCGGTCGCCCACATAGAACAGATAGCTCAGGAACCGCACCCGATCCCGCTGGATGCCGTCGCCCAGCAGGGCTGCCATGGGCACCTCCAGATACTGGCCCAGCAGATCCAGCAGGGGGGTCTCCACGGCGGTGACCACGTGGACTCCGGTGCGCAGATCAAAGGTCTGCTGGCCCCGCACGTCGTCCTTGATGTTGGCGGAGAGCCACTCGTTGATCCTGCGCAGGGTCATCTTGTAGTCGGCCACACTGGTGCCCTCCACCAGGTGCTTCACATCCTCCAGGGCTTTGGTAATCTTCTGGCCGCCGGGCACCTCGCCGATACCGGTGTTGCCCCGGTCGTCGGTGAGCACCACCACATTGCGGGTGAAGTAGGGGGCGTGGGCGCCAGATAGGTTCAGCTCCATGCAGTCCTTGCCCGCCACGGGAAAGACCTCCATGGCAGCGACCTTCGGGGTATTGGACATAGCAATGCACTCCTTTTTGTTTCAAATGGATGGCCTCGGATGGCTGTTGGCAGTGAGCGGCTCCGACGGCTTCCTTTACACAGGAAACACATCTGCAATGGATTCTGAAAGCATTGTACCATGGGATGGAAGAGAAATCAAATTGGATAAACTGAAGGAAGGCTTAAAAAAACTGATCCATAGCGGGCTTTCTCCCATTCCCGCTTATGAATCCCCTGGCCAGGTTCAGTTTTCCGAAATTGCCCGCCGCCCCAAAGGGTGGTACCATACCCCTGAAAGGAGCGAACCGAACCATGGACAAGATTCTCAACCTGCTCAGCCTCACGCCGGGGGAGAAGGAGGCCTTCCTGGCCGCCGCCCCCGGCCTCTCCCAGCGCTTCGCCGCCAGTATCCCGCTGGATACCGCTGACTATGCCGGCACCGAGGTGATCTTGGGCAACCCGCCCCCCGCCGCCCTGAGGCACGCACCCGCTCTGCGCTGACGTCCACACCCGCAGCGCCGGGGTGGACGCCTACACCGCCCCCGGCGTCCTGCCGGAGGGGGTTCTGCTGACCTGCTCCACCGGGGTCTATGGCCACTCAGTGTCGAAGCATCTGTTTGCCATGCTGCTCGCCCTCATGAAGCGCCTGCCCCAGTACCGGGACCAGCAGCGGCAGGCCCAGTGGCGGGACCTGGGCCAGGCCCGTTCCCTGCTGGACGCGGAGGTGCTGATGGTGGGTACCGGGGATCTGGGCACCTCCTTCGCCCGGCTGTGCCGGGCCCTGGGGGCCCATACCACCGGCGTGCGCCGTGATCCCGCCCGCCCCGCCCAGGGCATCCAGCGCATATATGGCCTCTCTGAGCTGGACGAGTTGCTGCCCCGGGCCGACGTGGTGGCCCTGGCCCTGCCCCAGTCGCCGAAAACAGTAGGCCTGTTCGGCCGGGAGCGGCTGCTGCGCCTGAAAGAGGACGCCATTCTCCTCAACGGCGGCCGGGGAAGCGCGGTGGACTGCGCCGCCCTGGCGGAGGTGCTGGAGTCCGGCCGCCTGTGGGGGGCCGGACTGGACGTGACCGATCCGGAGCCCCTGCCGCCGGAGCACCCCCTCTGGCGCCAGCCCCGGGCCCTGATCACCCCCCCACACCGCCGGCGGCGACCACCTGCCCGACACCGCCCGCCGCATTGCCGCCATTGCCCTGGACAACCTGGGCCGCTACCTGCGGGGGAAGCCCCTGCGCAACCAGGTACGCTGACTACCGCGTCGCCTGGCCGTACACCGCCGGATAGAGTGCCTGTACTGCCCGGGCACGTTCCTCCATTAGAGCCGGCCAAACCGTCGAGTCCACAAAGGGCCGGTAGTCCATGGGATCACCAGGGAGATTGCCGGCCAAGTTGGTCTGGTTTACGTGGCTGGGCAGGCAGATCTCCACCGGTTCTCCGGCCAATGCCAAGCAGTCACGGACAAAACCGTGGGCCAGCTCCTCCCCCAGTCCCAGCTGGCGGAGCATCTCGGGGCGCATGGTGTCCGCTCCCACCCCTCCATGCATGGCTAGGTGAAAGGTCTCCCCTGTGTCTTCATCAGTGTCGGCGAAGAAGAAAGATGTGGTCCCGGGGTATGGCTGGGGGTGAAGCGGGTCCGGATACAGAATCGTCCCAGGGAAATAGCGCCGCCGTCCCCGTAGTGATGATGGATGGGGAAAGGGATACCGGGCAGATCTGGAATGGGGTGCTGCTGGCAGAATACCTGGTCTGCCGCGCTGATCCAGACCGGCGCGCCGCTGAGCGCATGGAGCATCTGGGCGCCGTTGAAATGATCTGCGTGACCATGGCTGATCAGGATCGCCCGGATGTCCCGCGGTCAAAGCCCATCCGGTGGATCGAATCCACCACCAGATAGAGGGTCTCCTGCAGGCCGGTGTCCAGCAGGATCAGGCCGTCCCCGCTGTCCAGCAGATAAACGCAGACATCGTTGTTGCCCCCTACCTGATATACGTGGGGCGCCATATGGAAGGGCGGCAGATAATAATTCCAGATATGAGCCCGATCCCGGATCGCCCTGCCGGGCGGCACGTGGCAGAATGGCATGAAAACCCCTCCTTCGTTCTGTGATCTCCATGTTATACCCAAACCCCGCCGAATGCAATGGCACCTTATTTTGCAGACAAACCTGAAAACAGCCGCCGTGTTCCAATGGAGTACGGCGGCTGTTTTTGGTATGGTGTGAATTCTTGCTTTGGCGGACAATGGCAGTACCACTTGCGTCTCCGCAAAGGGCTCTCCCCGGTATGTACCGTGCCTAATGACCTGCGGAATCTGAGCCAGAATGTTCCGAACACTGCTGCTCTTTCCCATGCCGGAATAACCGATGATAGAAAAACTGGAGGATATCGGATTATTCCGGGAAAAGGTGCAGCTGTGAAATTCTGCGTCCTTTTCCTGCACAGCGGCCCGTACTTGCCGAATGGATTCCTGAAATGCCTTCTCCAACAGATTTCGGTTTACATATCCATCGCAGATCGCGCTCCGGATTTCCTGGGCCAGTGCCAGATGCAGTTCCCAAGGCGCGAAATAATGGTTTAAAGCACCCACTAAATCAGCACGTACTTCTGGCGGATACTGTAGCTGTTCCTCAGAAAACGGAATTTCCATTCTCAACCCCGCCGCCAGGGTTTCCTTGCCTTTGATTTCCGGAAGCGCTTCAATCAGCGGATTACCCTGATGCAATGGATTCTGTACTTTTGAGTAAATAGCCTCTACACGCTGTTGTCCCGGGTTATATTTCATCGTCATCACTTCCCCACCCCGTCAGTAACGAATCGTTCTCCAAAGTCTTCTCCTGCATAGAGTACAACGAGTAATGTACAGATTGCTTATCTTCTTTTAGCGGCACCTGCCGTGCTACCTGTTCCGGATGGATCTCCGGAATCTTCTGTTCCAACACGGGAACTTCCTTCGTCCTGTCTCTTATACACATCTCCGAGCCCACGAGACCAGAGAGGATCTCGTA
>OJPF01001238.1_pt1 | contig 12137 bp, 10 predicted proteins | sample 1598441 | NCBI WGS metagenome assembly OJPF01 (sample SAMN03922474, study PRJEB24848) | human gut metagenome | isolation source: stool sample | host: Homo sapiens | place: Germany | collected 2010-11 | reverse complement strand
GAGAAGGTTGCAGAGTGGGGAGCTGACTGCATGGGTGATTCATACAGCTATGTAGGTGCGGTTGTCGGTGCAACATACCCTGAGCAGGGTAAGATTCTTCGTAAGGTAATGCCAAAGAGCTTCATCCTCGTACCGGGCTACGGCGCACAGGGAGGCAAGGGAGCAGACCTTGTTCATTTCTTCAATGAGGACGGACTTGGTGCGATTGTCAATTCATCACGTGGAATCATCTGCGCATACAAGCAGGATAAGTACAAGGATATGGGCATCACAGAAGAGAATTTTGCAGATGCATCACGCAAGGCAGTTGAGGATATGATTGAGGATATTTCAGGAGCACTTGCAAATCGTTAATAAGTCATTCAGAAAGCTTAATATATTAACAAACGAAACCAGGGAGATAAAATGGCAGAGAAATTTGAGGAGATTGCAGTTGTAGTTGACCAGAGCTCACTCGGCAATGGCATCTATGACCTCACACTTAAGACAGACAAAATTGCAAAGGCAGCAAGGGCAGGACAGTTTGTATCGGTTTACTCAAACGACAAGAGTAAGCTGCTTCCGCGTCCGATAAGCCTTTGTGGCATAAACAGAGCTGATGACACCATCCGCCTCGTATACCGTGTGACAGGTGAAGGCACGGGAACAGAGGAATTTTCAAAGCTTGTCAGGGGCGATAAGGTAAGGATTTTAGGACCTCTTGGAAACGGCTTTACAGTAGAGCCGGGAAAGAAGGCATTTCTTATCGGCGGAGGAATCGGAGTGCCGCCTATGCTGCAGCTTGCGAAGGATATAAATGCAGGCATTGTGCAGACAGCAGGTGAAGAAAAAAATCCGGGACAGGCAGGTGCAGTATGCGATATGAACATCGTCATGGGCTATCGCGATGAGAATACCTTCCTGCTTGATGAGTTTAAGGAGCAGGCAGCTTCATTTGTCGCCACAGAGGACGGCAGTGTCGGCACAAAGGGCAATGTCATCGATGCGATAAAGGATAATGCTCTTGAGGCAGATGTAATTTATGCATGTGGACCGATGCCTATGCTGCGTGCACTCAAGGCTTACGCTGCAGAGCATGATATGGACTGCTTTGTATCAATGGAGGAGCGCATGGCATGTGGAATCGGTGCATGTCTTGCCTGCGTATGCAAGACAAAGGACAAGGATGCCCACAGCAATGTAAACAACAAGCGTATATGCAAAGAGGGACCTGTTTTTGATGCGAAGGAGGTGGAGCTGTAATGAGCAATATGTCAGTAAAGGTGGCCGGCGTTGAGTGGAAAAATCCTGTTACAGTTGCATCCGGCACATTCGGCTCAGGCGCAGAGTACAGCGAGTTTGTTGATTTAAACAGACTTGGTGCAGTCACCACAAAGGGTGTTGCAAATAAGCCATGGGAGGGTAATCCCACACCGAGAGTAGCTGAGGTGTACGGCGGCATGCTCAATGCGGTCGGACTTCAAAATCCCGGCATCGAGCTTTTCTGCAAGAGGGATATTCCTTTTTTAAAGCAGTTTGACACAAGGATTGTGGTAAACGTCTGCGGTCATTCGCTTGACGAGTATCTTGATGTGGTAAAGCGTCTTGCAGACGAACCTATTGATATGATGGAAATAAATATCTCATGCCCGAATGTAAAGGAGGGCGGAATTGCCTTCGGAACAGATCCAAAGGGTGTTGAGACAATCACAAGCGAGATTAAAAAATATGCAAAGCAGCCTGTTATCATGAAGCTTTCTCCAAATGTCACAAGCATTGCTGAGATAGCAAGGGCAGCAGAGGCAGGCGGAGCTGATGCGGTTTCACTCATCAATACCATAACCGGCATGAAGATTGATATAAACAGAAGAAGCTTTGTGTTAGCAAACAAGACAGGCGGCATGAGCGGTCCGGCGGTTCATCCGGTTGCAGTGCGCATGGTTTACGAGACAGCTCATGCAGTCAATATCCCGATTATCGGAATGGGCGGTATCACAAATGCTGCCGATGCCATAGAGATGATACTTGCCGGAGCTACGGCTGTTTCAGTCGGCACAGCAAACTTTGTAAATCCAAAGACCACAGAGCAGATAGTGGATGGCATCGCAGAGTATATGGACAGGTATGGAGTAAAGGATATTTCAGAGCTTGTCGGCGCGGTTGACAGATAGAGCATAAGGGATAGACGGAGGATAAAATAATGATTCTGGCAGCAGAATACGTGCCTTCTATGTATGCCACAGTCTGGGCACTTGTTCCACCTGTTGTGGCTATAGTTCTGGCACTTATCACAAAAGAGGTCTACAGCTCATTATTCGTTGGAATAGTGATTGGCGGACTGTTTTATGGAAATGCATTTCAGCCGGGTTTTTCGGCTGAGAGATCAGTGCTTCACATATTCGAGGACGGACTTGTTGGAGTGCTATCGGATTCGTACAATGTGGGAATACTGATATTCTTAGTCGTGCTCGGTGTTATGGTGAGCATGATGAACAAGGCAGGCGGCTCGGCGGCCTTTGGAGAGTGGGCGAGTGAGCACATAAAGACAAGGATTGGTGCCCAGCTTTCAGCTATAATACTTGGAGTACTCATATTTATAGATGATTACTTCAACTGTCTGACAGTAGGAAGTGTGATGCGCCCTGTCACCGACAAGCATCAGGTTTCAAGAGCAAAGCTTGCATATCTGATAGATGCCACAGCAGCGCCTGTATGTATCATTGCACCTATATCATCGTGGGCAGCCGCGGTTACCGGCTTTGTAAAGGGTGAGGATGGCTTTTCTATTTTCATAAAGGCCATTCCATACAATTATTATGCACTCTTTACGATTATCGCTATGGTGACACTTGTTGTTTTACAGGTAGATTTCGGTCCGATGGCAAAGCATGAAGCCAATGCCCAAAAGGGTGATTTGTTTACCACAGGAGACAGGCCTTATGCGGAGGCAAAGCAGGATGTTATAAAGGGCAAGGGGAAGGTTATAGACCTTGTATTTCCTATTCTTATACTCATAATAAGCTGCATCATCGGAATGATATACACAGGAGGCTTTTTTGACGGAACAGGCTTCGTTGATGCGTTTGCAGGCAGCGATGCTTCAATCGGTCTTATGCTTGGAAGCTTTTTTGCGTTGATAATCACTATATGCTTTTACTCAATCAGAAGGGTACTAAGCTTTACGGATTGCTGTAATTCAATCCCTGAGGGCTTTAAGGCGATGGTACCTGCCATACTTATACTGACCTTTGCATGGACACTAAAGACCATGACAGAGAGCCTTGGCGCCAAGGAATTTGTCGCAGGCTTAGTGGGAGGAGTATCGGGACCACTGCTTGGACTGTTCCCGGCAATCATATTCCTGGTGGGAGCTTTCCTTGCCTTTGCAACAGGAACCTCATGGGGCACCTTCGGTATACTCATACCGATAGTAGTAAATATTTTCTCGGGCACAAACCATACGATGATGATTATCTCAATCTCAGCGTGTATGGCAGGTGCAGTATGCGGAGACCACTGCTCACCGATATCCGATACCACCATCATGGCATCGGCAGGAGCTCAGTGCAACCACATGAATCATGTGTCCACACAGCTTCCGTACGCTGTGCTTGTGGCAGGCATATCATGCCTGACCTACATCATAGCAGGCTTTGTCAGAAATCCGGTAGTACCGTTTATAATAGGAGTGCTTATCCTGATTGGAACCTTTGTCGGAATCAAGTATATCATCAAGTATATTACGAGAACCGATAAAGCAAATGAACAGGCGGAGTAGCCAAAGGGAGACCAAAAAGAGTTCTATTTTTCACAGACTTTGTGTCTGCGAATGATAGAACTCTTTTTTTATGGTAAGTTCGATACCGGACGGACGACTGCGCAGTCGTCCATTTGCTATCAATAAAATTTATAGCCCGCTAACAAATATTAATAACCCTAATTACATTTACAAAAATATCAATTAGTGGTAACATATCAATAACTTAGAAATCATATTTGAATGGTAGGAAATCCCGGCCATACAAACTAAGCTCAAACTCATAACATACTCAAAACAAACATTAACAAAAAAGAGGTAATATCAATGGCAAAAATTGCAAAGCAGCTCACTGAGCTGATAGGTCACACTCCGCTTCTGGAGCTGACCAATTATGAAAAAGCCCTTGGGCTTGAAGCAAAAATCATAGCAAAGCTGGAGTATTTCAATCCACTTGGAAGTGTAAAGGACAGGGTGGCGGCAGCTATGATAGAACAGGGCATAAAGGATGGAAAGATAAATCAGGACACAATAATCATAGAGCCTACAAGTGGCAATACCGGAATCGGACTTGCATTTGTGGCAGCCTCAAAGGGGCTTCACCTGATACTTATAATGCCTGATACCATGAGCGTTGAGAGAAGAAAAATCGTCACAGCGCTTGGCGCAGAGATAAAGCTCACACCGGGGCGTGAGGGCATGAAGGGTGCAATCGATGAGGCGCAGAGACTTAAAGAGCATTATGGCAATGCCTTTATTCCACAGCAGTTTGAGAATCAGGCCAATCCGGATATCCACAGAGCTACAACCGCTCAGGAAATCTGGGAGGATACAGATGGAAAGGTAGATATCTTTGTATCATCTGTCGGAACAGGCGGCACCTGTACAGGCACTGGGCTTGGATTGAGAGACCATAATCCTGATGTAAGGATAGTAGCTGTTGAGCCAAAGAGCTCACCGGTACTCTCAGGTGGAAGACCGGGGCCTCACAAGATACAGGGAATCGGTGCAGGCTTTATTCCAAAGGTCATGCGCATGGATATAGTGGATGAGGTGATTCCGGTGGAGAATGAGGCCGCTTTTGACAAGGCAAGAGAGGTTGCAAAGAGCGACGGACTTCTCGTTGGCATATCCTCAGGAGCAGCAATATATGCGGCAACAGAGCTTGCGAAAAGACCTGAGAACAAGGGAAAGAATATCGTGGTGCTGCTTCCGGATACAGGAGAAAGATACCTGTCCACACCGCTTTTTACAGTAAACTAATGGTATATAAACTGACGGCATAAGCTTGCTTTGCCGGAAACTGTAACATGAAAAATGAGAAACATACATGAGAAACATACATAAATATACGGCAGCCCTGCTGTCGACAGTGATGATTCTGTCACTTCTTCTGACAGGCTGCTCAGGCAGGAAGGATGACGGCACAGTCACCATAACCAATGTGTCATATGATCCGACACGAGAGTTTTACGAGAAATACAACAAAATATTCGAGTCTTACTATGAGAGCGAGCACGGCAAAAAGATAAATGTGATTCAGTCACATGGCGGCTCGGGAGCACAGGCACGCTCGGTTGTGGAGGGCTGTAATGCAGATGTTGTCACACTGGCACTCGAGCATGACATAGACCTGATACAAAATACAGGCTTAATTGATAAGGGATGGATTGATGAGTTTTCTGACAGCTCGGCACCATACACATCAACAATCGTTTTACTTGTAAGAAAGGGAAATCCAAAGCATATAAGTGACTGGGATGACCTAGTGAAAAAGAATGTGGATGTGATTACGCCTGATCCAAAGAGTAGTGGCGGAGCCTGCTGGAATTTTCTTGCAGCGCTAAGCTATGCGAAGACAAATTATGACAGCCTGAAGGAACAGAAATCGTTTATGAAGAAGCTGTATGAAAATGTCACAATTATGGATTCGGGTGCGAGAGGCTCAACAACCACATTTGTGGAAAACGGTCAGGGAGATGTGCTCATAGCGTGGGAAAACGAGGCACTTACGACCATGGATTCATATCCGGGTAAGTATGAGATAGTGAATCCGTCCGTCAGCATCTTAGCACAGCCCTCTGTTGCTATTGTGGATGACAATGCAAGGAGCAACGGAACACAAGAGGTAAGCAAAGAATACCTACAGTATCTCTACAGTGATGAGGCACAGCAGCTGATTGGCGAAAGCGGCTACAGACCAACCAATCAGGATATATTAAACCGGTTTTCCGACAAGTTTGATTTAAATATCAGACTTTGGAGCATAGAGGATTACGGCGGATGGAATGAAGCCTACAAGACATATTTCGATGATGGAGCAATGTTCGATGAAATATACGGCAACTGATAAAACAGCAAAAGAGAAAACTAAATCAAAGAACATAAAGACCAGAGTCATACCGGGATACCATCTTTCGCTTGGAATAGTGGTCACGATGCTTTCAGTCATCGTTCTCATTCCGTTAGCATCAGTGCTTGTGTATTCGCTAAAGATATCGCCGGGCGATTTTGTGGCACTTATCATGAAGGAGAATGTGAGGAATGCCTTTATCACAAGCATCACCTCATCATTTATCGCAGCAATCGTAAATGTGGTATTTGGACTCATCGTGGCATGGACGCTTGTGAAGTACGATTTTCCCGGGAAATGGCTGCTTGACGGACTTATAGAGCTTCCGTTTGCACTGCCGACAGCGGTTGCGGGCATCACGCTCTCAAAGCTGTACTCAGGCACAGGCTTTTTTGGTAAGGGCCTTGGCAAGCTTGGAATAGATGTGGCTTACACACAGGCAGGAATAGTTGTGGCACTTGTTTTTGTAGGCATTCCCTTCGTAATAAGAGCTGTACAGCCTGTGCTTGAAAAGATGGATAATACATATGAGGAGGCCGCTTATATGCTTGGCGCCACACCCTCTAAGACATTTTTTAAGGTAATACTTCCGGAGCTTCGCCCGGCACTCTTAACAGGCTTTGGTCTTGCCTTTGCCCGAGGTATAGGAGAGTACGGAAGCGTCATCTACATATCAGGCAATAGTGCAAGGCACAGGACGCAGGTGGTATCATACGTTATCATGCAGAAGCTTAGCTATATAGATTATGCTAGCGCGACTGCCATAGCACTTGTGATGCTTGTCATATCATTTTTACTGCTGTTATTTGTAAACATAGTGCAGGTTAAACAGTCACAGCGCACTAATTTGTTGTAGAAGGCTGCATATAAATCAAATGCGATGCACACAAACAGGAAAGGAGCACAATGCGATGACCGAACAGGTAAAGCTTGAAAGAAGAAAAAAGATCACAAAGATAATACTCGTCACTGTCACGGTGCTCTTCATATTTGTCATGCTTGTAGTTCCGCTTTTTTCTGTGATGGCAAGTGCTTTAAAGGAGGGGCTTGGATTCTATCTGAAAGCTATCTCCACAAGCTACGTGCTTTCAGCACTCAAGGTGACTTTGATAGCAACAGTTTTTGCGGTAGTTATCAACACCTTCTTTGGAATATGGACAGCGTGGCTGTTGACCAGGTTTTCGTTTAAAGGAAAACAGGTGCTTGCAACACTTATTGATATACCGTTTTCTATTTCTCCGGTCATCGTAGGACTTGCGTATCTTATGACCTTCGGACGGCTTGGGTGGTTTTATCCGGTTATCAGATGGTTCAATGAGATATTCGGCACGAATGTGAGAATCACCTTTGCAATACCGGGAGTTGTGCTTGCCACGATATTTGTCACGTTTCCGTATGTGTCAAGGGAAATCATACCGGTGCTCAATGCAGAGGGAAAGGATGAGGAAGAAGCCGCAGCGCTGATGGGAGCATCCGGCTTTACGATATTTCGGAAAATAACACTTCCGCAGATGAAGTGGAGCCTGATTTATGGAATCATACTTTGTACAGCGAGAGCTCTCGGAGAGTTCGGCGCGGTAAATGCGCTCTCGAAGACAAGAGGCGAGACATTTACACTGCCGCTTGAGATTGATGCTTTGTATATGTCGGGCACAGACAGCTCGATAACATCGGCATTTGCTGTATCGTCGATACTGTTGATTATTGCATTAATCATTCTTTTTGCAAGAAATATAGTTGAACGCAAATTTAAGAAATTACACTGAGATTTATGGGAAATATGATTTACACTAATGAAATTTGTTACTGCTTACACACCGATGTGGCAGACAGCTATAGAGTTGCTGTACTAAGAAAGCAGGAAGGAGATAACGTATATGTACGTTGAGATGAAAAATATATACAAAAAATACGGAGACTTCCTGGCATCCGATAATGTGAGCTTTGGAGTGGAAAAGGGAAAGCTTGTGGCGCTGCTTGGTCCGTCCGGCAGTGGCAAGACAACACTTCTTCGTATGATAGCAGGACTTGAAACACCGAATTCCGGTGACATATATATAGATGGAAAGCGTGTGAACGATATTCCGGCCTCAAAGAGAGGCATAGGCTTCGTGTTTCAGAACTATGCGCTGTTTCGATACATGACAATATACGACAATGTGGCGTTTGGGCTGGAGCTTCAGAAGATGCCGAAAAAGCTCATAAAGGAGCGTGTTACAAAGCTTCTTGAGATGACAGGCTTATCGGGGCTTGAAAAGAGATATCCGAATCAGCTTTCCGGAGGACAGCGTCAGAGAGTGGCATTTGCAAGGGCGCTGGCGCCGAATCCACAGGTGCTTTTACTGGATGAGCCATTTGCCGCGATAGATGCAAAGGTGCGAGGTGAGCTTCGTACATGGCTTAAGGAGCTGGTCGAAAAGCTTGGAATCACAAGCATTTTCGTCACACATGACCAGGATGAGGCTGTTGAGGTGGCAGATGAAATCATTATCACAAACCACGGCACGATAGAGCAGATGGGTACACCTCTTGAGATATACAAGTCGCCTGATACACCTTTTGTGGCGCAGTTTATAGGACACACCACAGTCGTTGAAAACTATGACAGGCTAAAGGGGTTTGACAGGATAGAAAATGCCGACAAGGCGGTAATCAGACCTGAGTTTATCAAGATATCAAAGAGTGGCAACTTAGACCGTTATCAGTCAGCGGCAGAGGAGGGCATTGTTACAGATGTGGTATTCAGAGGAAACAGGATGGATATCACAGTCAGCATAAACGGCATCGAGGTGGTCGGCGAGCGCTCACTTGAAAAGGACCTGATAGCAGTCGGCGAGAAAGTACATGTGCTGATTTACAGGCTGTATATATTTGATGAAGAGAAAACATACCTGATGGAAAACAGCGAGATGCAGGAGCAGGATGTATTCTACATTTAGATACAAGAATAGTCTAAAGCTTGTGATTGAAAGAGGAAGCAGAGGGAGATAAATGAAGATAGAAAACAAAAAAATCCTACACACGGACATTCTCATAATAGGAGGTGGCACGGCGGGCTGTTATGCAGCGCTCACCATCCGTGAGAAATCGGATTATTCGATTATAATTGCAGAGAAAGCGAACATAAAGCGAAGCGGATGCCTTGCAGCAGGTGTCAATGCGATAAATGCATACATAGTAAAGGGCAGAAAGCCTGAGGACTATGTAGACTACGCAAAAAAGGATGCTGACGGAATAGTAAGGGAAGACTTACTCATGACTATGTCAGAGGGCTTAAACCGTGTGACGGACAAGATGGAAAAGCTTGGACTTGTCATATTAAAGGATGAAAACGGTGAGTATGTAGCAAGAGGAAAACGAAATATCAAGATAAACGGCGAAAATATGAAGCCGCTTTTGGCGGAAGCTGTATCAAAGCTTACGGACTGTACAGTGATAAACAGAATCAATATCACGGACTATATAGTTGAGAACAACACCATAAAGGGTGCATACGGATTTTCAATCGAGGATGCTACAGCCTATGAAATCAGAGCTAAAAAGGTACTCTGTGCAACAGGCGGAGCGGCCGGTTTATACAGACCAAACAATCCGGGCTTTTCAAGGCACAAGATGTGGTATCCTCCGTTTAATACAGGTGCAGGATATGCGATGGGCATAAGAAGCGGAGCTGAGATGACCACCTTTGAGATGAGATTTATCGCACTCAGATGCAAGGACACCATCGCACCGACAGGAACAATTGCACAGGGAGTCGGGGCAAAGCAGGTCAATTCACTTGGAGAGGTTTACGAGACAAAATACGGTCTCACCACATCAGAGCGTGTATACGGAACGGTCATGGAAAATCTCGAGGGAAGAGGTCCCTGCTACTTAAGGACAGAGGGCATCTCTCCACAGCAGGATGAGTCATTAAGAAAGGCATATCTCAACATGGCACCAAGCCAGACACTCAAGTGGGTGGAGGCAGGTAAGAATCCAAGTGAACAGAATGTGGAGATAGAGGGCACAGAGCCGTATATCGTAGGCGGGCATACAGCAAGCGGCTACTGGGTTAATACCGAGCGTGAGACTACAATCCACGGACTTTATGCTGCTGGAGATGTGGCAGGAGGATGTCCACAGAAATACGTTACAGGAGCTATGGTAGAGGGTGAAATCGCTGCGATAGATATGGTTTCAAAGCTTGATGCAGATACCTCAGACGGAAGTCCTGACACATCGGCATTTGATGAGAAAAAGGAGCTTGACGCAAAAGCTTCAGAGTACGACCATTTCCTCACTGAAAGGTCTCAGATGTTTACAACAGAGGCTATCGAGGAAGCCATGCAGAAGATCATGGACAACTACGCAGGCGGTATTTCCACACATTATCAGTTCAACGGCAAGCAGCTTGCGCTGGCAAAGGAAAAGATAAATCATCTGATAGAGCTGACCGGTGATTTGTATGCATCGGATATGCATGAGCTTATGTTCATATATGAGCTTAAGGAGAGGCTTACGGTATGTCTTTCGGTCATAGCACATCTTGGTGCAAGAAAGGAGACCAGATGGCACAGCTTTGCCGAGAATCTGGATTATCCCGACAAGAGTGATGACTGGATGAAATACGTCAATTCCAGATACGAAAACGGGCAGCTTCATATGATTTACAGAGAGCTTGTCGGAAGGGAGGCGCGTTATGAGCATAATGATTGATAAAGCAAAGTGTAAGGGCTGTGGCATGTGCACAAGTGTATGCCCGGGAAGCCTGATATATCAGGACTCAGAGCAAAAAGCCTTTATCAAATATCCTAAGGACTGCTGGGGCTGTGCCTCATGCATCAAGGAATGTCATTTTGGCGCTATTGCTCTTTATCTTGGAGCAGACATAGGAGGCATGGGAAGTCTTATGACAGTAAAAAGCACGCCGGACACACTGACCTGGGATATCAGAAAGCGCGATGGAAGCAAGGAAGAGATTCTTATCAACAAGAAAGAATCCAATAAATATTAAAGAAAAGGATGGTAACAGACATGGGTGAATTATCACATCTTGACGAACTCGAAGCAGAGGCAATATACATAATACGTGAAGTAGCCGCAGAGTGCGAGAAGCCGGTTATGTTGTACTCAATTGGAAAGGACAGCTCGGTAATGCTTCATCTTGCAATGAAGGCATTTTATCCGGAGAAGCCGCCATTTCCGTTTTTACATGTAAATACAACCTGGAAATTCCATGAGATGATAGAATTCAGAGATCGCATTGCTAAGGAAAAGGGCATAGAGATGCTTGAATATATAAATCAGGATGGCGTAAAGCAGGGCATCAATCCATTTGACCACGGCTCAGCATACACAGATATCATGAAGACACAGGCGCTCAAACAGGCGCTTGACAAATACGGCTTTACGGCAGCGTTTGGCGGCGGCCGAAGAGACGAGGAGAAATCAAGAGCCAAGGAGCGAATCTTCTCCTTCAGAAATGAAAACCACGCATGGGATCCAAAGAACCAGCGCCCGGAGATGTGGAAGCTCTACAACTCCAGAATCAAAAAGGGCCAGGAGGTACGTGTTTTCCCACTGTCAAACTGGACAGAGAAGGATATCTGGCAGTATATAAAGAGAGAGAATATCGAGATTCCTTCACTTTACTTTGCAAAGGAAAGACCTGTTGTATACAGAGACGGCAACATCATCATGGTAGATGACGACAGAATGAAGCTTCGTCCGGGTGAGAAAATCCAGATGAAGAGTGTACGTTTCAGAACACTCGGCTGCTATCCACTGACAGGTGGTGTGGAGTCGACAGCGGATACACTTGATGAGATTATTGATGAGACACTCAGTGCTGTTTCCTCAGAGAGAACCACCCGTGTCATAGACAACGAGGCGGCAGGCAGCATGGAAAGAAGAAAGAGGGAGGGATATTTCTAAAATGAGCGGATTACTTAAATTTATTACATGCGGAAGCGTGGACGACGGAAAATCAACTCTGATCGGACATATATTATACGATTCAAAGCTGCTCTATGCAGATCAGGAAAAGGCATTGGAGCTCGACAGTAA
>OJPF01001205.1_pt1 | contig 12354 bp, 9 predicted proteins | sample 1598441 | NCBI WGS metagenome assembly OJPF01 (sample SAMN03922474, study PRJEB24848) | human gut metagenome | isolation source: stool sample | host: Homo sapiens | place: Germany | collected 2010-11 | reverse complement strand
CATGTCGTTCACCTCGGCGCTGACCTACGATTTCGAGGTCTATTCCGAGGCGCAGAAACGCTGGCTGGAGGTATCCTCCGTGTCGAACTTCGAGTCGTTCCAGGCCAACCGCCTGAAACTCCGCTACAAGGATGCCGACAAGAAGACGCAGCTGGCGCATACGCTCAACGGCTCGTCGCTGGCATTGCCGCGTATCGTGGCCGCTCTGCTGGAGAATTTCCAGACCCCCGACGGCATCCGCATCCCCGAGGCGCTGATTCCCTATACGGGTTTTGATATTATCAAATAAGTTCCTATATTTGCCGGACACAACACACACCTTAACAATAAATTTTTAACACAATGGCTTACAAAATCACTGATTCCTGCGTTGCCTGCGGCACCTGCATCGGCGAGTGCCCGACCGAAGCGATCTCGGCCGGCGATATCTATGTCATCGATCCCGATAAGTGCATCGACTGCGGTACCTGCGCCGGCGTTTGCCCGAGCGAGGCTATCATCGAAGGATAAGCGACGCGGAAAAATCCGAAAAAAAGCACACCCCGAAAAGGTGTGCTTTTTTATCCCCTGCCAGCCTATGAAAAAACTCCTGCTCCTATGCCTGTCGGTTCTCGCAGCGTCTTGCGATACGGCGACACGACAATTCGAATCCCGGCTGGATGAAATCGTGTCGGGGCACAAAGCCTTCGTCGGGGTCGCAATCCGCACTCCCGACGGGAAGACAGTCGCGCGAAACGACTCCCTGCTGCCGATGATGAGCGTCTTCAAATTCCCCGTGGCGCTGGCCGTACTCGACCGCATGCAGCGCGAAGGCACACCGCTCACGCAGCCGATCAGCATCACGCCCGACCTGCTCCTACCCGGCACATACAGCCCGATGCGCGATTCATTGCCCGAAAGTGGAGGCACGCTGACGCTCGGACAGCTGCTCCGCTACACGGTGTCGGAGAGCGACAATATCGCCTGCGACATCCTGCTACGGGAAGCAGGCGGCCCCGAAGCCGTAGAGGCCTACGTCCGTTCGCTGGGGATCGGCGGCATCTGCATCGCCGCCAGCGAGGAGGAAATGCACCGCGGCATCGGGAACCAGCGGGTCAACAAGGCACGCCCTTCGTCCGTCTGTACACTGTTCGACCTGTTCCTGCAGGGCAGGCTGCTCAAAGGGGAGTACAACGCTCTCCTGCAACGGTTGTTGTGCGAGGCAACGACGGGAACGAACAAACTGAAAGCCGGGCTGCCAGCCGGAACCGTGATCGGACACAAGACCGGCTCATCCGACCGCACGGCCGAAGGCATCCGCATTGCGGACAACGATGCCGGCTATGTGCTCCTGCCCGACGGATGCCGCTACTGCATCGCCGTATTCGTCACCGAATCGGAAGAAAACGACGCCGCAAATGCTGCCATCGCCGCTGCGGTCTCCAGGGCGGCATACGAATATTTCAGCTCGGAATGAGCGGATTATACAACGCGACATAGCAGGAATCCCCGACCCGGATTTTCGCTTCCGCCCGCTGTTGCCCACCGCCTGTGGCCGCATTGGCAAGCCTGCCCTCCCCTTCCCGGAGGAGAGTTAGCCACGCGGCACGGCAAACCCGGGAAATGCGTCCGACAGGGCATAGAAATAAACAACTACGAAAAATAAAATTATGGACGACCTTGAAAAGATGAAAACCGGCATGTGGCTCTACGCCCGCAAGCCGCAGATCAGGGAGGCACTGCAACGCTGCGAAGAACTGGTCTTCCGGTTCAACAGCCTGCCCTCGAGCCGCGAGGAGGAACGCAATGCGATCATCCGGCAGTTGTTCGGCCGCACGGGCGGCACATTCTGCATCCACAGCCCGTTCCACTGCGATTTCGGGTCGCAGATTTCAATCGGGGACGACTTTACGGGGAATTTCAACCTCACGATCCTCGACGAAGCGCCCGTGACCATCGGCAACCACGTATTCATCGGCCCCAACGTGGGCATCTACACCGTGACGCACGCCCTGCTGCCCGACCAGCGCAACGCGGGCGTCATGCGCTCGCTTCCTATCACCATCGGCGACAACGTCTGGATCGGCGGCAACTGCGTGGTCATGCAGGGCGTGACGATAGGCGACGGTACGGTTATCGGCGCCGGCAGCGTCGTAACGCGCGACATCCCGGCCGGGGTCATCGCCTTCGGCAACCCGTGCCGGGTCATCCGGCCCGTCACTGAGGACGACCGGATCACGGAGGTCATTTAACGAAAAAGCGTCCCTTTTGGGACGCTTTTATTCGGCCGACCCGACACCCCTGAAAAACTCCTCGCGGGAAATTCCGTAATAATCACAAAGACCGGAAAGCATAGAAACCGAAATATTTTGCCTGCCGGTTTCCGCCCTCGCCACATGGATGTCCGTGTTGCAAGGCAGGCGGCGAACTTGGGCATGGGAAATTTTTCCGGACAGGCGTTGCAAGACCTACGGGGGAAAGAGTACCTGCACCCTTTTCCCCGTAAAGGGGAGGGCAGGCGGCGATCCGGCGGGGCGGCTGCAACGAAGCAGGCGTCACTATTTCCACGCCAAATCAAGCACCGGCCATCCCGCTTTCATCTGACAACCGCCCCGGAATCATCCGGGGCGGTTGTCAGATTATTCGTAAAGCAGGTAACGCCCGCGCAGCTTCCGGAAGCGCCGCACGTCGTCCGCCCAGCGGGCACGGATTTCGGCCTCCGAAGCTCCGGCAAGGATCATTTCACGGACATACCCCACGCCGATGAGCTTTTCGAACATCGGCGTAAAAAACTTATCGCCCAGTCCCAGGTTGCGGCAGGCTTCGATCACATACTTCAGGGTCAGGCCCTCCGCCCGGGCTTCGCCGAGCGGCATCCGGCTCAAATCGACGCCGTGGCAGAGCCTGCCTTCGAGCGGCGGATGTTTGGCTCCCGCAGTCGGGCGGGGCGTAAACGAAAACAGGCAGCCGGTCATGTCGGGATGTCCGTAAACCTCGAACGGTTTATCCGTACCGCGCCCGAGGCTCACGACCGTACCTTCGAAGAGGCACACCGAAGGATAGAGGTAGACGGCCCGTTGCGTCGGCAGGTTGGGCGACGGGGCGACGGGCAACTCGTACGGAGTGTCGTGCGTATAATTGCGGCAACGCACGACTTGCAGGTCGCAGCTTGCGGCCCAGCCTTCGCCGACGGCCATCCGGGCGATTTCGCCCATCGTCAGGCCATGCAGCACGGGGATCGGCAACGCCCCGACGCCCGATTTGTATTTCATGTCCAGCACGGGGCCGTCGACGTGGTGCCCGTTGGGGTTGGGACGGTCGAGCACGATGACGCTGCGGCCGGATTCGGCACAGGCGTCCATCATACGGAGCATCGTGATATAGTAGGTATAGAACCGCAGACCCACGTCCTGCATGTCGACCACCAGTACGTCGAACGACCGCATGGCTCCGTCCGAAGGGCGCTTCGTATTCCCGTCGTAGAGCGAGCGGATCGGGATCCCGGTCGCAGCATCCACCGAACTTGCGACATGCTCGCCCGCGTCGGCCGTACCGCGAAACCCGTGCTCGGGGGAGAAAATGCCGGTCACGTCGAAGCCCCGACCGTGCAGCAGGTCGACCAGGTGTATCGTCCCGTCGGACGCCGTCCCCGGCAACCGAACCGCAGTGTCCGCCGCAGCTCCCGGCACGCCGTCGCCGAACCGCGCGACGGCCGTATGGTTGGCCAGCACCGCCACGCGCCGCCCTTCCAGCTGCGGGAAATAAGCCGTCGTGTCGGTCATACCGACCAATACCTGCGCCGTGGCCGCAGCGCAAAGGAAGATAACGGACAACAGGGAGATGACAAATTTCTTCATACGGCAAAGATAACAATTTATAACGCCCGGGCTTCCTGCCCGCCGGATATCGCCCCCCCGGCAGGGAATCCTCCGGCGCCTGCCCTGCCTCCGCCCGGCAGCGGGTGCAGCGGGCCATAAAGGCCGGCGGCACGGCAGAAGTGGGCTGGGCAATAAGAACCGGGCACCCGATACAATGCGGATCGGCCTGCGGGGAATACCGGCCGTACGCGAACCGGTTGTCGGAACCGGCTGCGGAGGAGCTACGCCTCGGCGCCGTATTCCATCAGGTAGGCCTTGATGAAGGCATCCAGGTCGCCGTCCATCACCGCCTCGACAGCCGAGGTCTGCACGCCCGTGCGATGGTCTTTCACACGCCGGTCGTCAAAGACATAGGAGCGGATCTGCGATCCCCACTCGATCTTCTTCTTCGAAGCCTCGAGCGCCTGCTGCGTGGCCATGCGTTTATCCAGTTCCCGCTGGTAGAGCTTCGAACGGAGGATGCGCATGGCATTCTCGCGGTTCATCAGCTGCGAACGGGTTTCCATATTCTCGATCAGGAACTCCACCGGCTCGCCCGTATCGGCGTCCTTGCCGTGGTAGCGCAGGCGCACGGCCGTCTCGACCTTGTTGACATTCTGCCCCCCGGCGCCGCTCGAACGGAACGTGTCCCACTCGATGTCCGACGGATTGACCGTAACCTCGATCGTATCGTCCACGGCAGGCGACACGAACACCGAGGCGAAAGTCGTCTGGCGTTTGTTATTGGCATTGAAAGGCGAGAGGCGCACCATGCGGTGCACGCCGTTTTCGCTCTTGAGGTACCCGTAGGCATACTCCCCCTCGAACTCCAGCGTACAGGATTTCACGCCCACCTCGTCGCCGGCCTGGTAGTCGAGCACCTTGACCTTGTAGCCGTGCGCCTCGCCCCAGCGGGTATACATGCGCAGGAGCATCGACGCCCAATCGAGCGCCTCGGTACCCCCGGCTCCGGCGTTGATGTCCATGATCGCCCCCAGTTTGTCCTCTTCGCGGCGCAGCATGTTGCGCATTTCGAGCGTCTCGATACGCTCGAGCGTCTGTGCGTAATGGTCGTCCATCTCCGCCTCGCTCATGACCCCTTCCTTCACGAAATCGGGCATCAGCCCCAGGTCTTCGACATCCTTGGCCACGGCATCGTAGTCGTCGACCCACGCCTTGATGGCGGCGACCTTGCGCAACTGCTCGCGCGCCTTGTCGGGCGCGTCCCAGAAATCGGGTTCCTGGGTCTTTTCCTCCTCGTTGCGCAGGTCGATGCGTTTCTGGTCGATGCCCAGACATCGTTCCAAAGCCTCGCGGCGCTGCTCCAACTCCTTTATCTGATCTGCAAGTATCATAAGTTTACCGTATTGACAATTAAATCGCCCCGGGTTTCACCCCCAGTTTGCGCTCCACGAACTCCAGCACGAAATCCACCGTGCCGTCGATCCCCAGCACGGACGAATCGACGCAGAGGTGGTAGGTCGAAGCCATGCCCCACGTACCGCTGCTGTAATAGTTGTAGTACGCCGCGCGCCGCGCATCCTCCCTATCCATCCGGGCCTCGGCCTCCCCGGGCGTAATGCCGCACTGGCGGCAGAGCCGCTCGCAACGGTCGGCACGGTCGGCCGCGACAAAGACATTCACCGCCCGCGGATGGTCGCGCAGGATGTAGTCGGCACAGCGGCCGACGAAAACACACGACTCGCGCGCGGCGATGTCGCGGATCACGTCGCTCTGGATCTTGAACAGGGCGTCGTTGCTGAGCACGTTGCTCCCGGCATATTCGCTCCCGACGAACGGCGAGCGCAGGTAGGCGACGAGCGTCGAAAAGAGGTTGCGCGACTCCTTTTCGTCGACCCGTTCGAACACTTCGGGACACAGGCCGCTCTGCTCGGCGGCCAGGTTGATGAGCTGTTTGTCATAGACCCCGATCCCGAGCCTGCGTGCCACGGCCTCGCCGACGGCTTTGCCGCCGCTGCCCAGCTGGCGACCGATGTTGATGACGAATTTATCTTCCATAATCGGCATTATTGGAGGTTCGTTGAACGGGCCGCATCCATCTGCGCCCGGAATTTTCGCAACTGGTATACCAGCATGAAGAAGGCTACGGCCGACGCCATCAGGTCAGACAGCGGCATCGCGCACCACACGCCCCAACTGCCGTCCCAGCGGGTATGGACATCGAAAATATGGGGCAGGAAAATCAGTCCCGGCATCAGGAACAGCAGCTGGCGCGAAAGCGACAGGAAGATCGCCTTGCCGGCCATGCCGATGCTCATGAAGAAGTTGGTAGCCACCATCTGGAACCCGATGATCGGGAAACAGATGAAAACAATGCGCATTCCCTCGACCGCCAGGCGGATCAGCTCGGGATCGTTCGTAAAGGCCGACACCGCCAGCCGGGGCGCCAGCTCGCCCATCAGGAACCCGGCGCCCGTGACGCACGTGGCACCGATGATCGTCAGCCGCAGCACGCGCAGCACACGGTCGTACTGCCGCGCACCGAAGTTATAACCCGCAATGGGCTGCATCCCCTGGTTGATGCCCATGACGATCATCACGAAGAAGAATGCCAGGCGGTTGACGATGCCGTAGGCCCCGATCATCAGGTCGCCGCCGTATTGCTTGAGCCCCTTGTTTATCAGGATGACAATGAAACACGCCGCCAGGTTCATCAGGAACGGCGACATGCCGATGGCCAGGATGTCGCGCACGATCTTCCGGCGCAGGCGGTAGATGCCGCGCCGGAAATGGAGCAGTTCGCTCTTGTCCGAAAGGATGTGGAACTGCCAGATGAGCGCGATGACCTGCGCCAGCACCGTGGCGATGGCCGCGCCGCGGATACCCCACCCGAAGCCGTAGATGAACAGCGGGTCGAGCGCCGCGTTGATGACCACCGTATAGATGGTGGCGTACATCGACTTGCGCGGATGCCCCGAAGCCCGCAGCACGGAGTTCAGGCCCAGATACATGTGCGTGATGACGTTCCCCATGAGAATGATCGACATGTAGTCGCGGGCATAGCCGATCGTCGCTTCGCTCGCCCCGAAGAAGTAGAGAATCGGGTCGAGCAGCAGCAGCGTTGTGATACCGAACGCCAGGCCGATGATGAGGTTCAGCACCACGACGTTCCCCAGGATGTTCTGCGCCGTCCCGTAATCGCGCTGCCCGAGGCGCATGGACACCAGCGTCGCAGCACCCACACCCACCAGCGAACCGAAAGCCGCGGCGAGGTTCATCAGCGGGAAGGTCAGCGCAAGGCCCGAAATGGCCAACGGCCCTACCCCGTGGCCGATGAAAATACTGTCGACCATGTTGTAGAGCGAAGAAGCCGTCATGGCGATGATCGCCGGCACGGCATATTGCATGAGCAGCTTGCGGATACGCTCCGTCCCGAGCTCCGTCGCCGCCCCTTTTATCGTTGCAGACATATCATATATTATCAACTCTGTCCGGGCGAAAGCCGGACGAACTACCTAACTATTCCTTGATTACGGCACGCAGGCACCTCCGGAACGGGAGCGGGGACACGCCCGGCATACTGCACAAGGCCATCCCGCCACAGCGGCACACCCGCAGGGGCGCCCGCCCCGACCGTCCGCGCACGGCGGCGACAGTTCCGCCCGGGATCCGGATCTTCCCTTTTTCCGCTTATTCCAGTTCCCAGTCGCTGCCGTCCTTGCGGTCTTTGACACGGATACCGGCTGCGGCCAGCCCGTCGCGGATGCGGTCGGAAGCCGCCCAGTCCTTTGCGGCACGGGCTTTCAGGCGCTCGTCGAGCAGCATCTCGACCAGCGGGGTCACATAATCGCGCCCCGAAGCCGCACCTGCGGCCTTCTCGTCGCGCAGGCCTAGGATATCGAACGTGTAACGGTAAACCGTGGCTTTCAACTCTTCGAGGTCGGCGGCCGTGATGCTTTGCTGCCCGTCGACCAGCTGGTTGATGATGCGCACCCAGTCGAACAGCGCCGAAATGGCCATCGGCGAGTTCAGGTCATCGTCCATCGCCGCGCGGCAACGGTTTTCCAGCTCGGAAGGATCGATAGTCGACGTTTCGGCGGGCTTGACCTTCCCGAGCGCTTCGACGCCCTTCATCAGGCGGTCGAGCCCCTTCTCGGCGGCCTGCAGGGCCTCGTTCGAGAAATCGAGCGTCGAACGGTACTGCGCCTGCAACACGAAGAAGCGGATGGTCATCGGCGAATAGGCCTGCGCCAGCAATTTATGGCTGCCCGTAAAGAGCTCCTCGAGGGTGATGAAGTTGCCCAGCGACTTGCCCATCTTCTGGCCGTTGATCGTGATCATGTTGTTGTGCACCCAGTAACGTGCCGAATCGTGCCCCAGCGCGGCGGTCGACTGCGCGATCTCGCACTCGTGGTGCGGGAACATCAGATCCATGCCGCCGCCGTGGATGTCGAAGCGTTCGCCCAGGTAGCGGGTACTCATCGCCGAGCACTCCATATGCCAGCCGGGGAACCCCTCTCCCCACGGCGAAGGCCAGCGCATGATATGCTCGGGCGACGCCTTCTTCCACAGCGCGAAGTCATAGGAGTGGCGCTTGTCGCCCTGCCCGTCCAGCTCGCGCGTGTTGGCGATGATGTCGTCGAGGTTACGACCCGAAAGCCTGCCGTAATTATATTTGGCGTTGTATTTCTCCACATCGAAATAGACCGAGCCGTTCGACTCGTAGGCGAAGCCGTCGGCGAGGATCTTCTTGACGAACTCGATCTGCTCGATGATATGCCCCGAGGCATAGGGTTCGATCGACGGCGTCTCGACGTTGAGCGCATCCATCGCACGGTGGTAACGCTCCGTATAGTAGTGCGCCACCTCCATCGGCTCCAGCTGCTCGAGGCGCGCCTTCTTGGCGATCTTGTCCTCCCCCTCGTCGGCGTCGTGCTCCAGGTGCCCCACATCCGTTATGTTGCGCACGTAACGCACCTTGTAGCCGCAGGACTTCAGGTAGCGGAACATGAGGTCGAACGTCACCGCCGGCCGGGCGTGCCCCAAGTGCGGGTCGCCGTAGACCGTGGGGCCGCAGACATACATGCCCACGCGGCCGGGAGTCAGCGGTTCGAACACCTCCTTGCGGCGAGTGAGCGTATTGTAAAGTACGAGTTTCGATTCCATAAATTGCGAAAAATTATTGTGCAAAAATAAGAAATTTAATCGAGATGCACCAGAATCGCGGAATTAATCGTACCTTTGTGCCAATAATAGTGCGCGTTGGTCTGACGCTTCCCGTTTTTCCCTCCGTATATTATCAACACCGAATTATCCGGCGCACGACGCCGGGACAAAACCGATATGCAATGACATTCCAGGAACTGAACCTGATAGAACCACTCAAGCGTGCCGTGGCCGAAAAAGGCTACACGACCCCCACTCCGATCCAGCAACAAGCCATCCCGCCCGCACTCGAAGGCCGCGACCTGATGGGCTGCGCCCAGACCGGGACGGGCAAGACGGCGGCCTTCACGCTGCCGATCCTCCAGCTGCTCTCGGCCGAGCCGCGCACCAAAGGGCGGCGCACGATCAAGGCACTGGTGCTCACGCCGACGCGCGAACTGGCCGCACAGATCGACGAATGCTGCCGCGACTATGCCCGCTACACGGACATCCGCCACTGCGTGATCTTCGGCGGCGTCAACCAGCGGCCGCAGGTCGATGCGCTGCAACGCGGCATCGACCTGCTGGTAGCCACGCCGGGACGCCTGCTCGACCTGATCGGCCAGGGTTACGTCTCGCTGTCCGACATCCGCTTTTTCGTCCTCGACGAAGCCGACCGAATGCTCGACATGGGTTTCATCCACGACATCCGGCGAATCCTCCCGCTGCTGCCCGAAAAGCGGCAGACGCTCTTCTTCTCGGCGACGATGCCCGACGACATCGTAAAACTGGCCAATACGATGCTCCGCAACCCGGCGCACGTCACCGTAACGCCCCCGGCCTCGGTGGTCGAGACCATCCGCCAGAGCGTCCTGTTCGCCGAAAAGGCCGAAAAACGGACGCTGCTGGCCTCCCTGCTACGCGAACGCCCCGAGAGCTCGGTGCTGGTATTTTCGCGCACCAAGCACGGCGCCGACCGCATTGCCCGTATCCTCACCAAAGCGGGCATCGAAGGACGCGCCATCCACGGAGACAAGTCGCAGGGCGCCCGCGAACGGGCCATGAATGACTTTCGCTCGGGGGCCTGCCGGGTGCTGATCGCCACCGACATCGCCGCGCGGGGAATCGACATCAGCGAACTGCCGCTGGTAATCAACTACGACCTGCCGGAAGTGCCCGAGACCTATGTCCACCGCATCGGCCGCACGGGACGCGCCGGACGCGACGGACAGGCCATCGCCTTCTGCTCGGAGGAGGAACGCCCGCTGCTGAAAGACATCCTCAAACTGACCGGGCTGGAACTCGACCCGGATTCCGGGGAACTGGCTCCCGCACAAAACAGCCGGAAAAAGCCCGCCGGGAAAAAACCGGATATAGCACAAACCGGAGGGCAGAAGCAAGCGGAGGAAAAGCGAGCCGCACAAAAACAACCCGCACAAAGTCAGGCCGGACAGAGGCCGGGCAGGCGCAAACCGCAGGGACAAGCTCCCGGCGACCCGAAACCGCAGGGGCAACGAACCGGCGGCAAGCAGACCCCGGACGGGCAACAGCCGCAGGACAAGGACGCCGCGGCACGCCCGGCACGCCGCCGCAACCGTAACCGGGGCAGGCAAAAACCGGACAGGCAAAACGCAGCGGCCGCAAACACGGAACGGAGACAGGATGACCGAAAATCCGGAAGTCAGAAATCCGCCCGGGACAAACGGGAAGCGGTAAGCCCCGAGGCACCCCGAAAAGCACAGGCGCCGGAGAAGAAAAAATCCGGCATGGGCAGCTGGCTGTCCGGCATCCTCAGGCCGGGCCGCAAGTAACCACCGGGCAACGTGCCCGCCATGCCACACCACATGGAAAAGCCGGAGCAATGCTCCGGCTTTTCACATTTTCGCACCGCGCGGCTCACCGCCCTCTCCCTATCTCGACCGCTTTACGACCACAGGCGGATGCAAGGGAACGAAATTCCGGGGCTTCCGCATCGGCGTACGCAGCATGATCGGCGCATTCCCGGTACGGTTCACGGCATCCCAGGCGACAAACGTTTCGTAATCATAGGCCCATGCGTCTCCATAAGCCAACTTATTGATCCGGTAATAAATCGCCTCGCGGCTCGGAGCGTTGAACCCTCCCGTATTATAGCGCATAATGCTGTTGTAGGTCGGACGCCAAACCCCGCTCCAATAGGTATCAGCCCCTTCGTAAGCCCCCAATACCTCGGCGGCATAGCGCGGATCGGTGATAAACCGGCTCCATTTGACTTGCGAGACATCCCCCGTGAAGTCGATATTTCTCCACCATCCATAGGGTTCCAGTTGCTTTGCAGACTGCACCTCGTTCCAGGGAATCTGCCCGTATTCCTCGTAGGCGTACTCATCCGCCAATTTCGGGAATCCGTGTCCTCCCGCCTCGTGGTGCAGCAACTGTCCGAACATCCCGTCATCGGTACCCAAGGGAAAATAAGCGATGGACAACCCCTGTCCGTAATCGCCCGAAGAGGGGTAATACATATAACATGTCCCGGCATAATACGTGCGGTTCATCATCACGATAATCAGCGCATCATCGATATTGTCATCGGTTATTCCCGGAACTTTCATAGCGTATTGCCTACATTTGTCATCGTTGCCGCCGACATGGGTTCCGTCGCCGAAAAATCCGTCCAACGCAGTCTGCGCACCGGAACCGTATGCTTCGTTTTTCGAAACAACATTCACCGCATAGACATTGAAAAGGTCGCGGAACGACTTGTAAGGCTCTTCGGAGAAGAAATGTTCCATCGCCTTGCGCATAGTCCCGTCGTAGGTGCCGTCGGCGACCAGGCGGTCGCTGAACGCATCGCCCAACAGTACGATATTGATGCCGTTCCCCCGGGTCGCCGTCTGGAGCGCCGTCACTTCGCCGTCTTTCGAATAATCCGACGATTCGTACACACCCGACCCGCCCGTATGATCGGCTAAGAATGCGGATAACCCGGTCAGGCCGCTTAGGCTGAAATCATGGAAAACGATTTTTCCGCCCGAATCTACAACCGTATATGCCGGATAGGAATGGTAAGGATAATAGGGGCCGAAGCCGCTATCCTGATGATATTGTTCATTTTCCTGCCCGATGATCGAGTTCGTTTCCGTCCATAAAATATTCCGCCATGGAATCTTGTTATCCGCCACATATTTTTTCATAGACGCAAGGTCTGCCGAAGCTCCCGGGTGTCCGCTCGAATAGCCTATTACATCGACGCCTTTCCCTTTATACTTGTCGTATATGTCCTCGATAAAGGATTTCATATCGGTGAAATCCCCAAAATAGGGTGAAAACTGGAACAGGATCGTATATTTATTTTTGGCGTATTCCTCTTTCGAATCAATCGTGTTGCCGTCGATATCCGTTACCGAGAAGTTTACCGCATCGATAGTGATAC
>OJPF01001188.1_pt1 | contig 12492 bp, 13 predicted proteins | sample 1598441 | NCBI WGS metagenome assembly OJPF01 (sample SAMN03922474, study PRJEB24848) | human gut metagenome | isolation source: stool sample | host: Homo sapiens | place: Germany | collected 2010-11 | reverse complement strand
GGAGTAAGGTTATGGCCACAACATCCATCTGGCGGGTGGGCGGCTGGCTGGGAAAGGTGGTCATCTATGTAGAGAACCCGGATAAGACTGAGAACCCCGCCGTCTATGAAAAGCCGGATATGGAAGGGCGTGACGCTCAGGGCCTCTCGGATGTAATCGAATACGCCGTCCAGCAGCAAAAGACGGAAAAGGCCACAGCCGATGACGAAGGAACCGCCATCATGCAGCGGTTTGTGTCCGGGGTGAATTGCAGCCCGACTACTGCCCGCGATGAGATGATCGCCGTTAAAAAGCGGTTTGGCAAGGAGGACGGCACGGTGGCCTATCACGGTTATCAGTCCTTTGCTACCGGCGAGGCCACGCCAGAACTGGCGCATGAGATCGGCGTAAAGCTGGCGACCCGGTTATGGGGCGACCGCTATCAGGTGATCGTCGCCACCCACCTTGACAAAGAAAATCATCTGCACAATCACTTTGTCGTCAACACCGTATCCTTTGCGGACGGCATCAAATACCACCGCACCCGAAAGGACTACCACGAGATGCAGACGGTTTCCGATGAGCTTTGCCGGGAATACGGACTGTCGGTGATCGAGCAACCGCAGCAAGGCCGGGGCAAGCAATACGGCGAATGGCGTGCCGAGCAGGAACAGCGTCCCACTTGGCGTGGGCTGATCCGTGCAGACATTGACGTGGCGATACGGCAAGCCATGACCGAGCGGCAGTTTTTTGACGCTTTGCGGAAAAAGGGCTATGCGGTGAAGGTCGGCAAAGATATTTCGGTCAGGCCGCCGGGCAAGGAGCGGTTTGTGCGCCTGATGCGTAATTTCGGTGAGGACTACTCACTGGACAGCATCCGCAGACGCATTTTATCCCAGAGCCGCCCCGAACGGAAAAAGCCCGAACAAAAGCCGGAGATCCTGCGGGTCAGACTGATCGGCAATCTGAAAGCCGCCCGAAAACTGACCGGCTTTCGGGCGCTGTATGTTCACTACTGCTATCTGCTGGGCATCTTCCCGAAGAACCGCCCGCAGCAAAGCAGAAAACGGCTGCACTTTCTCTTGCGGGAGGATCTGTTGAAGCTGGACGCCATCACCGCCGAAACAAGGCTGCTTATAGGACATCGGATCGATACCGCCGAGCAGCTTTTTTGCTACCGGGATAAGGTAAGCGAAAAAATCACCGTTCTGACCGAGAAGCGCAAACAGCTTTATAAAGCACAGCGGACGGCAGCGGTGAAGTCTGACCCTGAAAAGACGGCGGAGGTCAAAGCGCAGATCACCGCACTTTCCAAAGAACTTGCCGCACTGCGGAAGGAGGTGGTTCTATGTAACAGCATTGCTGAGCGTTCCGGCGTAATCCAAGAGAAAATCAAAGCCGTCCGTGAGGACGAGCAACCCGAAAGAAAGGAGAAAACCGACCATGTACAATTCCGGTGACGCAGCGGAGCAAGTCGTGCGGATCAGCTTGGAGGGTACGGAAGTTGCCTTGAAGCTGACCGGCTCGGCGGCAAAGAATATCGCCGCCATGCTCTACGCTGTCTGGAAAAACCGAGATAAGAACAAAACCAAAGGCCACCAGCGGCTCTCTGCCATGCTCAAAAGCGGCAAGGAGCTGAAAGTGTTCACCGTCAGCGAAGAGCATCTGAAGCAGTTTGCGACCGAGGCCAAGCGGTACGGCGTTGTCTACTGTGCCCTGCGGGGCAAAGAGCGCTCTGCTGACGGTATGGTAGACATTATGGTGCGTGCCGAGGATGCGTCCAAGATCAACCGCATCGTAGAGCGGTTCAAGCTGGCGACGGTCGATACCGTTTCCATCAAGCGGGACATTGAACAGTCCAAGGCGGACAAAACCGCCTCGTCTGCCCCTGAGCAGGAGAAGCCCGACAAGGCGGCGGATGACCGCCTGCTGGATGACCTGCTGGGCGCACCCGTTCAAAAGGAGGAACACGCATCCCCAAACCCTGCGGCGGCAAAGACGGAGAAATCCCGTCCGTCCGCGCCTACCTCCGAGAAGCAAAGCAGAACCGCCGAGGGTACTGCTAAATCTCCCGAAGAACGCCCCTCTGTCCGTGAGGAATTACGGGAAATCCGGGAGAGCAGGCAGAAAGAGGCGGCAGAGCCGGGCATTTCCGAACCCACCCCGGCAAAAGAACCGAAAAAGCAGCAGACCACCACCCACAAGCAGCCTTCCCGAAAGAAACCGAAGAAAGCAAAGGAGCGATAACCGATGAGCAATTTTGACGATATTTTTGAATCTGCCCCGCAGACCGACGAATTTGACAAGGAGGCGTGGGCGGCAAAGAAAAAGGCGGAGCGTGACGAGGTTTACGCTCTTGCCGATGCCACCGCCGAGGCGGTTTGTGCAGACGGCGGCAAGTTCCGTGACTATCTGGATGTGCAGGCGGCTTTCCGCAACTACTCTGCCACCAACGCCCTGCTGATCCTTGCCACGAAGCCGGATGCCCGCAGACTGGGCGATAAAGATTTCTGGCGGGATCAGGGTGTGTATATCAAGCGGCAGGAGTTTAGCCGTCCCATCAAGATCGTCGAGTCCAACGGCGAATACACCCGTGATGATGGCAGCATCGGCGTGTCCTACAACATCAAGCGGGTCTATGACATTTCACAGACTACCGCCCGAACGAGAGCACCGCAGGCGGTTTCTCATGACGCACGGGCGCTGCTGAATGCTCTGATCTACAAGCGCCCTGCGCCGGTGCAGTCTGTGGACGAGCTGCCGAACGGCATGGATGCCGTGTATGACCGTGAGCAGAACGCCGTTTTTGTCCGCCGTGGGCTGTCGGCAAACGATCTGTTCTGCGGTCTGTCCAAAGCACTGGCGCAGGCGGAGCTTGCCCGGACCGGCGAGGAATACACCGAGGAAAATGCCGGGTTCAAGGCGCAGTGCGTTTCCTATATCCTCGGTAAAGAGTTCGGCGTAGATGTGACCGGCTATGCCTTTGAAGCGCCTGCCGACTTCCTGCGTACCGATGACCCGCAGACGATCCGCACTGAACTGACCGACATCCGGGACACCGCCTATGACATTTCCTCAAGGATGATGCGGTCGCTGGAACAAAGCAAAGCGCCCCGCCAGAGTGAACAGGAGCGATAATGATGGGAAAACAGGAAAAACGGGTATTGACCCTTGACCGCTATGAGCACGGCGTTGTGGTCAATGCCCTCAATGAGATGCGGAACGATCTGCTGGAGGAAGAACGCCCCACCGACATTGTTGACGAGGTTCTTTTGAAGGTGATCGATGCCCCCGCAAAGAAGGTAAGGTGCCGAAGCGATGAAGAAAGAGAATAACCCTCTTATCCTCTGCCTGTTCGGGATTCTCCCCGTGGTGTGGCTGGGGCTGCTGATCGCCCCCGCCGTCCACGGCGGACTGCCGGAGATCGTCGCTCGGTTTCCTGCGGCGATGAACGACCCGTTTCATATCGAGCTTTGCGGGGACAGCCTGAAAACTGTCATTGTTTTGCTCTGTGCCTACGGGCTTACGGTGGGTGTGATTCTATCTTCCCGCCGCAATTACCGTCGGGGCGAGGAACACGGTTCGGCCAAGTGGGGCTCTGCCCGAACCGTCAACCGAAAATACCGGGCAGCCGCACCAGAGGACAACAAGATCTTCACGCAGAATGTCCGTATGGGTCTGGACGGACGAAAACACCGCCGCAACCTCAACACGGTCGTTGTCGGCGGCAGCGGCGCAGGCAAAACGAGGTTTTACGCCAAACCGAATTTGTGTCAAGCCAACACGAGCTTTACCGTGCTGGACCCGAAGGGCGAGCTGCTGCGCAGCACGGGGCATCTGCTGCGGCTAAAGGGCTATGAGGTGCGGGTGCTGGATCTTCTAAACATGGAGAAAAGCCACTGCTACAACCCGTTTGTTTACCTGCGGGACGACAACGATGTGCAGCGGCTTGTGACCAATCTGTTCAAAAGCACCACGCCGAAAGGCAGCCAGTCCAACGATCCCTTTTGGGACACCGCCGCGTCTATGCTCCTGCTGGCGCTGATCTTCTATCTGAAATACGAAGCGCCACCCGACGAGCAGAACTTTCCAATGGTCATGGAAATGTTGCGTGCGGCGGATGTGCGGGAGGACTGCGACGAATACACCTCGCCGCTGGACGAGCTGTTTGAACGGCTGGAAATGCGGGAGCCCGACCATATTGCCGTGAAGTATTACAAGGACTACCACTCCGGCAGCGCCAAAACACTGAAATCCATTCAGATCACTTTGGCGGCAAGGTTAGAGAAATTCAATCTGTCCTCGTTGGCGGCGCTGACCGCTACGGATGAGCTGGATCTGCCGTCCCTTGGAGAAAAGAAAGTGGCGCTCTTTGCCCTGATCCCCGACAATGATACCAGCTTTAACTTTTTGGTCAGCATTTTGTACACGCAGCTTTTTCAGCAGCTATTCTATCTGGCCGACCACAAATACGGCGGCAGTCTGCCCGTTCCCGTTCACTTCCTAATGGACGAGTTCAGCAATGTCAGCCTGCCGGAGGATTTCTCCAAGATCCTTGCGGTCATGCGCTCCCGCAATGTGTATGTGTCCATCATTCTGCAAAATGTGGCGGCGCTCAAAGCGCTGTTTGAAAAGGAATGGGAGTCGATCCTCGGCAACTGCGACGAGTTCCTTTATCTCGGCGGCAACGAAACATCGACCCACAAGCTGATCTCGGAATCCTACCTCGGCAAATCCACCATTGACACCAACACCTACGGCAAATCATCCGGGCGAAACGGCAATTACAGCACGAACTATCAGATCAGCGGCAGAGAGCTTCTGACGCCGGACGAAGTGCGTATGCTGGACAACCGTTACGCCCTTTTGTTTATCCGTGGTGAGCGTCCAGTGATGGACGAGAAATACGACATTCTGAAACACCCGAACATTGCACTGACCGAGGACGGCGGCGCAGCACCTTATGAACACGGCGGGACGGAAAATGCCATTGCGACGCTCTCGTTTGCAGGCGCTGCCGCCGAAACCGTACCCGCACCCAATGAACCCATACCCGATTATGAGCTTCTTTCCGACGAGGATATAGAAGCTCTTTTTTAATTCAATTCAAGGAGGATAAACCCATGAAGAACACCCAAAAGACTGCAAACAAGCTGCCCATGCCCGGCAAGGTCAGAAAGGGCTTTCGCTTCTACTGCGTCGCTGTGCTGTCGGTTGCCCTTGTGCTCGGCTGCTCCGTCACGGCCTTTGCCGCCAATGACCCGATTGCCGTCGTGAACAACCTGAGCGATTTCATTTTCGGCCTGATCCGTGCGGTCGGACTGATCCTGCTCGGCTGGGGTATTGTGCAGGTGGGACTTTCGTTCCAGTCCCACGATCCCAGCCAGCGCAGCAACGGCTTTCTCACCCTTGCGGGCGGCATCGTCATCACCTTTGCCAAAGAGATCCTGAACCTGATCACGGGCTGAAAGGAGGCCGCAGATGGAAAAGTGCGAGTGCTATATCCACTCTCTGAAACAGGGAGAAACCCATGTGCTCGGTGAGGCGACGATCCTCAAACGCCTTGGGGACAACGACTACCTTGCCGAATACAACGGCGTGAAATGCCACGCCATATTCAATCCCTTTGCCGGGCGCTACTTTGTAGACGATGTGTACGGCGTGATCCGCAGCTCGCCCGACCGGGACAGCAGATAAATAAGATACGGCGCACGGGGCAGGTCACTTTGGCCTGCCCCTATTTGCCGGAAAGGAGGAAGCTGTGAAGAAATACAGCATTATTTACGCAGACCCGCCTTGGCGGTACAAAGTCTATTCTAAAAAGGGGCTTGGGCGCTCCGCCGAATCCCACTACCCGACAATGGAACTGGAAGATATACGGGCGCTGCCGGTCGGCACGCTTGCCGCTGATGACTGCGTATTGTTTCTATGGACAACGATCCCACTGCTGCACGACTGCTTTTCGGTCATGCGTGCATGGGGCTTTTCGTATAAGACGGTGGCTTTCGTATGGATCAAGCAGAACCGCAAGTCCGACAGCCTGTTTTGGGGCATGGGACACTGGACGAGAGCCAATGCAGAGTTCTGTATGCTTGCCACCAAAGGCCGCCCGAAACGCCGCTCGGCCGGGGTGCATCAAGTCATCCTCTCCCACATCGAGGAACACAGCAAAAAGCCGGACGAAGCAAGGCGGCGCATTGTCGAGCTGATGGGTGATCTGCCCCGCATTGAGCTGTTCGCCCGTCAAAAAACGGACGGCTGGGATGTTTGGGGCAACGAGGTCGCCTGCGATATTGCGCTGACGGGAGGTGAGCCGAATGTCGGATAACTGGATCGTACAGAATTTGGAGAATGCGCTGGAAACTTGGAATGAAAAGCTGGCGGAGATCTGGCAGCTCATTACGCAGTCGCCGGAGCAGTTCAAGGGCGGCACGATCTGGAATGTGATCGTCGGCATCCACGGTGCGGTGCAGGCCATCGGGCTTGCGCTGCTCGTTTTGTTCTTTGTGGTGGGCGTGATGAAAACCTGCGGCAGCTTTGCGGAACTGAAACGGCCGGAGCACGCTCTCAAAGTGTTTATCCGTTTCGCCCTTGCCAAGGCCGCCGTCACATACGGCTTGGAGCTGATGATCGCCCTATTCAACATCGTGCAGGGGCTGATCTCTACTATCATGAACGCCGCAGGCTTTGGGGTGGCGCAGGAAACTGTGCTGCCTGCCGAGATCGTGACCGCCGTAGAGGACTGCGGCTTTTTTGAAAGCATCCCATTGTGGGCAGTGACCTTGATCGGCGGGCTGTTTATCACGGTTTTGTCGTTTATCATGATCATGACCGTGTACGGCAGATTTTTCAAACTCTATCTCTACACGGCCATTGCACCGGTCCCGCTCTCGGCCTTTGCAGGCGAGCCGTCACAGAACATCGGCAAGAGCTTCATCAAAAGTTATGCCGCCGTTTGTTTAGAGGGTGCGATCATCGTACTGGCCTGCATCATCTTCTCTCTGTTTGCATCCAGTCCGCCCGTCGTCGATCCCGACGCTGCGGCGGTAACGCAGGTGTGGTCGTATGTGGGCGAGTTAGTTTTCAATATGCTGGTGCTCGTCGGCGCTGTCAAAATGGCCGACCGTGTTGTGCGTGAAATGATGGGACTGTAAAGGAGGACGAGATTTGGAAGTGAAAATCAATCGGGAGATCCGCAACTATACGGAATCCATGTTTTTCGGACTGTCCATGCGGCAGTTCGTTTTTTCTGTCTTGGCGATCCTTGTCGCCGTGGGACTGTACTTTCTGCTGAAGCCCCACTTCGGGACGGAAACCGTCAGTTGGATGTGTATTCTCGGCGCCGCACCCTTTGCGGCGCTGGGCTTTATCACTTACCACGGTATGACCGCTGAACAATTCCTCTGGGCGTGGCTGCGCTCGGAGCTGTTAGAGCCAAAAGAGCTTCGCTTTGAGGCATCGAACCTCTACTATGAAGCACTCAAAGACAAATTGGAGGAAGGAAAATCATGATCAAAACGCTGAAAAACCTGCTGAAACAGGACAAGGAGCGGTACACCGTACCCCGCAAGGTGCAGGATGTGATCCCCGTCCGCCGCATCTGGAAGGACGGTATTTTTCAGGTGGGCGGCCGCTTTTCCAAGACCTATCAGTTCACCGACATCAACTACCTTGTGGCAAGCCGTGAGGACAAGGAGCAGATGTTCCTTGCCTATTCGGAGCTGCTGAACAGTCTGGATTCCGGAGCGACGACGAAAATCACCATCAACAACCGCAGACTGAACCGGGCAAATTTTGAGCAGTCGATCTTGATGCCCATGCGGGGCGATGCCTGCGATGTGTACCGCCGTGAATACAATCAAATGCTGCTGGACAAGGCCACCGGCGCCAACGGCATCATTCAAGAGAAATATATCACGGTGTCGGTCTGCAAGAAAGACATCGAAGAAGCCCGCACCTACTTTTCCCGTGTGGGCGCAGACCTGATTGCCCATTTCGCCGCCCTCGGCTCCAAGTGTACCGAACTGGATGCCGCCGAAAAGCTGCGGGTGCTCCACGATTTCTACCGTCAGGGTGAAGAAGCGGCCTTTCACTTTGACCCGCAGGATATGATGCACAAGGGGCACGATTTCAAGGACTATATCTGTCCTGACTCAATGGAGAAAAGCAGTGACTGCCTGAAGCTGGGCGAGAAATACTGCCGTGTCTTGTTTTTGAAGGACTACGCTTCGTATATCAAGGACAGCATGGTCACGGAACTGACCGACTTCAACCGAAATATGATGCTGTCGATCGATGTTGTGCCGATCCCCACCGACGAGGCCGTGCGGGAGGTGGAGAACCGTCTGCTCGGCATCGAAACCAACATCACCAACTGGCAGCGCAGGCAGAACGCCAACAACAATTTCTCTGCCGTCGTGCCCTATGATATGGAGCTCCAGCGCAAAGAGAGCAAGGAATTTCTGGACGATCTGACCACGAGAGATCAGCGGATGATGCTGGCGGTCATTACAATGGTCATTACTGCCGACGACAAAAATCAGCTCGACAGCGATACTGAAACGCTGCTTGCCGTGGCACGAAAGCATATGTGCCAGCTTGCCGTGCTGAAATTCCAACAGTTCGATGGGCTGAACACTGTCCTTCCCATCGGCACACGGAAAATCAATGCGTTTCGCACCCTCACCACTGAGAGCCTTGCGGTGTTTATGCCGTTTAGGGTGCAGGAGGTGCAGGACAAAGGCGGCATTTACTTCGGGGAGAACGCCATTTCCCACAACCTCATCATGTGCAACAAGGCAAATCTTCTGAACCAGTCGGCGTTCCTGTTGGGTGTGCCCGGTTCGGGCAAATCGTTCAGCGCCAAGGAGCTGATCGCTTTCCTTATTCTCAACACCGCCGATGATGTGCTGGTCTGCGATCCGGAAAACGAATTTGGTGCGCTGGCGGCGGCTCTGGGCAAAGAAACGGCGACCGTCATTCATATGGCGGCGGGCGGCAAGGATCGCTTGAACGCCATGTATATGGTGGACGGCTACGGCGAGAACAACCCCATCGTGGAGAAATCGCAATTCATCATGTCCCTTGTGGAGCAGATCGACAAGGCCGGTGTCGGCCCGCAGCAGAAATCCATCATCGACCGCTGCACGGCGCTGGTGTATCAGGACGCCGAGCAGACGGGCAAACCCGCTACGCTCTGTGACCTGCGGAACAAGCTGCTGGAACAGCCCGAAGAAAAGGCAAAGGAGATTGCCTTGTCGCTGGAGCTGTTCACCACCGGCTCACTGGATATTATCGGCCACGAAAGCACCGTCGATCTCGACAAGCGCATCGTCGTATTCGATATTCACGGCCTTGGCGAGCAGTTGAAGCCGACGGGACTGCTGGTGATCACCGACACCATCCTCAACCGTGTCACTCTCAACTGGAAGAAGGGCAAGCGCACCCACATCTTCATCGACGAATTTCATGTCGTTTTTGAAAATGAGCAGAGCGGCATTTTCTTCAATTCCGCATGGCGGCAGTTCCGTAAGCGCAACGGCTATCCCACTGCCATCACGCAGAATGTAGAATACCTGCTGGATTCCGTGCAGGCAAGCACGATGCTCTCCAACTCCGAGTTTGTGGTCATGCTCAATCAGGCGTTTTCCGACCGTGCCAAGCTCTCAAAACTCCTGAACATCTCTGACGAACAGATGAGCTATGTCACCAACGCCGATGCGGGCTGTGGGCTGATCAAGTACGGCTCGGCGCTGGTGCCGTTTATCAACCGTTTCCCCAAAGATACCGAGCTTTACCGCTTGATGACGACGCGCCCCGGTGAGGGTGTATTCGGCAGCGGAAACGCATCTTAAAGGAGGCCATATATGAAAAGCAAATATCTGATGATCGGGGCGGCCGTATGTGCCGCCCTTTTCCTTTTCTCCGGCATCATGCTCTGGCGGCAGTATGCGGATGAAAAGCAGAGCGCCGAAGCCTTTGAACAGGTCGCCGCGCTGGTGGAAACCGAACCTGCTCCCACCGACACGCCGCAGGAAACCGAGCTGCTGCCGGAGTTGACGGCGTTTGAAAAGTACCGGGCGGTGCAGGAGCAGAACAGCGATTTTGTTGGCTGGCTCTCCGTCCCCGGCACGAACATTGACTATCCCGTGATGCAGACCGTGGACAATCCAAATTTCTATCTGAAACGGGGCTTTGACAAACAGCACAGCGATTACGGCGTGCCCTATGTGCAGGAAAACTGCGACCTTGCACTGTCTGACAACTGTGTGATCTACGGCCATCACATGAACAACGGGACAATGTTTGCCGATCTCTGCAAATACGAAAGCGAGGACTTCTATCAGGAGCACAAGACCGTCCGCTTTGATACGCTGTCCGGCTTTGGTGAATATGAGGTCGTGGCGGTGTTCAAGACGGTCGCCTATTCCGAGCAGGGCTTCAAGTATTATCACTTCACCCGTGCGGAATCGGCGGAGGATTTTGATGCCTATATCGTCCAATGCAAGGCTCTTTCCCTCTACGACACCGGCGTAACGGTGGAATACGGCGACAGGCTGATCACGCTCTCCACCTGCGAATACAGCCGCAAAAACGGGCGCATGGTCGTTGTCGCCAAGCGGATCGCCGCACCCTCTGCGGAGGTGGGCAGTGATGCCTGACATCAAAACGAGAGATGTGGTCAAGGGAACGGTAAAGGTGATCGACAAGTCGGCGGTGGCCGCCGAGCGGATGAAGGATGCCTATGTCCGCACTAAGGACAAAGCGGAGCACGGCATTTTTGCAGCGGAATCCTCTCCCGAAGAATACGCTGCCGACCGCACTTTGACCGGGACGGAAACGGCGGCACACGAAGCTGTTCATGGATTAGATAAGGCCGGCCGCAAGGGTGTGAAAACCACCAAGGAGAATATCTCCAAGGCAAAGGACTATTTTCAGCGGAGAAAGACCGACTTGCCGAAAAAGCAGGCGAAGGATGCCATGCGGCGAGTGCGCCGCTCTGCCGATGCCACGCAAAAGACGATCAAAACGGTAGACCGCAGCGGTAAGACCATCAAACAGACGGCAAAATCCACGGGCAAAGCAGCGGTCAAAACCACGCAGAAAACCATCAAGACCGCCGAGCAGACCGTCCGGACGACCGTAAAAACGACGCAGGCTGCGGCAAAAACGGCACAGAAAACCGCACAGGCCACGGCAAAAGCCGCCAAAACTGCGGCACAGACCGCCCGTGCAGCAGCAAAGGCAACTGCGGCAGGCATCAAGGCGGCGGTCAAGGCTACCGCTGCCGCCGTCAAGGCGATCATAGCCGGAACAAAGGCACTGATTGCCGCCATTGCTGCTGGTGGATGGATTGCCGTTGTTGTGATTATCATTATCTGTCTGATTGGGCTGATCGTCGGATCTTGCTTCGGCATCTTTTTCTCCGGAGAGGACAGCGGCACGGGACAGACCATGCGGCAGGCCGTGCAGGAGATCAATGCCGATTATCAATCGCAGATCGACACCACAAGGGCAAATATCGCTTATGACGAGCTGGAAATGTCCGGCTCCCGTGCAGTGTGGCCGGAGGTGCTGGCGGTGTATGCGGTGAAAACTACCACCGACCCCGATGATCCACAGGAGGTCGCCACGGTGGACAATGCCAAGAAAGCCATCCTCAAAGATATTTTCTGGCGGATGAACGAGCTATCTTCCCGCACCGAGAGCAAGACCGAGGAAGTCATCACCGAAACCGACGACGGTCATGGGAATATCGTGGAAACCACCACGACGGTCACGCACACCTATCTCTATATCATGGTCAGCCACAAGACAGCCGAGGAAATGGCAGAGCATTTTAACTTCACCGCCGACCAGCGGCAGCAGCTCTCGGAACTGCTTGCCGAGGAAAACCGCAGTATGTGGTCGGCCGTCCTTTACGGCATCTATTCCGGGGACGATGCCATCGTCACTGTGGCCTTGTCGCAAATCGGCAATGTGGGCGGTCAACCCTATTGGTCGTGGTACGGCTTTGACTCCCGTGTGGAATGGTGCGCCTGCTTTGTGAGCTGGTGTGCGAATGAGTGCGGCTATATCGACAGCGGCGTGATACCGAAATTCGCAGGCTGCGCTAATGGGGTGCAATGGTTCAAAGACCGTGGGCAATGGCAGGACGGCAGCTTTAAACCGTCCGCTGGTCAGATCATTTTCTTCGATTGGGACAATAAAGGCAGTTCCGGCCCGCAGGATGGTCAGTCCGATCATCTCGGCATCGTGGAGAAATGCGAAAACGGTATTGTCTACACCATCGAGGGCAATTCCGGCAATAGCTGCCGACAAAACCAATATCCCGTGGGGCATTATGAGATCCTTGGGTATGGAATACCAGCCTTTTAATTAGGCCTATAAAAAGGAGCAAATGGCATATTTGATCTATACCACTTGCTCTTTTTACATATGATGATTCAAACAACAGATGTATTCCTGTCTCTTATACACATCTCCGAGCCCACGAGACCAGAGAGCATCTCG
>OJPF01001180.1_pt1 | contig 12531 bp, 15 predicted proteins | sample 1598441 | NCBI WGS metagenome assembly OJPF01 (sample SAMN03922474, study PRJEB24848) | human gut metagenome | isolation source: stool sample | host: Homo sapiens | place: Germany | collected 2010-11 | reverse complement strand
TGATGAGGATGAGACCAAAGACGAATACGCTGCAACGCGTGAACAGGCCGAAGATATGATCTATGACAAGTACGGCCGTGGTTGGGATTTGGAATTTGTGGAGGAATGAGGTGATATCATGAAAGCCCCGCTGATGGTCTTACAATGCCCTAGATAGATTATACCTTTTTGAAAACAAACGATTAGAGGGCCATTTCTGGCCCTCTTACTGTGTGCGCGGTTAATCTCGATGTACTCGAACGGTGGCTGTAAGTGCAAAGCTTTTGACGCCGTTTTTATCGTTTGTATAGAATCGAATCTCGCTAGCGCCTGAGATAGCAAACATGTTAGTATTTGCCGCAGCGTATGCCTCTCCAAGGTATCCAGCATGATAGGTATATGATAACGGATAAAAGGGTTTCGGAATTTTGGCCACGTCCACATATCCCGTCGTATTACCACTGAATGAAATTGAACCGTGAATTTCAACCGTTACCGTGTCATCCCCAATATACAGGCGGTTACTGTCGATCGTTGCGCCATTTACGGGTGTCACCTCGACATAATAACATGTTTTTGCGGGTACATCGATATAGTCTGTGAGTGTCAAGCCGGTTAAGCGGCCCGAAAATTGACCGTCGCATAGTTTGTTTATCTTACGCCCATTTCCCTGTATACCGTTGATATAAACCTTTGTAGTATCTCCTGCGAAAAGTACGCAATTGGGCTTTGTATCATGATAAGCCAGAAGGTCATAAACAAACAATAGTTTGCCGTTTGCGACGTTGAAACTGATATCAAAAGTGTCACTCGTGCATGCCGTGAAAATGTTATAACTTTCTTTGATATCGGCAAACTTGGTATTGTTCCAGCTGCTGCTTGACGTGTTCCAGCAATGACAAAAATCAATGCGGTTACTACCGCCGATCATATCGAAAATCGTTTGATAGTTTACTGCATAAACTTCACTGAAATGACAATCATACGACTGACATTTAACGGCAATATTTCCCAGTGTACCATCAGCATTGAACAAAAGCGCTTTGGATAGCGTGAGTTCGTAACCGGTTACCACATCAATGAAATTTTTACAACGAAATGAATATACATTTGTAATGAATGTGTTATTGCTGCGTGAAATTTTCATCATAGTTGCAGGCGAATCATTACCATCAAAACAGATTGCGTTAAAAGATGATTCATAGCCTTCGCTGTTATAGTCAATTACGGGTGTTTTCATGCTTCCCGGACATTTAAGATAGGAATAACCAAAGTCACAACGTACTGGGCCATTTACATTAATCGTAGCAGTAACATAATATGTTACGCCGAAACTGTAAAGCGTTTTTTTGCTGGTAGTAGCCGCATCAAAAGCCGCTTGGAGTGCTGCCGTGTCATCCGTCACGCCGTCGCCCTTCGCGCCGAACATTTCCGGCGTCAAGTAGCTATTAGCGGCTTCTGCCGGAATAGCGTCAACCTTTTTGGTTAGCGCGTTATATTTGTTATTCAGTTCGTCAAATTGCGCTTTGAAATCGGCTTGCGTTCCTTTAATTTTGCCTAAAATCCAATCAAGATTGAGATTGTGCAAATTGGTGTAGGGCCAATCGTTAAACATATTTTTTACCCCCTTTAATATACTCCGATACAGAATGTGTCGATAAACTCATTTGTTATAAGCTTATAAATATCATACTGCCGAAGTTTAAGCTCTGCTTCAACCATAAGTTGATTTGTAGTTACGCCGATATTGCCATGAGTATGTATAACACTATGCCGTTTGTCGCCTCCCGTGAATCCTTTATTGCGATTGTCGCTGCCCGTGAATCCTTTATTTCGATTGTCATCGCCCGTGTAGCTGCGCGTATCGTCGCTGTGGTCTTCGCTGCTGCTGCTGTCGGTAACCTGTAGATCGCCGCTGTTGTACCCTGTTCGGCTGTTTTGTGTGTTGCTGCTGCTGTTGTTCTTTCCGCTGTCCGTCAGATTGCGAGTGTAATTATCGTTTTCTTTAAGGTCTCGCGTGTAATTATCGCTTTCTTTAAGGTCGCGCGTGTAGTCTTCGAGATGATCTTCGTATCTGTCGCTATTTTCAATCGGGTTATACTCGGCATCGAGTGCCCCAATCATGCGGTTCCATGCCGCAAGCCGTGTCTTGCTCCAATTACCGATCAGTCTGCCCAGTATATCAGCATTCGGGAACAGCAATTCCAGCTCCGCCGCCTCCATGATGATATTATCAATCAATGTTTCTCTGTCAACGCTCGTCGGAATAGTGAGCGAGTCAAAAATTGCTGGCTGATAGTTATACAGCCCTAGAATTGATAGAGTCGCTTCCACCGTCTGTCACCTCCACCGCAAAATCAACGCCCAGCAAACCGCGAATGTCAGGGTACATCTTCTCACTCTGCGCCATCCCGGCGCGAATCTCGTCAAGCCACATGCGCGCTTTGCTCCGCGTGAACATGTCGCCCCTTGCAATTTCTCCCGTGATAAGCCGCTCTTTTTTCTCGGTCTGAACATTTGGGATGCCGATCTCAGCGCGGAAAGCAGCTTGGATTTTTTGCAGCACGTCCAGAACGTCGCCTGCAATAAAATTTTGCCCGACATTTTGCGTCAGCAGATGCAGCCCGTCGCCCGCTTTGCTGCCCGTGCGCTGGACAACCGCCGGAATACCGCTTGCAATGTTGTCATAGAGTTTTTTAATCGTCTCCGCTTGAGCTTTACTGTCTGCTTCGCCGATGTATGACAGATGTGAGTTGAGAATATTCACGGCTGCACACTGCCAGCATAGAGTCATTAGATCTCCGTATGTGTCCACAATCCCCGCTACGCCCGAATAATCTGGCTGCATTTTGATGAGCGCGCAATCTCGACCGATGGTCAGCGGCCCATGCTGCCGGATAAGCGGATTTGCAACGCTTGCTTTGTTGGGTCTGTAAAACACATTTTGACCACCAAGCGAGCAGGACATCGGGATAACGCCGAATCGGTCAGTGTTTATAACCGCCACAAAACCCACGCCGAGCAGGTTATAGCGGAAAAAATCAGCATCCCACCATTCCGGCAGTGTAAATTTAAACACCGACAAAGCATCCTGCAAAAGATAGCGTTTAAAAAATCTCGCGAGCCCGGTATTATGCACATGCAGAAACGAAGGGTGAATCATGCCGTCAACGCTGTTAAGCGTGTCGTAGAAAAAAGGTGGAGTGAATGCCAATTAAAACAACCCCCTTTTAAATTTGTAGAGCAGCCAAACCGGAATTTTTGACGGATAGGGAGGGAGAACACCGCCGAAAAACTCATACCATGCCGCCGCTTGTTCGCCACGACTTCCCGGCCCCTGCGCGCTGCTGCGCTCGTATTGCCAATAGTACGCTTCGGCCAGTGTTCGCGGATCGTCGGTTGATTTTTTGAATCCCGGCCATGTATAGTTGTATCCCTCATTGCTATACCAATCTTGCCCGGTTGTCGCGCTGTACTCATGGAAGAGCATCTGCACATCAATAGCTGATATCGGGTTGTCATCTGTTGCAGTTGGAGAGATGCCGAGATTTGTCAACGCCCAATCTCCAATTTTGCGCCCCCATGGGGTCCACTGCGGGAGACCAAAGCCGCCACTGCGTGTTGTCGGAAAATTTGCCGACGTTGGATAATTGGGATTTAGGCGACACTCGCTTTCCCAGTTTCCCAGCATCGCGCAAGCGCTATTGATCGTAAACCCCAGCGCGCCCAGATACGCCGCGAAAACGGTTGCGTTTTGCTCCATCTGTGCGCGGTCCGGGTAGACGCGGAACGTGTGGAAATAAGATGCAAAATCAGGCGGCTGGATGTTACTCATAGTAAAAGCCCCCGCGCAAAAAAGATATAATTGCGTCGTGCTCTTCAGCCGTCGCCGCGATGTGCAGCTCCGGGTTTTGACACATGATAAACCCGGATAGGCTCTTGATATTACGCACCGCGCACAATGGCCTGCCAGCTCGTGCGTTGTCATTGTCCACCAGAATTGAAAAATCTGCTCTCAAAATAGGTGGTAGCTGATAGGCCGCAATGCTGCCGGACGCTGACAGCGTTTGCACCGTCGGCGTGCTCGTCGGAACAACCTCATTGATAGCAGCTTGCGCGAAACCACTTGCAATATTGCCGTAGTTAGACCAGCTTCGCACGCCTGCTTTAACCGCGCCCATAATGCCCTGGCCCGCTGCCGTGGCAGGTGGAGGCGCCAGAAGCCCGGTAACACCGCTTGCAATACTGTCAAACATGCTCATTGTAACCTGTGATAGCTGGATATCAACCCCCACCGATGCGGCAGTTCGCAGAATTTCGCTTGACCCAGCCGAGAAAGTCGAAATGCCGTTACCTGATACGCAATCAACCAAAGTCGATACAGTGAGCGCTTTAGCGTCGCCACGAACGAAAAAATCCGGTGCGATTGCTACATCCCCCCACGGCCCATAGTTATAGGTGAGGCGAGTATAAGGGCTGCCGTTGAGATAGCCCCCGCGCGTCGCTGCCTGTGGGTGCTGCGGAACATCCAGCGTCCAATTGTCTGTGAAAATCGGCGTTTTTGCAAGGCGCTTGCAGTTGACAGGGAGGGTCCACCACCCTACTTTAATGGACGCTTGCACGTCTCCCTCTGTCGGCGCAACAAAGGGGAACCATTTACAGCTCACAATATACTGAAACGGGTTAAACAATGTTTTGGCAAGCTCGCTTGAAATCTCGCTTGATGGGATCTGCAAATAATCCGTGTTGATAAATAGTGCATCTCTGAGCGCTGCCATGTATGACTGTGTCAATACATAATAACTCGTACCGCCCCGAGCATTGTCGTCGCCGTTGATAACACCGATCACATAAGTGCCATCAATCAGGTTTGATGTCCACGGAAAACTGGCAACCGCCCGGTCCATTGTGATTCCGGCTTTGGCGCTGTAAAATCCATCGGGCACAAATTCATCGTATTCAGACGCCGAGCGTAATACATATTGCGCTGAATTGCCAATCTCCGTGCGCCAGCTTGCCAGCACGTCAACCGCGCAGTCGGCTATCCACAATCCATCTTGCCACGTCCACGATGCGAAATAGTACCGAGACCAAATCGGAATGTGAATATAATTGATCTGTGCTGGTGTCCAGCCTGCCACCATGTGAAAAACAAGAGACGGCGAAAGAATGCTGCAAACGTCTTTGAGTTCACAGGCATAAGTCACGCCGTTTGCTGGCTTTGGTATGGCTGTGCTGTCTGCCTCTTTTGCAAACGAATACAGGATTACATCAATCATCTTTCGCCGTCTCCTTTATTAGTCGAGCAGGAACACGACGCCGTTTTCTGTCGTGTCGTTCCACCACCGATTGATAAAATGGTGGAATGCGTTGTAATAACGCGATTTTGCGTTAATGGGGGTCATCGTCATTCCCTCATTGATCATGTTATAGCCCATCGCGTCGCGGTCATAGAGCACAGCAAGGATATTGCTCTGCTCTACAGCCTTGCCCTTTTCATGCGCGCCCGTGCTGGTGATCTGTGCAGGGGTGATGTTGATTTTATCCGGCGCGTTGATGTTCTGCCAGAACAGCACCGTTTCATGCGGAATCACATCAACAAAATTGGTGTGCCACGTGTCAGGCAAAACGATACCGCCCATCTCGCGCATAAAGTCGCTCAGGATGAGCGCTCTCTGCATGCTCTTCGGCGTATGCCGGATGATGGTCGCGCCGTCAATGCTCTTATGATAGAGCGTCGTGCGCTCCTGCATCCGATCGCTTGCTTTCACAAGTTCCACGCAAAGCCAAAGGACGAAGGGTTTGAAATTCTCCGGCTTGTAGATATCTTGCGCAGTCAGCGTCAAGCCAGTGAGCGTGTTGTATTCCGCGAGCATGTGGCGCACATTTGCGGCGTCCGTGTTAATCTTCGCGCCAATCATATTGGCGATGGTTCCGCGCGCCAGATTCTCCCGCTGCTGCTCCACCTCGTCGAGCACAAACTGCCTTTGCATCGCAAGAAACTGCGAGAGTTCATCCGGCCCGCGGAATGCTGCCTTGAGCTGGTATTCAAAAACCGTGGGCTCCTGCACCGCCCACTGAACAGCGCTTGTAAAATTGAGCTGCAACGCCTTCGGGCGCTTTACGGTCCACTGGTCGGCGCTGCTGCCGTCGGCGGGTGCGCTCGTGTATTCCGGGTTGTCTTGCGCGCTGTCATTGCCGAGCGGCGTGATTTTGCGAGTTTGAAAGCCCCAATCAAGGCTGTTACCCTCAAGGATTTTGAAGCGGCCAGTGTACGGACGATTGACGAAAATTGAACGGTTGATAACCGTTGAAATGCTTGTCATGATGGGGTCAGTGCCCACAGACAGACCACTTTCGGCCATCGCGACAAACTGCGACATATCGCGCGGCGCCGCGCTGATATCAGCGGTTCGGCCCTGCGCGTCTGCCACGATCTGGTTCAGGATATTGGCGATTTGCGCGAATGTATATCCAGTTGCCATTACGATTTCACCTCCATAGCGTAATCATTGGCGGCGAGAATTTCAGCCGCGTCTACTGACTGCGGCGCGCCGCCCATGTTATTGATGTTGTTTGTGCGGAACATGCCGAGCATTTCCCGCAAAAGCTGCACAGTCTCGCTTTCCTGTCCCGGCTGCTGTACCTGCTGCGGCTGCTGTACCTGCTGCGGCTGCGGCTGCTGTACCTGCTGCGGCTGCATCATGGCAAGAATTTCATCACGGCTCCATCCGGCCCGATGTAGATCGAGCACATCTTGCATCATCATTCTGTCGCATCCTCCTTGATCTCTTTAATCGAAATAGTTGACTGTACATCCGGCGAGAGTTTGAGCTTTTGCTGCGCAATGCTGCCGCCGCTGTCCTTGTATGTGATGAGTACATACGTTTTCACCGCCATCTGTTACACCCCCAGTCTGATAACGTCCGCCAGTCGCTCAAGCAAATCTGCGATTTCAAGCCGCACATCTGCGCCGTCTCCGCTGGACGCGTCGCCATAGTCCACATCAATGCATTTTGCGTGATTTGTCCATCCGCTGATGGTCCCCATCTGCACGCCGCCCGTTGTGCTGTGGATTACATCGCCATTACCGCAGTAGATGCCCACATGGTAGGCGTTGCCCATCTCATCATGATAGCCGCGCGGAATTTCACCGCCGTCACGCGAGACTTTGAACACCCATTCGCCCGGCTGAATCGCGGCCATATCGTCCGAGCGATCATAGACAGCATCACGCCACATCTGATTACTTCCCCGCCAATTTTTGGAGAGCGCATTGCAGTCTTTGAGCACCTGTTCCACAAACGCCTGACAATCAAGCTGTTTATATGGTGTACCCAGATAGCCGCCAGTGAGAGCGCGATCTACATAAGCATCAGCTTTCACCTTCGCCAAGTCTGAGCACCTCCAAGATTCGGCTGAGCGCCTGCGTGTTGTTGTTAAGCGCATCGGTCATTTTGCTAACTTCCTCTTTGTGCGCATCGTCGCTCAGCCTGCGATCATAGAGCAAGTAGCAGCAGATTGCAATGGGAAACCCCATTTGCTGGACAAACTGGACAAAAGTCTGCCAAAATTCCATGCTAACACCTCCAATAAAAATCAGTCAACCATTTTTGTGCGGATGCCTCGCGCGCCCCGCCCCTTCTGGGGGCTGCATGTGGGAAATGGTTGACTGTTGATATCATTATATTCTGTTGTTGGAAAATTTGCAATATATATTATAGTATCATATCATGCCCAGATAACCACGGAAAATAAGCTCTGTATCGTAACTATCAAAAGTCAAATAGTTTTCAAAATATAGCGTTTTCATAAGCCCGTAACGTTTGCGCCATTGCTCAAGGCCAAAGCCCTGCGGGTCATATGCTCGCGTTTTCTGCGCGGCCCTGCAAATATAAAATTCCCGGCGCGATTTGTGGCGATACATGCCTATTGTGCCAATCGTGCAAAGATACTCAAACTCGATCAGTGGCCGAGATGCAACCCGCGTCGGGTCCACATAAAAAGCATTATTGATAGCCATTTCAATAAAATCCTGTGGCGCATTTTTGTACAACCCGGTCTGCATTTTCCGGCGGCTAATCGGGCTGTCCTGCAATATAATCATCGCCCGGCTCCCATCAGGTGTACGATAGATCATTTGTTTTCCCCGAATCATTTTAATGGCCGTGCTCATAAAATCCCAACCAATATAATAGGGATTCGCTAGCTGATTGGCATTGCCCAACAACAACGCTTTCACAGGTGCAAGGCCCTGCAATTCGCGGTTGCGGTTTACCGTTTCATAAAAATCCAAAAATGCCGTGAACTCGTTTGCAAGCGTCCGCTCTGTCGTCAGTGGAATATACTCATCAAAAACGATGGTATCAAAACCCGAAAAATCCATGCCGCGAACATTTGCCAGTGCTGACAAACTTGTACCCACACCGAGCAGCCCACCATCCGGCGCGATTTTCCCGCGCTTATTCTGTGCGGCCTCGTAAAACGCGACCATATCAGCGGACAGGGAAAACGCCTGCACATTCCAGCCCATATCCTTGTTGAGTCGTGCAAAGGGGTTGCCCACAGGTGTCCGCGCTTTCAAGATCTGCGTGCCCCAGCGCCTCAACCACACAAATTTTCCGCCGCCATTGCGTGCAATTTCAACCGCGCGCTTTGCGACTCCATATGTTTTTCCAGTGCCACGCGACGACGTGACAGTCACAAAATTAGACGCACTATCCCAAATATAATCAATATTTGGATAGCCATTATCAAGATACAACTTTCCCATTTTGTTTATCCCTCCAAGTCCCAAACAGGTTTATTTTTGTAAGCAGCCGCTCGTAATCCTCGGAATGTGACATTGTATAACTATTGGGAACCAACGCCACATTACGGGTGATGTGTAGATCATGGCCATCCACTTTAATCCAAAAATCCGCGCTGTCATTGTAGACTGATATGCTGCCAGCCGCCAACGTCCAGACCATACCGCCCTCCCGCAGTCGTCGGCCTTTTTCATCCTTTTTATAACGCCCGGCTTCATCTTGCGCATATCGTCCGGGTTTAAATGCGGTCAAGCCGCCCGCCTCTTTAAGCTCAAGCGCGCCCAGCGTCAAGCCTGCTGATTTTACTTTTTTCGTGCTGACGCCTGAGACGGTCACACCAAGTTTGCCATCACGTTCATATGCATACCGTTTCGCGCCCTGCGTGATAAATCGGTCATAGCCATCCTCCTTGTCAAAAACGCCCATATAATACACCTTGCCATTACGATCATGCGCGAATGCTCCACAGCGTTTCGCGCGATCAACCAAGCGCGCATTGAGCTGAGACAAATCAATAGCTGCATCTGTTTTAACACTGTCTGTGTCATTATATATGATGTTGTCTCCAGCGATTTGTATAGCCTCATGCAGCGCATAGCGCGCCCAAGCAGTCGTATATACACCCCACTGATAGGGAAAATATGCTTTTTCAAGCGCCTGCCGTTTTTCCTCATCTGTCTTATGCACTGCTTGATAGTCGCCATCAATAAATTGTATTGACTCGCGTATCGGGTCTTGCGCACTCATGCCATAGATACCATTCAATTTGTTCTTTGATTTCATATACTGATATTGGCGCTCGTCCGCTTCATCTTCGGTCTCGCCGTCAGGGCCATTTTTCAGCATTGTTTTATCCTGATAATATTTATCGATAACATCAAGATAGTGTTTGGGCAGTGGCCCTTTCCGCGCGATCATTGCTTCCTCACATGCGATTTTATCCGCGCAATATTGGCGCATGACAATCGCCAAGTCGATTTCAGTTAATGCGGTTGTGCAAAGATCTGCTGACAGCAAACGGCCATTGTCAACCACAAAAGCGCTGCTTTGCGTTTTTGACAGCGACAAATAGGGCACTGGTTCCCGCTCATTGCGTAGGCGCAACCCGGAAAACACATACCGCCCGACAACCGCGCGCCCATGGCGAATATAATCAATAATATTCGTCATTTGTAAATCTTCACCGCTGAGCCAGCGAAAAGGGGTGATCGGAAAATTTCTCGTCCGCTGCTGCGCTGGATATGCCGACGTTTCATCATACGATTCGACATTTTCAAGGATTTTTCCCACTTTATAGCGATTCGCATGCGTATCGCCGCCGCGAAACGCTGCCCGAAGCAGCGCATATTCCCGTTGATGGGGGAGAATTGATTCAATCTTCCATCTGATCGGCCAAAGCGCCGCTTTCGCGTCTCGCCGGACATAGCCGGTAGACGTGAGGGGCAATGTGTGCAGTGTATCTCCATCACGTTTCATTTCAGTCTTGATGGCCTCCACAAGCCCCAATACATCGTTAATACAGTATTGCGTCTCATAGTCGGTCAATTCAGACCAAGGATAGCGCACAATATCATAATCAAAAGTGTCTCCGTCAAGCTTGCGATGCTCGCATTTCATAATTTCCGTGAATTTTGATAGACTCATATTGCTATGCATGTAGCTACATCGAAATTCAATGCAGCCCAGCATGCGCGCATATATCGGCTTCCGAGCCTCGCGCAGAAACACTTCTTCCGGCTGGAATAGATAAAGCCCTGCCAGAAATTGGAATTCATAAGCGAGATTATGTACAAACATCACCAGATATGGTTTAGTGTCAAGATTGTTCGATTCCTGTAAAGCTGCGCACATTTCATCGACATGGCCGAGAAATGCGAAAAACGCATCCCAAGAGCGGCCCATGATAACGTCTGAGTCTATTGCAACCTGCCAGACATACATAAAAGCATGCGGCTCATCCTCGCCGTTCTCCATGCGATGCAAAACCGATGTTTCGATATCAAAAGCCGCTACCACGTTGACATATTCCACTCGCTGACTTTTTGCACGCTTCCCGCGTTTTCGCGCTGCTATGCCGCTCTCATAGATGCGCTCAAATGGGTATGTCTCTGGCGTGTATATCAACGCCGAGCCTCGTCATCAAAAAATTCCATAGCCGCCTCATAGAGAGGCCCAAGCTCGCCTTCTGTTGACGGCTCATTGTCAAGAGCGGATAAAGCAGCTTCGATTTCCTGCTCGCGATCTGCAAGGTAATCTTGCATATCTGCAAGCACATCTTTCACAGATGCGCCCTCGCGCATCTGGTCCGCCATGCGTCGCACTTCATCGCGGAATTTGTAGATGGTATGATCCTGTTTTGCGCTATCCAAAAAATGGATATAGTCCATCCAATCTTGGACATTTGCGGGATTGATAGCGCTCTGCATATCAGACGGCAACCAATCGCGCACGCCTGCCATAAAGTTTTTTGTTCTCGCATCGCTCCATAGAGAGTTGGCGGCTTTTCGGCTCTGTTCACGCTCTTTTGCGCGCCTTGTAAGTTCTCGGACACGTTTATTATAATCCCTGATATACGCGTCTCGCTGCCTCTGTCTTTCGAGTTCACGCGCGCCCGACACTGTTGTTTCCTTGCGCGCTTCCAAACGTTTCAGACGTGCCAGCGAGTTCCTGAGGTCTCGCGCTGTTTTAATATCCGCCAACCGCTCCCCCGTGTCTAGTGGGCTGAATCCAGCAGACACAAGCCGTCTGCTGCGATCTTGTAATAATTTTCTGAGACGGCGATATTCTGCGCGGGTTTTTTCACTGCCAACCATGATACGACCTCCCTTAAAAATGTGGCGGCCTCATAGGCCGCCATAATATCAACGTTTGCGTCTGTATTGAGATGTGGGCTGCGTATCAGACGGCGAGCGCGACATAAAATCAAACGTTTCCACATTGACCTCATGCGTATTCACACGGCAACCTTCACTATCAGTAAAGGTATAAAGCCGAATTGAACCGCACAGCGCAAGCTTTTCTCCTTTATGGCAATACTTACCAATCAGTTCAGCCGCGCCACCCCATGCCGTGCAGTGGAAAAAATCAGCCGGGTCATCTTTTTGCCGACCGGGCACAGCAATCGTGAATTTTGCCAGTGTGCGAGTTTCGTCTTTAACTTTCACTTCGCGGATTTCAGGATCTGCCACAAAACGACCTACGATATAAAGCTTATTCATGTTCTGCCTCCATGCGCTTCGCGCGTCTATCTTTTTCATTGTAGTAGCGGTTTATAATCATTGTGAGCAGGGCTGACCGACTGATTCGTCGTTTCTCTGCATCCGTGGTCAGGCGCTCCAAGAGCGCTGTATCTATTGTCACCGTCGCGGCTGTCTTCCGCATAAAAACACCTCCCGCATAAATCAGACCTCGGCAAATGCCGCATAGCTCTTAAATATTCGCCCATCGTAACCAACCCCGCAGAATAAGATCTGCACTGCCTCCCGTGACGTGAGATAGCGCCTCGGCGCATCCTGTCAAATAGCCGATGAGATATAGATGCGCGTAGCCGAAACGCCTTGAACGCTTGATGATTGACAGCACTTCACGGCGGATGAACTCTTGTATCGTTCCAGACTGTTTCATGATATCACCTCATTCCTCCACAAATTCCAAATCCCAACCACGGCCATACATGGCATAGATCGCATCTTCGGCCTGTTCACGCGTTGCAGCGTATTCGTCTTTGGTCTCATCCTCATCA
>OJPF01001170.1_pt1 | contig 12589 bp, 13 predicted proteins | sample 1598441 | NCBI WGS metagenome assembly OJPF01 (sample SAMN03922474, study PRJEB24848) | human gut metagenome | isolation source: stool sample | host: Homo sapiens | place: Germany | collected 2010-11 | reverse complement strand
AATTAGGGGCTTCTAACTCAACAATTTCTTTAAATGTTTCCACCTCATAATCGTTAGACATCTGCAAAGCAGCTCTTGCAAAATCAGAATACGCTTTTTTCCAGCGACTTTTATATGTTAAATCTTGAACATTTTGAATAATTGCCGGTAAAGTCATTGAAGCTACAATACCAATAACCCCTAAGGTTATTAAAACTTCTGCTAAAGTAAAAGCAGCGTTATATTTATTACACATCGAAATCAATTTATGGCAACAATATTCCACACTTGAAACTCTATTATTTTTCATCTTTTCCTCCGTTTTTATATAAATTTTACGATAATTCTTCGTACTACAAAATTCACCGTGTTAATTGTCACGATGAATTTGTTATGAAATATAACGGTGGAAATCCTTTTTCTAAAAGGGTTCTAAGATGCCCCCCCCCCCGAAATCCGCACTATGACTAGCTTTTGCATACATTCTCCTTTGTTTTGTTTAATATCAAGCTTCTATTCTTCATCTTCGTCTTCTTCATCAACTTTAAAAGTAAACGAGAATAAATCTCCTGGTTTTATTGAAAGCTGCTGACCTTTTTCTACGTAAGACAATGGTGAATGCTTATATACTGAAACAATGCTTGATTTTGCACGGTTACCTTCCTCATTTTTTACAGCACCTTCAACAGCTCGATAACCAAGACTTACACCTTTAAAAAACAAATCTCCTACCGTCAATGCGGTACTCTTTGCAACCTCTGCTTTGTTCAATTTAAATTTTGGAGAGTATTTCCCGATAAATTCTTCTTTTATCGCGTAAGTATTTCCATTAGTATCTGTATAACTAATCGGAATTATCCTAAATTTTGCATTGCGTTTCAAGCGTTTAGGCGGAATTATCTCGCTAACTTTAGCATTAACCACGTAACCACTATTTATTTTTACATCAGGACTCAATTCAATTGATTCCAGCGTTCTAAAAGTTATATAATTTGACGGCGCCGAAGTAGAGAATTCGCTCAACCCTTGTACATGTAACCTTTCAGCATAAGCAGGTGCTACACAGAGAAAAGATATAAGAATAATGGTCCAAAATGATTTTTTCATAGAACTCCAACTATCTTAAGAACTCTTTTTGTTGAAGAATACTGCCCAGAGGCATTGCCGGATTATAACGGTTTGTTGCATCCATAGTTGGCAAATCTGTCAACGGAAGCCCAGGTAAATCAGCACTAAAAGGTCGCTGAGATTCTTCAGTCGCAGGAATAAACACATCAATTAATACATCAGAAGGAGTTCCTGAAAGATTTTCGTTTACCTGACTATTATCAACCTTTTGAATATCTTTAAAATTCAACACAAAAAACTGACCTTTGTTAATAGTTAAAGGGGCTTTTGCCGGAACAACCTGACCATTACTTAACATACCTGCGAAAGAACCGTAAGTTTGCGGTTGAAACTGAGCTTCTTCATTATGGATATTAACATAACTATATGGAATAAATGCAAAGGCACCGTTTTGCTGTACTGCAATTTTACCTCTTACCAAAAAATTCTCAAAAAGTACGATATCATCAGTTACCTGAATATTACTTTTAACTTTTACAATCATAGTATCAGGGGGATTGGATGCTGAAAAAGAAGTCATAGCCTCTACCGGAACAGTTTTTGCCAACACAGACTGTCCAAAAGCCATCATTATTGCTATTATAATACCTGATAATATTTTTTTCATACAAAATCTCCTGATGATAACATTATTATACTTTCATAATAACATATCTTCCCAAAAGCGTCAATATATATATATTATAGAACACCTTTTAAATATTGCCCTGTAACCGAGTTTTTGTTATTTGCAATTTGTTTTGGCGTACCGGTTGCAACAATTTGTCCGCCTGCATTACCGCCTTCCGGTCCTAAATCAATTATATAATCGGCAACCTTTATCAAATCAAGGTTGTGTTCAATTATTAAAATTGTATTTCCTTGATCTGCAAGCTGTTGAATAATTTTAATTAACTTATCCAAATCTGCCCAATGCAGTCCTACAGACGGTTCATCCAAGAGATATAACGTTCTGCCTGTTGCCCTTTTTGTCAACTCGGAGGCTAGTTTTATACGCTGGGCTTCTCCGCCGGAAAGAGTTGTAGCACTTTGCCCGAGTTTTATATAATCCAAGCCGACATCGTTTAGTGTTTGCAGCTTATTCCTGATTGACGGAACATTTTCAAAGAATTCAAGAGCTTCTTTTACGCTCATATCAAGAACTTCAGAAATATTTTTGCCTTTATATTTAACCTCTAAAGTTTCTCTATTGTATCGTTTTCCTTTGCAAACCGCACATTTCACATAAACATCCGAAAGAAAATTCATTTCGATTTTATTAACACCATCGCCTTTGCAGGCTTCGCAACGACCGCCTTTTACATTAAAACTAAAACGCCCCGGTTTATATCCGCGAACCTTTGCCTCATTTGTTTTGGAATATAAATCTCTGATATGAGTAAATAAATCTGTATAGGTTGCGGGATTTGAGCGTGGGGTTCTTCCAATTGGAGATTGATCAATATCAATAATTTTATCAATATTTTCAAACCCTGTAATCTCATCAACCCCTTGCGGTTTCGGTTTATTTCCTCTAACCTTATGTAAAGCATATTCATAAATCAAACTTTGCATTAGAGTTGATTTTCCCGAACCAGAAACGCCTGTCAAAACAACAATTTTACCTAGCGGAATATCAACATCAATATGTTTTAAATTATTTAAGTATGCATTTTTTACATGTAGAACCTGTCCATTGCCTTCACGAACCTTCTCAGGCACAGGAATTTGCTTAGCTCCACTGAGATACTGCCCTGTGAGAGAGTCTTTACAGTCAATAATATCTTGCAAAGAACCTTGAGCAACGATTTTACCGCCATTAACTCCGGCTTTAGGTCCGATATCTACAATATAATCTGCATTGCGCATAGTATCTTCATCGTGTTCAACGACAATCAGTGTATTTCCGAGATTACGAAGCTTTATCAGAGTTTTTATAAGTCTGTCGTTATCCCGTTGATGAAGCCCGATTGACGGCTCATCAAGAACATACAGGACTCCTGACAAACCGCTTCCGATTTGAGTTGCAAGTCTTATCCTCTGAGCCTCGCCACCGGAAAGAGTTCCTGCTCTGCGAGCCAAATTTAAATATGCAAGCCCCACATCACATAAAAATTTCAACCTTGCACGAATTTCATCAAGAATTTGTTTTGCGATGTGCAGTTTATATTCCTCAAGCTCAAGATAAAGGTCGTTTATGAAATCTAAAGCCTCATCAATAGGCATCAAAGTGAATTCATAGATATTCTTGCCTTTGATTTTAACCGCAAGTGGGAATGGCTTTAATCTCGCCCCGCCGCATTTTGGACAAGGAGTTGTCACCATATATTTTTCAATTTCTTCACGCCAATATTCTCCGGATGATTCATTATAACGTTTTTCAAGAAACGGAATTACTCCTGAAAATCTGTGGTATTTAGTTTCATAGCGATGAGTTCCGAATTTTTGAACCTTAAACTTCATTAAGTCATCACCGCCATAAAGAATTATATCCTGATGTTCCTGCGATAAATCTTCAAACGGAGTATCAAGATTTATTCCATAGTGTTCGCTTACAGATTTTAGAATATCTTCATAATATGATGTCGTTGTTTTTGACCAAGGATAAATTGCCCCATCATTCAAAGATTTTTTTCTGTCAGGAACAATTAAATTCGGATCAATAACAAAATCCGCACCAAGCCCCCCGCAGCGTTCACATGCACCATAAGGCGCATTAAATGAAAAAATTCTCGGAGCAAGTTCTTCAAAGCTTATATTACAATGCGGACAAGAAAGTTTTTCACTAAAAATTATTTCTTTATCTCCAACAACATCAACAACAACCACCCCATCAGCCTTTTTCAATGCTATCTGCACACTGTCCGCAATACGAGATTGCGAACTTTCTTTTACAACAATCCTATCCACAACCACATAGATATCGTGTTTTTTAGTTTTATTTAGTTGAAGCTCATCCTCATCAAGGTTATAAACCTCTCCATCAACTTTAACCCTTACAAAACCTTCCTGACGAAGTTCTTCAAATGTTGACTGAAATTCACCTTTTTTCCCGCGTGCAATAGGCGCAAGAATTTGTATTTTTGTACCATCGCCTAATTTCAAAATACTATTTACTATCTCATCAACAGTCTGCGGTTTAATCTCAGCGCCGCATTCAGGACAAAAAGGTGTTCCGACTCTTGCATACAAAAGTCTTAGGTAATCGTAAATTTCCGTAACCGTACCTACTGTAGAACGAGGGTTATTGCTGGTAGATTTCTGATCTATTGATATAGCTGGAGAAAGACCGTCAATGTATTCCACATCAGGCTTATCCATCTGCCCCAAAAACTGTCTTGCGTATGTAGAAAGACTTTCTATATATCGTCTTTGCCCCTCTGCAAATATCGTATCAAACGCAAGCGAGCTTTTTCCGGAACCGGAAACACCGGTAAATACAATCAATTCATTCTTTGGAATTTCCAGAGATACATCTTTTAAGTTATGTTCTTTTGCACTTTTTATTGTAATCTTGTCTAACATAATTTAATTATTACACGCAAAAAATTTTATTTCCACATTATTACTTCTTATTTCGAAAGTATATTCAAAAGCTGCTTATGTAACTTTACATTATGAACACGAATTATATCCACGCCGTTTTCAACTGCAATTGTATTCAAGGCAACCGTAAAAATATCCTTTGTCAAATTATCCTCATCCTGCATATTCAAAAGGCTCTTACGTGAAAGCCCGAGCATTACAGGACAATCTAAAGCATACAATTCAGTCAAACGTCTTATTATTTCAAAATTATTCTCTCGTGTTTTACCAAATCCAATTCCAGGATCTATTATAATTTTATTTTTTTCAATACCTTTTGTAAGAGCAAAATCAATTTTCTGATTAATGTCAAGAATAATTTCATCCATTAAATTCTTATACTCAGGAGATTTCTGCATATTTTCAGGAGTTCCTTTACTATGCTGAATAATCACATGAACCCCGTATTTTGCAACAACATCCGCCATGCACCAGTCATAAGTCATGCCAGATACATCATTAACAATAACTGCACCCGCTTTGATACATTTTTCAGCAACCTCTGCACTTCTTGTATCTATACTCAACGGAACTTTTATTTTTGCTTTTTTAACTAATTCGAGTACAGGTAAAAGTCTTTTTAACTGAACATCTGCCGATACCGGCTCGGAATATGGTCTTGTGGACTCTGCTCCAATATCTATTATGTCTGCTCCGTCACGAACCATCTCTTTCAAGTGTTCAAAAGCTTTTTCAGGTTCTAAGAACTCTCCGCCATCAGAGAATGAATTATCCGTAACGTTCAATATTCCCATAATTTTGGTCTTGTGAGTTTTTATTTGAAACCTCAAAAGCTCTGCACCCAAAACTTTTAAACCAAACGGCTGGAATTGAAGTTTTTCGGCAATTTTCCTGATTTGTGAAAGACTTCCTCCAAGAATACAATCTGATTTTTCAATCTTGCCTGTAATCACCTCTCGATGAGTTGCGCAGTCTGCACCGACAGAAATCGCTGTTTGTTTCAATATATTTGCCTGTGCAGGGGTAAGACCGAATACTTTCAAATTCTTATATTGAAACTTTTCTATCACTTTTGGGGCATAAGATTTATCAAATCCAATATATTCAATTTCCGGCTTTATATTATCTGTTACTACTTCTTTTACTAAAAAATCGTGCATAACCGAAGTTTAGCACGATTAATGTAAATATACAATAGTTAATTATTCATCATCTGACTGCAATCTTTCGGATATGCGATTAAGCCTGTCTGCACAACGAGGAACATAATGTTCTGCCATTTTTACAGAATTATGGTACAACGTGCCAATACCTGATAACAAGATACATACAGCCAAAAAGCCACCGAACACACCACAGGCTGCGCGTGTAAGTTTATTATTGACAATAGGTTTAATATATTTTGAAGTTTTTACGGCATCCAGTTTTGTTATAAACCTCTTAGTCAAAGCTTTAGCGTTATTTTTCAATCCTGCAAACAAGCCTGCTCCACCTTTTGCAGCATTTGCAGCTCTTGCAGCGGCAGCAGCTTTCCCCGCATTACAGGCTGTTTCGGTTTCCTTTATCATGTTGAGCGCATTTTTTCTGACCGCAGTATACCCTGCTCCGGCAGCACCACCGGCAACCACACCGTCACGAATTTCTTCTTTTCTTTCAGCAGAAACTCTGGGCTGACTTTGAACTGCTCCGGTAAAGTTAACAGGACTAATCTTCATCATAGACATCCTCATCAATCATGTCTACATTTTCATATCTGTCATTATATTCTACTTGCTGAACATTCCTAGATTTATTTTTTTTATCTTCTGGTATCGCACCCGCTACAGTAGTTGAAACACCTGTTGAAAATGCAACAACATCGCCTACAGTATCAGAAACAGCCGCTGATTTAACCGTTTTAAATTTGCCAAAGAAATTCTTTACTGCCACTACCGGTTTTGACTCACCCAAAGTTTTAAAGAATTTCATTACAGAGGAACCGAATGGAGTTTTGGCAAACTTTTCATCTCTGAATTTCTATACAGATTTAGAAATTTTGTCAAAAAATTTACCAATATTACCTCTTGCTTTTACTACTTCAGGATTAGCTGCAACCTTTTTCAAAAACTTGCCTGATTCATTCCAGCCTAACTTTGTACCAACGCCCATAACGGCACCTGCACCAAGAAGGCATAGCGCATTTCCGACCTTTTTAACAGATGATGGTGCTTTATCGCCATATTCCCTTAATTTATCGCTTAGACCACTATTAAAATCGGTTATATCTTCTTTTAGTCGTTCTAAGTTCTCATCCTGTTTACTGTTTGTATTAAAATTTTCATCCGTATCTTCATCATATACACTACGGAATGTTGGTTGAGAATGCAGATTCTGAGTGAATTTAGGCTGAATAGTTAACATATTTCTACTTACTCCACTTTTAATATTATTTCGAATGCTTTAAAAGACATAAATATATTTTTTTGCGCTTTGGTTCGTTTTTATTTATAATTCTTTACAAACCCCTACTATACGCATATATTATTGCACAATTTTCAAAATTTGTAAACTTATTTTTTAGGTAATGTATAACATTTTTACACTAAATTTCTTATAAATCGTCACCCTGAACTTGTTTCAGGGTCTAAAATATAACAGATGCTGAAACAGGTTCAGCATGATTGTTTGGACTGCGTCTGGTATAAACTTCTTATACCTTACCCTTTTTTATACCTTGAAAAGAATTTCTTTTCATCAGCTCTCTGTCTATTTTATTAAGGCAGTCAAGCTTTGCTCCAAGCCATTTTGGGGCTATAAGATTTTTTTTCAAACCGTTGCCCGCAAGACGGTGAATTGTTGTATGTGAAGGTAAATACTCCAAAAAATCACAAACAGTCTGAACATATTCATCTTCACTCATAAAATCAATTTCGCGGCGATAATACATATCCGCAAGCTTAGTATTTTCAAGCGCACACAGCATGTGAATTTTAACTCCGTCAACTTCCAGTTCTGAAAGCTTTTGTGCTGTTTGCATAATTTCATCGTGAGTTTCCCACAATCCAAAAATCACATGCACGCATACATTTATACCCTTTTCTTTTGTTTTTTCATAAGCACGCAAAAAGCATTCAAAATCATGCCCGCGGTTAATTGTTCTCAAAGTTTTATCATGGATTGACTGCAGCCCGTATTCTACCCACGTATAATAATCATCCTTATACCCTGCAATTAAATTAAGCTTCTCCTCATCAACGCAATCAGGACGTGTTCCGATCGAAAGCCCAACAATATCTTTCCTACAAAGAGAAGAATTATAAATTTTTTCTAACTCTTTCACCGGCTTATATGTGTTAGAATACGCCTGGAAATAAGACATGAATTTTTGAGCCTTAAACCTTGAACTTAGAGTTTTTATACCTTCATCAATTTGTTGTTCTATTGACAGAAGATTTGAATGGGCTTGAGAAAAGCTTCCGCCATCGTCGCAGAATATACATCCGCCGGTTGATATCAACCCATCACGGTTTGGACACGAAAATCCGGCATCCAGTGTTATTTTATAAACCTTGACGCCGAATTTATTTTTTAAATATGCACTATACTGATTATAGCGTTTATCAGTACCATTAAACATAACTTTTAAGAATTTTTTTCGTCTTCTTCTGTAATCGGATAAACGTAATGTTCTCCGCAATTAGGGCAGACAACTTCTTGCTGCTTGCCGTCTTCTAACTTTGCGACTTCAAACAAAGTTTTACATCCTGATTGAACACATCTGATTGCCCATGTTGGTCTGATTAATCTTGCCATATTTTCCTCTCTTTAACTTTCCTACAGTAACATACTAGCATTATTGCAAGTATTGTGCAAGTAGATTAAGAAAACGAACCGGACTTTCTTAAATTCTGGTCATCTAAAATTAGTATTTTGTCTAATTTACTTTTTCATTAATTATCTACAATATTTACAAAGGAGAATTCTATGAAAAATTTTTTAGTATTGACATCAATTTTAACCGTTATTTTTATTGCATTTATAGATACAAAAGCCCGCATTAACGAACTTGATGAAATTGCCGCAACAACTCAGGTTCAAGTTGAACGAAAACCTGAAATTAATAAATCATCAGGAGAGGGAGTTATGCATAAATTTGAAACGATGGATCAAAAGGACATAATCCCTGCACCAAAAGTTCAGCCTCTGCAAACTCAACAAAATAATCTTTCCCCTCAACCGCAAAATAAATTTAACACACCCAAATACAATAATTATATGCCGTAAATCATTTCACCATAATCATGTTCCAAAGGTTCTTCCAATGTGTCATCATCTCGCAAGCGGGACGGATTTGCACTTTCATATCGGAAATAATTCCCGGAAGGCTTCAAATCTTTTGTGTTCAAAACCGGAGTTACGGATTTAGGGAAAAATCTTAAAATAACGTTCTGCGCTATCATTTTAGAAAGAATATCTTTTGAATAAGACTGTAAATATGCATATTTCGCATAGCTTTCAGAAGCTTTCTGAGCTGTAAAAGTTCCATCTGACGCATTTAAATTTTTTGAATAACCTCCACGCCACATTACAAGATCATTGACAGTATCAAGAAGCACTGCATCAGTATCCATTGTATAAGGATACGAAACATTCAAACTGCTTGACAATTCTAAGATTTCCCATATACCCCGCTTCAAGGAAGATTTTTCTACTTCGACATTGGTTGATACAATTAAAACAGAATTTGCCGAAAACATTCTTGCCAGCTGTTTCATAGCCTGAAAATCAACATTTCCGCTGCTATTAAACTTATCCATTGAGGATTTAACAGAAGTTTTTAAATTAGGATTTTGCGCAAGTGTTCTTCTAATATCCGTTACTGTGGGAGATTTAATTTTATCAGAAGAATTAAAATAATTTATTAAATCCGTAGAAATTATCTCTGACACCTCAGGGTAGCAGTAATAGTTTTCACAAACTCGCAAGATATCCGCCGGAAGAACCACCACATTATATGTAATAGCATGCACTGCCGGAGAAACAATCAAACAAACTAGTATTACCAATAACCTAACAAAATTTTTCATAAATACATTGTATCACACAAATTTTCATACGTGTAAGGGATTTGCATTTTATTTAAATAAGTTAAACTTGAAATAAACGATAAAGGAGATTTGGATGGATTATAACGAACTACTAAACAGAGCAAAAGACGCAAGTGAACATGCTTATGCCCCATATTCAAAATTTAAAGTTGGAGCATGTGTGCTTACGGGAAACGGAAAAATTTACACCGGCTGTAATTTTGAGAATTCAAGTTTCGGACTTACTATTTGTGCAGAGCGTAATGCCATTGGCTCAGCTATTTGCGATGGCGAAAACAAAATAAAAGCAGTCGCAATATATTCTCCTAACACAAAGCATTGCTATCCTTGCGGTGCTTGCAGACAAGTTATCAACGAATTTGTATCTGAAGAAGGGGTAGACATAATTCTTGAAGGGGAAGATAGTTTAGAAATAGTAGAATTTGAAGATGTATTTCCAAAAGGTTTTTATCTATAAAAATGTACATTATAGAACTTCTTGTTAAATATTTAAAAAAAGATAGATTTATGGAAGTTTTGGAGGAACACGACAGTAAAAATGCCCAAAATCCTCTGGAAATAATCCCCGAGGAGGAAAGCAATGAAAACTGTGAGCATATTTTTATGCCCATAGACTCTACGGGGGAAATCCTTGCGTGTTCAAAATGCGGACTTGTAGTTAATAAAAAAGATTTACGTTACAAAAATATTTTCATGAACAAAAACTAAAAAAAAGCGGCTCTTTCGAACCGCATAAGTCAAGTATGCAAAACTATTTTTTAATTCTTATCATTAAACAATAGCCACATGGCTATATTTAATTCATAATCATATTATATTTCACAAATAAAAAATGTCAATTAGTCAATTGGCACTTTTTATTATTTTGCAGAACAACACTTATTTTCACTCAACATACGGGACATTATTTTTTTTGCTTCACTCAGCTGCACATCATTCTGGTTTCTAATATCTTTTGCAGTAAATTGGACTTCAACATCAGGTTTTATGCCTTTTTTATTGATATCAGTTCCTGATGGAGTTAAGTATTTTGCAACTGTAAGATTTAACCCTGTTTCATTCTGCATAGGTATAATTTTCTGAACCATGCCTTTTCCATAAGTTCTTGTGCCTACAATTTTTGCCTTATGGTAATCTTTGAGCGCACCTGATAGAATTTCACTTGCAGATGCAGACGCACCATCCACGAGAACAATAAGAGGTTTTTCAATCCCGAAATCCGTATCCTGAGCCTTTATGTCATAACGATAACCGTTACGCCCAACTATACTCACAAGATTTCCCTCGGGAATAAATAAATTCGCAATAAACACGGCATTCGGCAAAAGCCCGCCTGTATTCCCACGCAGGTCAATGATAAGTCCGTCTGTTTTTTTTGTTTTTTCCAATGCTTCAAGAAATTCATTAGGTGTCGTAGAACCAATAAAACTGGTAATTTGAATATATCCGATATTCTTATCCACAGAACTTTTAACAGAACGTATTTTTATTTCTTTACGCATTACATTTTTTAAAAGCTTATCTTTATCCCTGAGAACAGTAATTTTTACCACAGTATTTTCCGGACCACGAACGAGATTAGCGACCTCTGCAATAGAAAGTCCGCTGGCATCCTTACCATCGATATCAAGAATTATATCACCGTTTTGAAGATTTGCACTCTGGGCAGGGGTACCGTCTATTACATTAATAATCTGGATTTTGCCGGCTATAGCTGCAATATTAACACCAATTCCGGTAATTTTTGAATTTATCGATGTATTCTGATCAGCATACTCATTTTTAGTCATATAGCGTGAATATGGATCATCCAAGCTTGCAAGCATCGTATCAACTGCAACTTTAACATCTTCATCAGTTTTTATTTTCCCGTGATAATGTTCTCGCCAGTAACGCCATTGCTGACGATTTAAAGTTGAATCATAGTAATTATCTCTAACTTCACTCCAAACATTATCAAAAAGTTTTTGAGAAGATACATAATCTTTATTAATTAATTCTTCATCAGCTGAATAGAGGTTGTTGTTATGAGAATTCATAACAAGTTTGTTCATGGCAACCAATGCAAAAACTACAATAATAAAAATATATAATTCTTTTCTCTTCATACGATTATTTAACATCAATGATTAATTATAATCAATATACTTTTTATGTAATCCTGCTTGACAGATTTATAAATTCATTACAAATCTTCAAATCCAGGAGATGTTGATGGAAGATTTTTGTAACCTTCGTTTGCGTGTACGGTTTTCTTAATATATTTACTTGTATAGTTTCCTTTTTCAAAAAGCTTCTTTAGAGTATTTTCTCTGGTTACAAGCGGATGGAGATTTTCATCACTTTCCGGATATACATTCAAGATTTCACACCATACAGCCGCTTCCATTGTCCAAGCATAAGTTTCTTCCGCAAGAGAATTGTATTCATCCTGATGTAAAGCTTCGTGAGAAAGAAGCGCGGCTAATGCTCCGGGAGGTGCATCTTTGTGGCGTGGATTTATGTATATAAACAGATTTTTGCCCTTTTTCCAGCCCAATGCATCAAAAGATGCATAATCAGGATTAATCAAGCCTAAATCTTTAAATTCTATTTTCACGGGTTTTTGAGATAAGTTATTTCCTAAAATTGCCTTGCGGGAAAATTCACCGTTTGTTCCTTTCAGCATATCTAGCGCAACGTAAAAAATAAAATCTTTTCCGACTGCTTTATATTCCGGAGTAATCTGTTCTACATATTCTGCCGTGTATTTTGCAGGAAAATTCTTCGGAATTACGATATCATTTTTCTTTGCTTTTGCAAATGCAGGAACAGTTACAAACATTTGCGTTATCAAAAGTAAACTAACAAAACTCTTTATTTTCATACTT
>OJPF01001110.1_pt1 | contig 13154 bp, 9 predicted proteins | sample 1598441 | NCBI WGS metagenome assembly OJPF01 (sample SAMN03922474, study PRJEB24848) | human gut metagenome | isolation source: stool sample | host: Homo sapiens | place: Germany | collected 2010-11 | reverse complement strand
TGGAAGCCGTCATCGAGCTGAACGTCAGCCCCAAGAAGAGCCGCGGCTTTGACGAAATTGCCGCCACCATCGCCTCCTTCGACGAGGTGGAGAGCGTGCTGCTGATGAGCGGCGGCTACGACCTGCAGCTGGTCATCAAGGGCCAGACCTTCCAGGAGATCGCCCTCTTTGTGGCAAAGCGGCTGTCGCCGCTGGACGACGTGCTGTCCACGGCCACCCATTTCGTGCTCCGCACCTACAAAAAAGAGGGTCGTCTGTATCAGGACGAAGAAATCGATGAAAGAGAGTGCACCGTGCTGTGATGGATTACGATAAACTGATCGCGCCTGCCGCTGCGGCTATGCGCCCCTCCGGCATCCGCAAATTCTTCGACCTCGCCGCCGAGATGCCCGAGTGCATCAGCCTCGGCGTCGGCGAGCCCGACTTCAAGACCCCCTGGGCCGTCCGTGAGGCGGGCATTGAAAGCCTCGAGCATGGCCGCACCCGCTATACTTCCAACGCGGGCCTGAAAGAGCTGCGGGCCGAGATCGCCCGCTACCTCGACCGTCGGATGGGCCTGAAATACGACCCGGCAAAGGAAGTTCTCGTCACCGTCGGCGGCAGTGAGGCCATCGACATGTGCATCCGCGCTCTGGTGCAGCCCGGCGATGAGGTCATCATCCCGGAGCCGTGCTTCGTCTGCTACGAGCCCATCACCACCCTGTCCGGCGGTGTGCCGGTCCATGTGGCCTGCCGGCAGGAGGATGAGTTCCGCCTCCGGGCCGACGCCCTGAAAGCCGCTATCACCCCGAAGACCAAGCTCCTCATCATGCCCTTCCCCAATAATCCTACCGGCGCGGTGATGGAGCGGGAAGACCTCGAGGCCATCGCGGAAGTCCTGCGCGGCACCAACATCATGGTGCTGTCGGATGAGATCTACGCCGAGCTGAACTACGGCCTGCAGAACCACGTTTCCATCGCCACGCTGCCCGGCATGGCCGAGCGGACGGTGGTGGTCAACGGCTTCTCCAAGACCTACGCCATGACGGGCTGGCGGCTGGGCTATGCCTGCGGCCCCGCGCCCATCATCAAGATCATGACCAAGATCCACCAGAGCGCTATCATGAGCGCCCCCACCACCAGCCAGTACGCCGCCATCACGGCCCTCAAGGACTGCGACGGCGAGATCGAGCGGATGCGCAACGAGTATAATATGCGCCGCCGCCTCGTGGTGAAGAGTTTCAACGATATGGGCCTGAGCTGTTTTGAGCCGCGGGGCGCGTTCTATGCTTTCCCCTGCATCAAGTCCAGCGGCATGAGCAGCGAGGAGTTCTGCACAAAGCTTTTGGAGCAGAAGCATGTTGCCATCATCCCGGGCAACGCCTTTGGCGCGTCCGGCGAGGGATACGCCCGTGTGTCCTACGCCTACAGCGTGGAGCACCTGATGGAGGCTATCCGCCGCATCCGGGAGTTTTTGAACGAGAACTGTAAGTGAGGAGGAAAAAACCATGCGCGATCGTGTGACAGTCCTGGCCCCGGCCAAGCTGAATCTGGCGCTGGACGTGGTGGGCATCCTGCCCGGCGGCTACCATGCGCTGGATATGACCATGCAGGCCATTTCGCTGTATGAGCGGGTGGTCATCCGCCGCAGTCCTTACCTCGATCTGACCCTGCCCGGCAGCAATGTCAAGCCCGGCCCGGGCAACACCGCCATCAAGGCGGCACTGGCTTTTTTCCACTATACGGGCCTGCTGGCGGGTGCAGACATCACCATCTATAAGAACGTCCCCGTCCGGGCCGGTATGGCTGGCGGCAGCGCCGACGCTGCTGCTGTTCTGGTGGGTCTGAACGAGCTGTACGGCGCCCGTCTGTCCATGAGCGAGCTTTGCGCTCTGGGTGCCGGTATCGGCGCAGACGTGCCGTTTGCCCTCATGGGCGGCACCTGCCGGGTGCAGGGCCTCGGTGACCTCATCAAGGCGCTGCCGCCCATGCCCGAGTGCTGGTTCACAGTGGTGATGCCAGACTATGGCGTCTCGACGCCGGAGGCTTTTGCGGCCTACGATAAGGTGGGCAGCAGCGTCCATCCCGACTGCGCCGCCCAGGAAGCCGCCATCCGGGCGGGCGACTTGGACGCTGTCTGCGCCGCTGCCGGAAACGCTCTCGAGGAGTGCAGCGGGGCCAAGGACAACGAGGCTATCAAGGCCGCCCTCCGGGAGAATGGGGCCGTCACCGCCCTTATGACCGGCAGCGGCGCGGCGGTCTTCGGCGTGTTCCGCACCGAAGCCGAGGCCAAAGCCGCCGCTGACGCCCTCCGCGCCCGCTGGCCGCAGGTTTATACGGCCCAGCCTGTCAGGGGAGGGGCTTGCCCTCTCCGTCACCTTCGGTGACACTGCCCGGGTTGCGGCTCCCAGCGTCTGCTTCGCTGTCGCTTGCATCCTGCTGGCCGCGGCCCCAACAGCTCCTCCCTGTTTCCGCCGCTGGCGGCGGTCGTCGCCGTTGCTCCCAGAGGGAGAGGCTTTCGAGCGGCGCTGACCCTATAAAATGCATAACCCTCCTTCCCGTCGGGCATACTGCCCAAAGGAAGGAGGGTCTTTTTGTGCAGACCTTTTATAAAATCTGTCTCATCCTCATGATCGTCGGCGGCATCAACTGGGGCCTTGTGGGCCTGTTCCAGTTCGACTTCGTCGGCTGGCTTCTGGGCGGCAGCGCGTCCATCTGGTCACGTATCGTGTTCACGCTGGTGGGCGTGGCCGCTATCTGCGGTATCCCGGGCCTGTTTACAGACGAGACCGGGGAGTAGAGACAAAAGAAAAAGGCTCTCATGCCGGCAGGAAATACGGCACGAGAGCCTTTTTAATACCTATAAAGAATCCCGCCCGGACGTCTGCGGCAATCAAACCTACCCTTGCGGACAGGTGGGTGCTCTGTCTCCGGTTTCGCGCTTCCTCATCGAGCCTTCATGGTCGACCCATGACGGGGAGGTCTGCAATCCACCGACGAACTCCAAGCTCCCGTTGAATGATTAGTAGGATCATATAAACCGCAACAAATCGTGCCGGGCAGGAAGTCTTTGCTGAAAAATCACTCGATCTCGAACTGGTCGCTCAGACGCTTCTCGAACAGCTTGCTGACTTCCAGCAGGGTCTCATCGTCCTCGACCACATCGAGATACTCGCCCTCGTCGTCCTCGCCGACGCTCAGGATGACCAGCTGGGCGTCCTCGTCCAGGTCTTCCTCATTCTCGGCGTATTCGACAACGGCCAGGTAATGCACGCCCTTATGGTCCAGAGCGTCGATCACTTCAAACGTGACCTCATTGCCGTCCTCGTCCTCGAGGGTCATCAGGTCAGGCTGATATTCCTCTTCGGTCTCAGCGGCGGACTTGTTCATATCTTCTGCCATAAGTCACGTTCTCCTGTCAAATATCTAAAAAATGGAATAACTGTCACACCCTGCCCGCTCTGCTCCTTCTAAGCTGTGGGTTCCGGGTACGCCTATAGTGTAGCGTTTTTTTGCCCGCTCGTCAAGATGTTTTTCGCATAGAAATCCAATAACAAATTTTCACGCTTTTCCCTCTCGCTTCCCGGGCCGGAATGTGATATACTATAGCGATAGCTTTTGAAAAGCCATCTTTGCTATAATATATGGACAGGGAGGCCCGATCATGAGAGCCTTGAAAAAAATAATGGCGGCACTGGCCCTGACGGCAGTTCTGGCCGGGTGCAGTGCGGACAATATCCTCTCCAGCATCCAGGGCGGAAAGGCCGACACGGTGCAGACGGTCAGCCGCCCGGCTGTGGAATCGGCAGAGCTGCAGTTCACCCACCCGGCGGCGGGGGATACCATCGCGGTGTTCGATACCTCGGCAGGCGTGTTCAAAGCAGTGCTTTTTTCCACCGAGGCCCCGCAGGCCGTGCAGAACTTCACGACATTGGCCCAGCAGGGCTTTTACAACGGACTGACCGTCACCCGGGTGGAGAAGGACTTCGTGGTGGAGGCCGGGCAGGGCGCAGACGGCAGAGGCACCACCATCTGGAACGGGAATCGTTTCTCCGCCGAGACCACCGATAAGCTCCATCACTATTCCGGCGCACTCTGTGCGGCAGCGGACGCCTCCGGCGACTGCGCCAGCGTCTTCTATATCATGGAGACCCTGCCGGGCAGCAGTTCGGTGACGCAGGAGCTCATCGACCAGATGAACGCCGCCGGCTGGCGGGCCGACGTGGTGAGCGCCTACCAGACGGCGGGCGGCGCACCCTATCTCGACTACACCGACACTGTCTTCGGGCAGGTGTACGAAGGGATGGAAGTGGTGGACACCATCGCCCAGACCGGCGTGGATGAAGCTCAGCGCCCCACCGAACCCATCACCATCAACAGCGTGACCATTACGAAATACGAATAAGAAGCTGCTTTTCCGCCCTCCGGGCGGTGGGACAGCTGCAAAAAAATCACCCGCCAACTGGCGGGTGATCTGCGTTTATAGGGGAAAAGGGACAGGTCAGGTCCTCTTTACCTGCAGAGTGATGGCGATGTAGGTCTTCCCGTTATGGGTCTTGGCTGCTACGCCTACCTTAGTCCATTTACTGGAAAGATTGAAGTTCAGGTTAGAAGCCTCGTTGTTATTGGTGATGCAACCGATGAGATCGTCCAGCTTGGTGTTCTGATAATCGTATTGGGCGATGAGGGTCAGGGTGGATTTTTCCCGATCAATCTTTACTTTGTGGTAGACCCCGTATCCTCCAATGCTGCCTTTCAGTTCGGTGTCCAGATTGGTTTTGGCAAGCTCGTCTTTGGCAATATTGCACATCCCAACGTCATATTCTAGATTTTTGGTGGAGGAGTTGCTTCGGATGGCCTTCATCACCTTGGTTTCGGCTTCGGCTTCGGCCTTCGGGCCGGAAGAGCCGCCGCCACCGCTGCAGGCGGTCAGGAGCAGAAGGGTCAGTGCACCGGCCAGAAGCAGGGCAGTCAGCTTTCTCAGTTTTGTCATGTGGGTCGCCTCCAATCGTTTTTGTTTTGGTGAGTCCAGTTGTTTTTTCTCATGAAGAAGCGTCCTCTCCGGCCATCTGGTCAGGGGGTTCTTCTACCCTCATTTTATCGGAGAAGAGCCGGTGCTGTCAAGCTGGAAAACTATACAAATTCGGCTCAGAAAAATTGTGAAAACAAACCGGAAAACGACGATTTTCTGCGGACTTTGCAACAAACTGTCCGGACTTCGCAAAGAAACTTTGCCACAGGGGCGGCGGGGGCGTTCAGACCTCCCCCGGATGCTCCTTCCGCCATGCGAGGTAGTCGTCCAGAATGACCGTCGCGCTCACCGAGTCGAGGATGCTTTTCCGCTTCGCGCCGAAGGTGCCGCTCTCGTCGAGGAGGTCAGCAGCGGCGCAGGTGGTCTGGCGTTCGTCCCACATCCGGACGGGCAGGCCGCTCCAGATCTCAACGGTTTTGGCCAGCTTGCGGCTCTTGCGGGCGCGCTCGCCCTCGGTGCCGTCCATGTTCAGCGGCAGGCCGATGACGATGAGCTCGGCTTCGATTTCTTTTGCCACCTCGCAGACCCTGGCGGCGACTTTGTCCCGGGCCTTGACGGTGATCTGAGGCGTGATGGGGGAAGTCAGGAACTCGGTGCGGTCGCAGGTGGCGAGGCCGGTGCGGCTGTCGCCGTAATCTACTGCTAAAATTTTCATGCAGGTGTCCTCTTTCTGAGATGATTTTTTCTTCATTGTACCACAGAATAGATGTCGCTGCAATTTTGTGGTACAATGATAGAAAAATGAGGGCAAGCCGCCCACGATAGAAAACTGACCCAACGGAGAGATTCACCATGTTAAAACTACTTTTAGGCGGCTCCGGCAGCGGAAAGACCACCCTGCTGTACCAGCGCATCCGGGCGCGGGCTGAGGCGGGGGAGAAGAGCATCCTGCTGGTGCCGGAGCAGTTCACCTCGTCCACCGAGGGCCGCATCCACCGGGAGATGGGCGACGCGCTGAGCGGACTGGTGGAGAGCTTTTCCTTCACCAGCCTCGCCGAGCATATCCTGTCGGCGGAGGGCGGCTCTGCCGTCCAGACCCTCAGCGACGCGGGCCGGGCCGTGCTGGTGCGCCGCGCCCTCGAGGAACTGCAGGACAACGTCCATTACTATTACCGCCACCGCCGCTCGGCCGCTTTCTGCCAGATGGCTGCCGAGACCATCGACGAGCTCAAGAGCGCGGGTCTCTCGGGCCGGCAGCTCTATGAGCTGGCGCAGGACTGCGGCACCGACAGCGCCAAGCTCAGCGAACTGGCCCTCATCTTTCAGGGCTACGAGACCCTGCTGGCCGGGACAGGCATGGACCCCTCCGACCGGCTGGAGCTGGCCGCATCCCGCCTCGAGGCCGCACTGGCCCGGGGCGAACTGCCGGAGTTCCTGCGGGACAGGGCTGTCTTCATCGACGAGTTCGACACCTTCAACGCCCCGAAAAAGCGGCTGATGGGCGCTCTGCTGGCCTCGCTGCCCACCGTGACGGTGGCCCTCTGCGACGACGGCACCCCTCTCGTACCGGGGGACATGAGCCTTTTCTCCGGCGCGAAGCAGGTGGCGGCGCAGCTGCGCCAGCTGGCCCGCCGGAACGGCACTGCGGTGGCCGTGCCGGAACTGCTGCGCCGGGACGTGCGCCACGCCGACGCCCCCGGCCTTGCCGCTGCGGCCCAGCTGCTGGCCACGGGCCGGTGTGACCCGCCTCCGGCCTGTCCGGAAATAAAATTATTCGCCGCCCCCAGCCGGGAGGAAGAAGCCCGCGCCGCCGCTGCTGCCATCCGCCGCCTCATGCGGCAGGGCGTCCGCTGCGGGAAGGTGGCGGTGGTCTGCCGCGACATCTCGAAATACCGCGCCGCCGTGAAGTACGAGTTCCGGATGGCGGACATCCCCCTCTACTGCGACGAGCCGACGACGCCCGAGTTCAGCGCCCCGGCCACGGCGGTGCGGTGTCTGCTGGCCATTGCCCGGGGTGCGGAGCTGACGGAACAGCTCACCACCCTGGCAAAGACCGGCCTCTGCGCCCTCACCGAGGAAGAGGTCTGCGCCCTTGAGAACTACGCCTACACCTGGTCGCCGAATGCGGCGGCGTGGCGCGCGCCCTTCGAGAAGAACCCCCGGGGCTTCGGCGATGTGGAGCCCACCGACGAGGACAGAGAAAACCTTGCCCGGGCCGAAAAGGCCCGCGCCCTTCTCGTCACCGCCGCCGACGGCCTGCGCGCGAAGCTCCGCTCTGCCAACGCCGAGCAGATGAGCCGTGCCCTTTACTTCTGCCTGAAGGAGCTGGGCGCGGAGGACGCTCAGGCCGCGCAGGTGGAGGCCATCCGGGCCGAGCGGGGCATCCCCGCCGCCGAGGAAGCCGCCCGGGAGTGGAACGTGGTCATGGCACTGCTGGACGAGATGGCAGGCCTGCTGGGTGGCCAGAGCGTCACCATCCCCGAGTACGAAGAGCTGTTCGGGCTGCTGCTGCGCTCGTCCGACCTCGGCCACATCCCCCAGACGCTGGACGCCGTGGTGCTGGCCAGCGCAGGCAAGATGCGCCTTGACGCACCGGACTATGTCTTTGTGCTGGGCCTCTCCGAGGGCGAATTCCCCGCCGCGCCCGGCGAGACGGGCCTGCTGACCCACGCCGACCGCGACGCCCTGATGGCGCAGGAGATCGAGCTTCCGGACTGCTTCGAGAACCGGGTGGTGCGGGAACAGGTCTGCTTTTATAAGGCCCTCACCGCCCCGGCCAGGGGCCTCTGGCTCAGCTGGCCGAAGGGGCAGGGCCAGACCCTCTGCGCCGCCCTCGAGCCCATCGTGGATGTGCTGAGACCGGGTGCGCCGGAACTCGATCTGACCGACCTTGCCGCCACTGCCGCCGACGGCCTCGACGTGCTGGGCGGCGGCTGGCCTCTGACGGAGACCGAACGCGCCAGCCTCACCGAGGCCCTTCATGCCCCCGGTGGGGCAGAACCCGAGGGCCTCGCCCTCCTGCGCCGGATGGCGGGCCGCAGCCCCCGTCAGGTCAGTGACCTCGAGGCGCTGGAAACGCTGCTGGGCCGGCGGCTCCGCATCTCGCCCAGTCAGCTCGAAAAATACTACACCTGCCGGTACGGCTATTTCCTGCAGTACGTGCTGGGTCTGCGACCCCGGAAGCGGGCCGAGCTCTCCGCCGACCAGAGCGGCACCCTCATGCACTGGGTGCTCCAGATGGCCCTCGACCCCCACCCCGGCCCTGACAACCCCTGCGCTGGCTTACAGCCCTTCCTCGACCTCGACGACGAGGCTATGGCGGCGCTGGCCGGGCTTCTCGTAGATGAGTACGCAAAGCGCTACCTCCCCGAGGACACGGCCCGCTTCGCATATCTGCTCTCCCGCCTCAAAAAGAGCATGACGGGCCTGCTTTGCTACCTGCGGGACGAGCAGCGCCAGTCCAGCTTCAAACCGGTGGCCTGTGAGCTGAAGATCGGCCCCGGCGAGGACGCCGTGCGGGGCCAGGCCTACCGCCTCTCGGATGGCCGGACGGTGCAGCTCATCGGCACCGTGGACCGCGCCGACGAGTGGATCGAGGACGACGGCACCCGCTGGGTGCGGGTGGTGGACTATAAGACCGGCACGAAAAAGCTCGACCTGCGGGAAGTCTACTGCGGCCTCGACTGTCAGATGCTGCTCTACCTGTTCAGCCTGACCCGAGACGCCGACGGACGATTCACCGGGGCAGAACCTGCGGGTGTGCTGTACCTGCTGGCCGACCCGGCCCCCGAGACGACCACCCGGGGCAAGGCTGCCCGGAGCATGGAATACAAGCTGGACGGCCTCGTCCGGGACGAGCAGAAAGTATTCGACGCCATGGACGCCGAGGAGACGGGGCGGTATCTGCCCTTCAGCTTCCGCAACGGTGTACCCAGCCCCTACCAGAAAGAGAAACGTGCCGACAAGGCCAAGCTCTCCCGCATCCAGCTCCATCTGGACGACCTTGTGACCCAGATGGGCGAACAGCTCTACGGCGGCTGCATCGCCGCCGAGCCGCTGGTCACGGGCCGCAGCCCCTGCCGGTGGTGCGACTACGGCTTCATCTGCTGCCATGAGGAGGGCATCGGAGAGCGGGCGCTGGACGCCCCTGCAAAGCCTTTTGAACCGGAAGAGAAAAAGGAGGAAGACCAGTGAGCGAGACAAAATGGACCCCGGCCCAGCGTGCCGCCATCGACGACCGGGGCGGTGCGCTGCTGGTGAGCGCCGCCGCCGGCAGCGGCAAGACCGCTGTCCTGACGGAGCGGGCCGTCCGGCTCATCACCGACCCGGAACATCCCGTGGACGCCGACCGGCTCCTCATCGTCACCTTCACCAACGCCGCCGCCGCAGAGCTCCGCGCCCGCATCGGGCAGGCGCTGCTCCGCCACAGTCAGGCAGAGCCGGGCAACACGGCCCTCCGCCGCCAGCGGATGCTGCTGCAGAGAGCCCCCATCTGCACCATCGACGCCTTCTGCCTCGACCTGCTCCACAAGCACTTTCAGGCGCTGGACATCCCGCCGGACTTCACCCCTGCCGACCCCGGCAGCGTGGAGATGCTGCGGAACGCGGCCCTCTCCGAGACGCTGGAAGCGGCCTATCAGGATGCGGACTTCTGCGCCTTCGCCGACCTCTACGGCAAGGGCCGCACCGACAAGGCGGCGGGGGAGGCTGTTTTGCAGGTCTATGACTTCCTCCGCGCCCTGCCGGACTACGATAAAAAGCTGGACGAGATGCTGGCCCCGTGGCAGGAAGAGAACGGCTTTGCCCGCACCTGCTGGCATGATATTCTGATGCAGGAGGCCGCCCGCTCTGCCCGGGCTGCGAAGGAGCTGCTCTGCGCCGCGCTGAACGACTGCAAGGAGGACTTCGTGACTGCGCAGGCCGACGCAGAGGCCAGCAAAAAGACCTCTGCCGCCAAGGAAAAGGCCGTGGCGGCAGTGAACGAGAAGTTTGCCGAACCCCTCGAGAGGCTGGAAAACTCCGCCGCCCTGCTGGGCGAGGTGGAGCGTCTGGCCGGGGCAGGGGAATGGATGCCCCTCTACGACAGGCTGACGCCCTACGTCCTCGGCATGGAACAGGCCCCCGGCCTCAAAAATATGAAAAAGCGGCTCACCGGTGAGCACAAGGACGCCGTCAAGACCCGGGCCGACGAGGCCGCAAAGCTCTTTGAGAAAATCGAAGACCTCATCAGTTGCAGCCTCGACGAAGCCGAGCTTGACCGGAAAGCCGCCGAACCCTGCCTCCGCGCCCTCTTTGCCGCCGTGCGGGACTTTGACGCCCGCTTTTCGGCCCGGAAGCGGGAGAGAAGATTGCTGGAATTCAGCGACTTCGAGCATCTGGCCCTGCGGCTCCTGCGGGACGCCGACGGCCAGCCCACCGAGCTGTGTCAGGGCATCCGGCAGGGCTACGCCGCCGTCATGGTGGATGAGTATCAGGACACGAACGCCCTGCAGGACGCCCTTTACCGCTGTCTGGCCAGCCCGGCAGGGGATGACCTCTTCCTCGTGGGCGACTTAAAGCAGAGCATCTACCGCTTCCGTCAGGCGGACCCCAGCATCTTCCGGGAAAAGCTGGAGAGCTGGCCCCTCCTGCCCGGCGGCAAGGCCCGCCCCCGGCCCGAAGACGGCAGGCCCGGCGAGAACGCCATGCTGGCGCTGGACGCAAACTTCCGCTCTGCCCCGCAGGTGGTGGCGGGCATCAACTTTATCTTCGAACAGCTCATGACGCCTGCTCTGGGCGACACGGCCTACAGCGACGGACAGCGCCTCGTCTGCGGCGCACCCGGCGCGTACGAGGGCAGTGTGGAGGCCCACTTCCTGCCCGACGATGCCGCCGAGACGGATGCACAGTATATCGCCGACCGCATCGAGGCGATGGTGGCCTCCGGCGAGCCGGTGCGGGACGGCGGCACCACCCGCCCGGTGCAGTACGAGGACTGCTGTGTCCTGCTGGCGGCGAGAGGCGACTTCCCGGCCTACGCCGAGGCCCTGACGGCCCGGGGCATCCCGGTCTACGCCGACGCCCGGGAGAACCTGCTGGACGCGCCCCACATCCGCCCCCTCATCGCCCTGCTGCGGGTCATCGACAACCCCGCGCAGGACATCTATCTCGCTGCCGCCATGCTGGGGCCGATGTTCGGCTTTACGGACGACGACCTCGTCCGCCTCCGAGCCGGAGCGCAGACACCCGATAAGCACACCCGCATCAGCCTCTACGGCGCAGTTTTACAGGCCGTCCAGAGCGGGGCGGAGGATGATTTCACCCGCCGGGTGCAGGCGTTCTACCAGCGTCTGACGGCCCTGCGCCGGATGGCCCGGAGCGTGCCGGTGGAGGAACTGCTGGAAGAAATTTTTGTCTCCACCGGCTACCTCGCCGCCCTCGGTGCCATGGAGAACGGCCAGCGCCGCCGGGAGGACGCGCGGCGCTTCGCCTCCTTCTGCGCAGGGGCGGGCGCGGGCGGCATCTCGGCCCTCGTCCGTGCCATCGACGCGGCCACGCTGGCGGGCTCCACCGGGCAGGAGACTGCCCCCGGCGGGGCGCGGCCCGGCTGCGTCACCATCATGACCATCCACCGCTCCAAGGGCTTGCAGTTCCCGGTGGTGTTCGTGGCCGACACGGCCCGGCAGTTCAACGCCGCCGACACCCGCCAGCCTGTCCTGCTCCACCGCGTCTGCGGCGCGGGTCTCCGTCTCCGTCCCGAGGGCGGCGAGGGGGCCTATAAGACGGCGGCCTACACCGCCCTCTCCACGGTCCATGCCGCCGAGATGCGGAGCGAGCAGATGCGGCTTTTGTATGTGGCCCTCACCCGGGCGCAGGATAAGCTGATCTTGACGGTCCCGCTGGGCATCGGCCGGACGTCCAACCCCTTCGCCAAAGCCGCCGCCTTCCTCGCCGCCGGGGCGGGGGAGACCCTGAACGCTCAGGCGGGCAGCTTCGCCGACTGGCTGCGGGCGGCGCTCCTCGTCCACCCCAACGGCGGGCCTCTCCGCCGTCTGGCGGGGAACCTCGAGCTGCCCTTTGCGGACACCAGAAGCACCATCGCCCTCACAGTGCAGGCCGATGTCCTCCCGCCCGAAGAAGCCCCCGCCGAGGCGGAAGAGCCGACCCGGCCCGAGGCCGACCCGGCCCTTGTGGAGACGCTGCGGCAGGGCTTCGGCTGGCGGTATCCGGCGGCAGCGCTGGCGGACATCCCGGCCAAGGTCAGCGTGACCAGCCTCGTCCACGCTGCTGAGCAGACCACCCTTGAGCGCCCGGGCTTCCTCTCGAAGGACGGCCTCACCGCCGCCGAGATGGGTACGGCTCTCCATGCCTTCCTCGAGCACGCCGACTTCGGGGCGCTGGCCGCTGTGCGGGACGCAGAGGACGACGCCGTTCTGGATGCCGTCCGCGCCGAGCGGGAGCGTCAGGCGGCGGCGCAGCTCACGCCCCCCGCCATTGCCGGGAAGCTGGATGTCTATAAGATACTCCGCTTTGTGCGCAGCGAGGCGTTCCGCCGCATCTGCGGGGCAGAGGATGTGCTGCGGGAGCTGGCTTTTATCACGTCGCTGCCTGCCGCCGAGGTCATGGCTGCCCAGGGCCGCGCCCTGCCCGACGGCCCTGCCGCCGACGCCGGGGTGCTGGTGCAGGGCATCGCGGACATCGTCCTCGTCTACCCCGACCACCTCGAGCTTCTGGACTACAAGACGGACCGCCGCAAGACTCCTGCCGACTTCGTCCGCGCCTACCGTGCTCAGCTGGAGCTCTATGCCAAGGCCATTGAGAAGCGCTTCGCCCCCCGGCGGGTGACTTATAAAGGGATATATTCGCTGGAGCTAGGAGAATTGATACAGGTATAATAAGAAGACAAAACCTTGCGGAATGCCAAGGCCTCCCCTCGATAGGGGAGGTGGCATCGCGTAAGCGATGACGGAGAGGTTGGATCTGGCGGTGGCCTGCGGGCAGGCTGTCCTTCGTCCAACCTCTCAGTCTGCTTCGCAGACAGCTCCCCTAGTAGGGGAGCCTCTGGCAAAGAGGCAAGGTTTTAAGGTGCAACGGAAAAGCAAACATAAAATTTCAAATTCCCGCATAAAAATGCTTGACAGCCTCCCCGGGGTGTGGTAAAATACTTGAGTAAAGAAAGCAGCTACGGCCTGTGCCGCGCTCGCCTTGAGGGGTAAGGATCCCC
>OJPF01001086.1_pt1 | contig 13297 bp, 9 predicted proteins | sample 1598441 | NCBI WGS metagenome assembly OJPF01 (sample SAMN03922474, study PRJEB24848) | human gut metagenome | isolation source: stool sample | host: Homo sapiens | place: Germany | collected 2010-11 | reverse complement strand
GAGCAGGAACTGATGAAGAACCAGCGAACTGAGCGTCTGAGTGCATACGACCCATTGTATCTGTCATACCATAAGAAGCAGGACCGGCTGCCATGTTATCCGGATGAAGTGTACGTCCTGTACCACCACCGGATGCTACGGAGAAGTACTTCTTGCCCTGTTCAAGACACTCTTTCTTGTATGTTCCTGCAACCGGATGCTGGAAACGGGTAGGGTTTGTAGAGTTACCTGTAATGGATACGTCTACGCCCTCTTTGTGCATGATAGCAACACCTTCCTGAACGTCGTTTGCTCCATAGCAGTTAACTTTAGCACGAAGACCTTCCGAATAAGATTTACGGAATACTTCTTTTACTTCGTTCTTATATGGGTCATACTCTGTCTCAACGAATGTGAATCCGTTAATACGGGAAATAATCTGTGCTGCATCTTTTCCAAGACCGTTCAAAATAACGCGAAGCGGTTTCTTACGAACTTTGTTTGCCTTCTCAGCGATACCGATAGCACCTTCTGCTGCGGCAAAGGACTCATGTCCTGCAAGGAAACAGAAACACTCTGTCTCTTCTTCCAAAAGCATTTTACCAAGGTTACCATGTCCAAGACCTACTTTACGTGTATCAGCAACGGATCCAGGAATACAGAATGCCTGAAGTCCTTCACCGATAGCTGCTGCTGCATCTGCTGCTCTCTTGTGGGAGACTTCGGCGCAGCATTAAAAGACGTTATCACCAAATATCACCCGGACCGCATCATCATCGAGCCGTCCGGCGTAGGTAAACTCTCCGACGTCATCAAGGCTGTAGACGGTGTAGAAAAAGAAGCAGGCGTAGCCCTGAATTCCGCAACAACCGTAGTCGACGTTATGAAATGCAAAATGCATCTCAGAAACTTCGGCGAATTCTTCGAGAATCAGGTAAAGAGCGCAGGAACCATCATCCTGAGCCGTACCGATAAAGCCGATACCGAAAAAGTAGAGGCAGCTGTAAAAATGCTCCGCGAACTGAATCCGGAAGCACACATTATTACCACACCGGTTGAAGTACTGGGTGGTAAGAAAGTACTCGATACGATGGAAGGTGCCATCATCAACCTTGCGCAGGTAGAAGAGGAAGAGCATCATCACCATCATCATGACCACGACGAGTGCTGCTGCGGCCATGACCACGATGAGGAGCATGAGCACCATCATCACGATCATGATGACGAGTGCTGCTGCGGTCACGATCACGAGGAGCACGAGCACCATCATCACGACCATGATGACGAATGCTGCTGCGGTCACGATCACGAGGAACACGAGCATCACCATCATGACCATGATGACGAATGCTGCTGCGGTCACGATCACGACCATGAGCATCATCATCACGATGATGCGTGTGGCTGCGGTCACGAGCATCACCATCATCACCACGCAGACGAAGTTTTCACAAGCTGGGGTCAGGAGACTGTGAAGACCTTTACCAAAGAGCAGATCGAAGGCATCTTAAAGAAACTTTCCGAGGATACCGCTTATGGTATGGTTCTTCGTGCCAAAGGTATGGTAGCAGGCGCCGATGGACAGTGGATCTATTTCGATATGGTTCCGGAAGAGTACGAAGTACGTGACGGAGCACCGGAATTCACCGGAAGAATCTGTGTCATCGGTTCCAAATTAGCAGAAGATAAGCTGGCAGAGCTGTTCGGACTGTAAAAATACAAAGTAGCTGCGAAAATTACGGTCCGCAGGGTACCTGTGAACTGTAGTGAAGCTGCCGCATCAGAAACAAAATCCGATGTGGCAGCTTTTTTCTTGATTTAGAGACAAAGCAAAAGGCACGCCCGGAATCTCAGCCGCAAAAGCAAGTGCAGAAAGATTCCGGGAGTACGTCAAAGACAACGGAGGTACAAAATGTACGAAGAAGACGAAGTAGAAATTCCGATTTATCTCATAACAGGATTTCTGGAGAGTGGAAAAACCTCTTTTATCAATTTTACCGTAGCACAGGACTATTTCCAGATCGACGGACCAACCCTTCTGATCACAACCGAAGAAGGTGAAGTAGAGTACGACGAAAAAGAACTGCTCAAACACAACACCGTCCTGGAAATCGTAGAAGGACCAGAGCAGTTTACCCTGGATTACCTGAAAAAACTGAACCGCAAATACCGCCCGGAGCGAATCATTCTCGAATACAACCCGCTCTGGAGCGTAAAAAAACTCGAAGAAATGGAACTGCCGCGCGGTTGGGGCATCGTACAGGAGATCGTGACCGTCGACGCAAGCTGCTTCCAGATCTATATGCAGAACATGAAATCCGTCTTCATGGAGATGGCAAAAAATGCCGATATGGTCATGTTCAACCGCTGCCGTCCGGAAGATCCGCTTCCATCCTTCCGCCGCAGCATCAAAGTAGTCAACCAGGCGTGCGACGTTCTGTTTGAGAATGAAGAAGGCGAAATTGACAACATTTTTGAGGATCAGATGCCGTTTGATACCGATGCCGATGTGATCGAAATCGACGATGCCGATTACGGAATCTGGTATGTCGATATGGGCGACAACCCGGAGCGTTACGAGGGCAAGACTGTTCATTTCCGCGGTATGGTATTAAAGAGCAAGGATGTCGGAGCCGATTTCTTTGTTCCGGGTCGTATGGCAATGACCTGCTGTGCAGATGATACTTCTTTTATCGGCTATGTCTGCAAATGCGCAAGCGCCAAATCTCTCGTAATGGGTTCCTGGGTTGACGTGACTGCAACGGTAAAATGGGGCTATATGAAGGTTTACGATGGCGAAGGCCCGGTTCTGTATGCAAAAGAAATCAAACCGGCCAAGAAACCGGAGAGCGAACTGGTATACTTTAACTAAACATTGCCGAAGCATTTCAGCGAATAAAAGAGCAGGAAAAAGGCTGCTCTTTTGTTCGTGTTCTTTCTTTATGACAGATGGAAAAACAATATATCATTTTTCGGTGCGGCGAAGCAGCTATTCGGTTATGCGCAAGTAGCGAAGTGGATGGAGAATATCCGTTTTGACCGTGACGTGAACAAAAACTGCGCCGGAAAATGGTCTGATGACAGGAGAATTTATGTATATTATAGTAGGTCTGGGAAATCCAACGCGCCAGTACGAAGGGACGAAGCACAATGTCGGATTTGATACCATCGATTATCTGATCGATGAATATCAGATCCCTTCCTCCGGTACAGGCCACAAGGCTCTGTTCGGAAAAGGCATGATCGCAGGTCAGAAGGTTATCGTTGCAAAGCCGATGACGTATATGAATCTGAGCGGTGAGTCTGTGCGGGAGCTGGTGAACTATTACAAAGTGGATCCGGAGAGCGAGCTGATCGTGGTTTACGATGATATCAGCCTGGCGCCGGGACAGATCCGTATCCGCAAAAAAGGAAGCGCGGGCGGCCACAATGGCATCAAAAACATCATCGCCAATCTTGGCACCGACCATTTTATGCGTGTGAAGGTCGGCGTCGGTGAGAAACCGAAAAACTGGGATCTGGCGGACTACGTGTTAAGTCCGTTTACGAAAGACGAACGTCCCCTTGTAAATCTGGCGATCGAGCATGCGGCAAAAGCAATCGAGCAGATGCTGAACGGGGATGTGGACGCAGCTATGAATGAGTATAACCGCAAATCTGCAAACCCGGCAGAGTAAGGAAAATGAAAGCGTTATTAGAACCGATCAAAGAAATTGCCCGTTTTGACGAGCTGTTCCGTGATCTGAAAAAAGGAACCGCAGGTGTGACGGTGATCTCGGGCTGTCTGGAAAGCCAGAAAGCCCACATGATTGCAGGTCTCTCCGAGGATGCCCCGGTGCGGCTTCTGATCGCGGAAAATGAATTAAAAGCAAAAGAATTATATGAGGATTACCGGCTGTACGATGCGGAGACGCTGTATTATCCGGCGAAGGACCTGATTTTCTATCAGGCAGACATTCACGGAAATCTGCTGATCCGGCAGCGGCTTCAGGTGATCCAGGCACTTCTTGAGCGGAAGGAAGTTACCATCATCACCAGTGTAGGGGGATGTATGGACTTTCTTCTGCCTCTTGGCGTGTTCGAAAAACATTGCATCCATCTGCGCAATGACAGCGAACTCGATCTGGATAAAATAAGAAAAGAGCTGGTGCGGCTCGGCTATGAGAGTACCTTTCAGGTGGAGTCGACCGGCCAGTTTTCCGTCCGCGGCGGCATTCTCGATATTTATCCGCTGACGGAACAGAACCCGATCCGGATTGAGCTCTGGGGCGATGAGATAGATTCCATCCGAAGCTTCGATGCGGAGAGCCAGCGGTCGATTGAAAACCTCGAGGAAATCACAATCTATCCGGCATCGGAGCTGATTTTAACAGAGAATACGATTGCGCGCGGTGTGAAAGCGATTAAAAAAGAGGCAAAAGCGCAAAGCACAAAGTTCCGCGACAAGATGATGACGGAGGAAGCGGCGCGTATCCGCCATGCGGCAGAGGAAATCTGCGATCAGATCGGCGAGGGCGAAATTCTGCAGGGAGCGGAGCAGTATCTTCATTATTTTTATCCGGAGACCGTCTCGTTTCTTGAGTATCTGCCGGAGAACAGCCGCATTTTCCTCGATGAGCCGAACCGCATCATCGAGTGTGCCGATGCGCTGGAAGCAGAATTTCAGGAGAGCGTGAGCCACCGTCTCGAAAAGGGATACCTCCTGCCGGGACAGGCGAAGCTGATGTGCAGTACGGCGGAGCTTGTGGCAAAACTGAACCGCCGCGGCTGTGTTGCCGTATCGCTGATGGAGCCGCAGAAGGGCGAGTGGAATATCCGTGACGAATTCAGTGTGACGGTGAAATCGGTCAATTCGTATAACAATCAGTTCCCGCTTCTGGTAAAAGATCTGAAATCCTGGAAAAAAGCGGGTTACCGTATTGTACTGGCGAGTCCGTCGCGGACGAGGGCGCAGCATCTGGCAGAGGACCTGCAGAATGAGGAGATTCCGGCCTTCTACAGCGAGAATGAGGAGCGTGTTCTGAAACCGGGCGAGGTCATGCTGATCCACGGCGCGGCCCGCAGAGGCTTTGAATATCCGATGCAGAAATTTGTGCTGATTACAGAGACGGATATTTTTGGAAAAGAGAAGAAGAAAAACCGGAAGAAATCGGAGTATTCCGGTCAGAAAATCCAAAATTTTGCGGATCTTTCGATCGGTGACTATGTCGTGCACGAGAGCCACGGTCTTGGTATTTACCGCGGTATCGAAAAAATTGAGATGGACCGCGTAACGCGTGATTACATGAAAATCGAGTATGCGGGCGGATCGAACCTCTATGTGCTGGCCACCCAGCTTGATACGCTGCAGAAGTATGCGTCCGGCGAAGCTGCAAAGGTGCCGAAGCTGAATAAAATCGGCGGTCAGGAATGGAATAAGACGAAAACACGGGTTCGCCATGCGGTAAAAAATATTGCACAGGATCTCGTGAAGCTGTATGCCGAGCGGCAGGCGTCATCCGGCTATCAGTTCGGAAAGGATACGATTTGGCAGAAGGAATTTGAGGAACTGTTTCCGTTTGAGGAGACGGACGATCAGCTTGCGGCGATCGAGGCGACAAAGGCGGACATGGAGAGCAAAAAGATCATGGACCGCCTGATCTGCGGCGATGTCGGATACGGCAAAACCGAGGTTGCAATCCGTGCAGCGTTCAAGGCAGTACAGGAGAGCAAACAGGTCGTCTACCTCGTTCCGACCACTATTCTGGCACAGCAGCATTACAATACGTTCGTTGAGCGCATGAAGGACTTTCCGGTGCGCGTTGATCTTCTGTGCCGGTTCCGCACGCCGGCAGAGCAGAAAAAAACGCTGGAGGATCTGAAAAAAGGACTCGTGGATATTGTCATCGGAACACACCGCGTTCTGTCGAAGGACGTAAAGTTCAAAGATCTTGGCCTTCTGATTGTCGATGAGGAGCAGCGGTTCGGCGTGACGCATAAAGAAAAAATCAAACAGCTGCAAAAAAATGTGGATGTTCTGACACTGACGGCGACGCCGATTCCACGTACCATGCACATGAGCCTGATCGGCATCCGGGATATGAGTGTGCTCGAGGAAGCACCGCAGGATCGCCAGCCGATCCAGACCTTTGTCTGTGAATACAATGAAGAAATGGTCCGCGAGGCGATTAACCGTGAACTTGCGCGGGGCGGGCAGGTTTACTATGTCTATAACCGCGTCCAGTCGATTGCGGATATGGCGAACACGATCCAGAAGCTCGTGCCGGATGCAAATGTAGGCTTTGCGCACGGACAGATGAAAGAGCGTGAGCTGGAAAAGATCATGTACGGCTTTATCAACGGAGAGATCGATGTGCTCGTGTCAACAACGATCATTGAGACAGGACTCGATATTTCGAATGTCAATACCATGATTATCCATGATTCCGACCAGATGGGACTGTCACAGCTCTATCAGCTCCGCGGCCGCGTCGGACGGTCGAACCGGACTTCCTACGCATTTCTGATGTACCGCAGAAACAAGATGTTGAAGGAAGTGGCGGAGAAGCGTCTCCATGCGATCCGTGAATTTACGGAGATGGGAAGCGGCTTTAAAATTGCAATGCGTGATCTTGAGATCCGAGGCGCCGGAAATCTGCTGGGCGCAGAGCAGTCGGGCCATATGGAATCGGTTGGATACGATCTCTATTGTAAAATGCTCGCAGAGGCTGTCCAGGAGGCGAAGGGCATCGCACCGGCAGAAGCGTTCGAGACAACGATTGATCTGAATGTCAGTGCCTATATTCCGGACAGCTACATCAGCAACGAGTCTCTGAAGCTTGACACCTATAAGCGAATTGCGGCGATTGAAAATAAGGAAGAGTATGAGGACATGACGGAGGAGCTGACCGACCGCTTCGGGGAACCGCCGAAAAATGTACAGAATCTTCTGGCTGTTGCAGAACTGAAAGCGCTGGCGCACTGTGCGTATGTGACGGAGCTGAAACAGATGGGCGATTCGGTACGAGTCACCTTACAGCAGCATGCAAAAATCGATGTGGCGCGGATTCCGGAGCTGCTGCAGAAATACCGAGACGAACTGAAATTCCAGATGGAGTCGCTGGCGTTTGTCTACACGCCGCGGCGGAGAAATTCAAAGGAAAAGATCGATCTGCTGGAGAAGAGCCATGCACTGGTGGAAGATCTGCTGCAGATCACACAGGAGTGAAATACTCGCATAACCACAAAATCGTGTGAAAAAGGCGTGAACAGGGAAGAAAAAAGTTGCCCTGTATCAACAAAAAGGGTATAATAGGAAAAGCGTTTATAAAAATCGATGCAGGACCGGAAATTCGAACGTGTAAAAAGAAAAACTCTTTTTGAGCATACATTTCGCCCTGCATGAGGAGGAAGTAATGAAAAATTTAAAAGCAAAAGCAGTCTGCGTTATGCTGAGTGCTTCGATGGCAGCGATGGGACTGACTGGCTGCGGTTCCGACAATGTGGACGGAACAAAAACGGCAATTACTGTAAATGACGAGTCGATTACGCTCGGACAGGCAAATTTCATGCTGAGATATCAGCAGGCAACCATGTACAATTATTATTCCAAGATGTACTCGATGTACGGAATGCAGATGCCGTCTGAGATGTACGACAAGGAAGGCGACGATGGAAAGACTACCGGGGAAACGTTCAAGGAGCAGTCTCTTGATACGATCGAAAAAGAGCTTCTGATGCGGCAGCACGCAGAGGAATACGGAATTTCCCTGACAGACGAGGAAAAACAGCAGGCGAAAGAGGCTGCACAGGCATTCGCAGATAAGAACGGTGACGATGTGATGAAAAAGCTGCACGCAACCGTTGAGGACATCCAGGATGCACTGGAGCTGTATGTTATTCAAACCAAAATTTATGATCCGATCATCGCAAATGTAGATACCGAGGTATCCGATGAAGAGGCAAAGCAGACCTCCATCAGCTACATCACGGTATCCACAGCAGGAACCGAGAAGGATGACGATGGAAAAACGATTGATTTGACGGACGAGGAAAAAGCGGCAAAGAAAGAAATCGCACAGAGATTCCTGGATCTCTTAAAAGAGTCTGAGGATCCTGCAGCCGCATCGTTTACCGATCTGCGCAAGGAGCTGAACGATCAGTTAAATGCGGAGAATACCGCAGATTCCACCGATTCTGCCGACAGCTCCGATGAGAGCAGCTCTTCTTCCGATGCTTCCGACACAAGCGCATCCGACGCTTCAAGCGCGAGCACATCGAGCAGTTCCGCCAGCGATTCCTCCTCTGAGGTTTCTTATCTGACCTCTTCCGAGACATCCTTTGGAACCGGATCGGAGAAAGACGATGACGATACCTGTTCTCTTGGAGATAAAGTAGCGGAAGAAGCAGCAAAGCTGAAGGATGGCGAGTATTATGACGGTGTCATCGAAGGCGACGATGCATATTATGTGATCCGTGTAGATAAAGCATTCGACGAGGACAAAACCGAGTCCAGAAGACAGACTATCATTTCCAACCGCAAATCGGATAAGTACAACGATACACTGGATGGATGGGTAAAGGAGAGCGATATCAAGGTCGCATCCAACTGGAAAAAACTTGAAGTAACGGACGCAGATCTGTATACGATGACAGTTGACAGCGCTTCTACAGATTCCACAGATGGAACCACAACCGACAGTACAACAACGGACAGTACCGCAACGGACAGTACAACGTCTGACAGCACGACATCAGGCAGTACCGAAACGACATCGACAAGCAGCACAGGCACTGCTTCAACGTCTTCAAGCACTGCAGAATAAAAGCATACGATACAGGACAAACGGCAGCCGGATCCGGGAGAGGGGTCCGGCTGCTGTTTGTGTCTGAAAATATTTTGGAACAAAAAAAAGAAAATAATAGGGAATTTGTAGAATAAATTGACAATAGTAAGAAGTTTATTTAAAATGAAATTACAACCAGAGTGTATCTCGCAAATTGCGGAAATAATTTTTCGGACACGCTCTAATGTTCAGGCGAAAACGATGTACCAGGAAAGAAGGTGGAGAAATGAAGAAGGCAGTAATTTCCGTACTTGTCGGTACAGCAGTATTGGCTTTCGTTGCGTGTGGAAAAAATGCTGCAACGGAAAACAGTTCCGATTCGGGTGTTTCAACGGTATCGGCATCCTCGCAGGTGGAAAATGGACAGAAAGCAACCCGTGTGAACCAGGGAACAAATTTGTCTCCGGGGTCACCGAAGAATATCCCGTCCGGTGGGGGGAACAGCTCGGGCAGGACACATCATTCGGAGACGCATCATTCGGAGACACATCATTCAGACGCGCATCATGATTGAGAATGTCGGGGTTTGCTGAACATTCATGAACAGAAACAGACGAAGGGGTATCCAAAACGGATACCTCTTTTTTTACTTGTCGGGAAAACAATACAATGCTATACTGAACATGAATTTGACGCGAAAAGCGCGGCAGGTTCAGAAAAAACAGCCGGGATTTGTCAGTATACGCGGACATGTGCTGCAGGTAACTCGGGCAGAATGGAGAAAAGAAAATGACAAGAGAAGAATTTGAACAGCTTGCCGGAGCAGGTGTCATTTTATTGGATGGCGCAACCGGATCAAATCTGACAAAAGCGGGAATGCCAAAAGGAGTCAGTACAGAGCTTTGGGTTCTGGAGCACCCTGATATTCTGGCAAATTTACAGAAGGCTTACGTGGAGGCGGGAAGCCAGATTGTCTATGCGCCGACCTTTGGTGCAAACAGATTGAAATTAGCGGATTATGGAAGAGAAAACGAGGTGGAGGAGCTGAATGCACGCCTGGTGGACATCTCGAAAAAAGCGCTTGCCGGAACAGGTGCGCTGATCGCGGGAGATTTTTCCACACCAGGAAAAATGCTGCAGCCAAAAGGCGATCTCTCTTATGAAGAGCTGCTGGAATCCTACACAGAGCAGGTAACAGCGGTAGCAAATGCGGGCGTTGATCTTCTGGTAGCGGAGACGATGCTGAGCGTAGACGAAACGTGTGTCTTTATGGATGCTGCACTTTCTGTCTGCGATCTGCCGATTATGTGTTCTCTGACGCTGGAAGCAGACGGTTCTGCCCTGTTCGGCGGAAACGCTGTGGAAGCAGTTGAGACACTGCAGGAAATGGGAGCATCCGCCGTAGGACTGAACTGCTCGGTCGGACCGGATCAGCTTGAGGCAGTCGTAAATTCCATGAAAAAAGTGGCAAGAGTACCGGTTATTGTAAAACCGAATGCCGGCCTGCCGAAAATCACGCCGACCGGTGAGGCAATCTACAGCATGGATGCGCCGACGTTTGCAAAATATATGAACATTCTGGTAGACGCGGGTGCAGGCATTGTCGGCGGCTGCTGCGGAACGACACCGGAGTATATTCGTCTGGTGAAAGAAATGCTGGATGCGAGAAAGTAAATCAAAGATTACAATTCGCAGGAGACTGTGAGATGTAATGAATTCCCCTGTTGCGGACAAAATCTGTACGGGGGAATTTTTTTACGTTACCGGAAACTTCGTTGAATTTTCCGATAAAGTAAAAAGCCCTCCGGGCAGGATTCTTTCTTACAGAGAGCAAGACAAAACAGGTTTCAACGATCTGGTTTGGTGGACAGTCTGGGTGGAGAAAAAAAGATAGGAAGTCTGGAAAAAAGACATGGAATTGTGGAGAAAAGTCTGGTAGAATACGTGTCGTGTGGAAAACTTTCCGTAAGAAAGGATGATGAAGGATGTATCAGAATTATATTTTTGATTTATATGGAACTCTGGTAGATATACATACGAATGAAAAGAAAGCGTATCTCTGGAAAAAAATGAGCCTGTTCTTCGGCATGAAAGGGGCCGCCTATGAACCGAAAGAACTCCGGATGGCGTATGAGACAAAAATCAAAGAGCAGGAAGCTGCGCTTAAAATGGAATGCCGCGGCAGCCATGTACCGGAAATCGACATTGCGGATGTGTTCCGGCAGCTGTTTGAGGATCAAGCTGTTTCGGTAACGGAAAAAGAAATTGCAGATCTGGCGAAAATGTTCCGTGCGATTTCGATAGAAGAACTGAAACTGTTCCCCGGCGTGCCGGAAATGCTGCAGCGTTTAAAAGACGCAGGAAAGAAGGTTTTTCTGCTGTCCAACGCACAGGCGCTTTTCACCGCGCCGGAAATTTCCCTGCTCGGCCTTACGAAATACTTTGATGGAATCCTGCTCTCATCGGATGCCGGTGTGAAAAAACCGGATCCGGCGTTTTATGAGATGCTGCTGAAGCAGTATCACCTCGATCCGGCAGAATGCCTGATGACAGGAAATGACGATATCGCTGACTGCCACGGTGCAGCCTCTGCCGGAATTGCAAGCCGTTACGTGGCAACGCGCCAGTCACCGAAAATAAACGACCCGCTGCCGGAAAACTGTGAGAAGATCGCGGCGATTGCGGAGTTATTTTAACTGAAGAGCATTCAGCAGCACTCCTGAAAAAATAATGCGAAAAAAGGGGCTGTCGCACTACGTTCATTTTCTGATATGCTCCCTTCTAGGTAGACAAGTGAAATAATAAAAACTTGTCACTTAGGAGGGAGCATATTTTATGTCCAAAAGAAAAGTATCTGTTGAGGATAAGACATATGCTGTAAATCTATATCTGGATGGAAAAGAAAGCCAACGGCGAATTGCCGATATGTTTGATGTAAGTCTCGCATCTGTCCAACAATGGATTCGAAACTATGAATCTATGGGAGCAAATGCATTCACATTGAAAGGAAATAAAAAATATTCCAAAGAATTGAAACAACAAGCAGTCTTAGATTATTTAGCAGGCTATGGTTCTCAGGATGATATTTGCAAAAAATACGGAATCCGTTCAAAAGCTAAGTTACAAATCTGGATAAAGAAGTATAATGGTCATGAAGAATTAAAATCTTCTGGAACAGGAGGAAACATTATCATGACCAAAGGAAGAAAAACCACTTTTGAAGAACGGGTTGAAATAGTACAGTATTGTATCGCACATGATCGTAATTATGCCCAAACAGCAGAACAATACCAGGTGTCCTATCAACAGGCTCGCAATTATATAGTCAAATATGAAGCTGGTGGAGTGGAAGCTTTAAGAGATAACCGTGGCAAACGAAAACGTCCCGATGAGATGAGTGAATTAGAAAAGCTGCGTGCTGAAGTTAAAATTTTAAAAGCAGAGAAAGAACGTGCTGAAATGGAGGCATCTTTTTTAAAAAAACTCGAAGAAATAGAGAGGAGGCGGGGCTAAGCCTGATCCGTCATGAACATATATATCAGGCAATCAAAGAAGAACACAAAGAACATAATTATCCAATCGCTGCACTTTGTAAACTTGGTAAAGTTTCTAGAGCAGCTTATTATAAATGGCTACACAGAGAAATTCCTAAAAGTGAGCAAAAGAATAGGCTTATTGCCGACGAGATAGAAAAGATTCACACAGACTCACCGGATAAAGGCTATCGAAGGATCAGGGATGACTTGGAACGATATCATGGTATTGATGTAAACGATAAACGTGTGCTACGCATTTGCCGTAAACTTAATATAAAATCAACTATCAAGTATTCTAACAACGGATGCACAAGACAGGCTGCAAGCCCTCAGTATATAGCTGAAAACATACTTAATCGGGAGTTCACTGCCAAAGCACCAAATGAAAAATGGCTCACTGATGTGACAGAATTCCATTATTATATTGGGATGGAAAAGCATAAAGTTTATCTAAGTGCAATACTGGATCTATATGATAGACGGATTGTTTCGTATGTTATTCGTGATAAGAACAACAATGCTTTGGTGTTTGATACGGTAGACAATGCTTTACTTAGAAATCCTGGTGCGCAGCCACTGTTTCACAGTGACAGAGGATTCCAATATACGAACAGGACATTTCATACAAAACTTGTAACTGCTGGAATAATACAAAGCATGTCGCGAGTTGCTAAATGTATCGACAATGGACCAATGGAAGGCTTTTGGGGAATTCTGAAGAGAGAGCGATATTATGGAAAACGATTCACTGATAGAGGTACTCTCGTAAAAATGATCGAAGATTATATAGATTACTACAACAATAAACGCTTGCAAAGGAATCTTGGAATTTTAACGCCAATGGAAAAACATGAAATTTACTTGCAAGCTGCATAAAAACTGCCAGCAGATAAATTTCTACTGGCAGGAAAAATTTATATTTTTTCAATTGTCTACTTGACGGGGAGCGGTTCAGAGCGGTTCAAACACTTAGTGCGACAGCCCCTTTTACTTAACTCTTAAATGAAAAGTCTAATC
>OJPF01001085.1_pt1 | contig 13305 bp, 10 predicted proteins | sample 1598441 | NCBI WGS metagenome assembly OJPF01 (sample SAMN03922474, study PRJEB24848) | human gut metagenome | isolation source: stool sample | host: Homo sapiens | place: Germany | collected 2010-11 | reverse complement strand
GACAGGAAGCAGGGGTCGCCCATGCCCACGTCGTTCACAAGGAATGCCGGCAGCAGAAAGACCATCACCAGCAGAACGGCGTACTTCAGGTATGTCAAGGGCTTCAGCTTCTTTGTGGAGAGCTTCTTTGTGGGGATCTTATGCAGCAGCTCCTGAAACCAGCCGAAGGGACACAGAAAGCCGCAAATAAAGCGCCCCAGCAGAACTCCCAGCAGAATGAGAAAACCTGTGATGTAATAGGAAAAGCTGAATTTGGACGAGCCTACCACTGCCTGAAACGCTCCGATGGGGCAGGCGCCGGAAGCCGCCGGACAGGAATAGCAGTTCAGCCCCGGCACACAGACGGTTTTCCCCGCACCCTGATACAGTCCGCCCTTGAGGAAATTCGGCAGGTGCAGGTTGGTCAATAGGGCTGCCCCCGCCTGTATCCAGCCCCGAAGGCGGGACAGGGCCTGTGATACATTTGAAAACTTCTTACCCAATGCCCACACACTCCAGACATAATTTGATGGCCTTGCTCAGTACCGACGCCGCCTCGCCCCGCCAGACGCCGAAGCACAGCATGGCGGCTCCCGCCAGCAGCAGCGTGACTTGCGCCGCCTTTTTTCCGTGGTTCAATTTTCATCACCCTTCCTGTTTTCTGCTGCCATCATAGTACAAAAGAGTTAAAGTCTCTGTTAAGAACGGAAATTTTGCGCAAACATTATTTGCTTTTGCGATAATAATGAACAAGGTGGAATTTTATCATCGCCTCGCTGGAGATGCAAGGCTTCGGCCGTGTTCTCTATCAAGCTTACGAAACGACGTGAGGTGCCGTTATGAAAATGAAGGGCAAGCCGCAGGCGAAGCAATATGTCATCTACTCCCGCAAGTCCAAATTTACCGGCAAGGGCGAGAGCATCGAGAACCAGATCGAGCTGTGCCGCCAGTACATCGCCATGCACTTTGGCGAGGAAGCGGCGGAAAACGTGCTGGTCTACGAGGACGAGGGCTTTTCCGGCGGCAATCTGGAGCGCCCGCAGTTCAAGAAAATGATGAAGGACTCCCTGAAGATCGCCTTTGCCGCCATTGTGGTTTACCGCCTCGACCGCATCAGCCGCAACATCGGCGACTTTGCCAAGCTCATCGAGGATCTGGGCGACCGGCACATTGACTTCATCTCCATCCGTGAGCAGTTCGACACGTCCTCCCCTATGGGCCGCGCCATGATGTACATTGCGTCCGTGTTCTCCCAGCTGGAGCGGGAGACCATCGCCGAGCGCATCCGGGACAATATGCACGAGCTGTCCAAGACCGGGCGCTGGCTGGGAGGCACAACGCCCACGGGCTACGCCTCGGAAAGCCTGTCCAGCGTGACGGTGGACGGCAAGGTAAAGAAAGCCTGCAAGCTCAAGCCCATCCCGGAGGAAATCCAACTGGTCAAGACGATCTTCGAGGTGTTCATGGAGACCGGCTCTCTCAGCAAGAGCGACCAGTACCTGCTGGAGCACCGCTGCGTCACGAAGCGCGGCAAGCAGTTCACCCGCTTTGCCATCCGGGGCATTCTCACCAATCCGGTCTACATGATCGCCGACGAGACGGCGTATCAATATCTGAAAGAAAACAATGTTGACCTGTTTGCCGAGGCATCGGAGTTCGACGGCGAGCACGGCATCATGGCGTATAACCGCACCCTCCAGCGCCCCGGCAAGGCAAACCAGATCCGCCCCATGGAGGAATGGATCGTGGCGGTGGGCAAGCACCCGGGCATCATCGCGGGCAGCGACTGGGTGCGGGTGCAGGCCATGCTGGACGTGAACAAATCCAAGAGCTACCGCAGACCGCGCAGCAACATAGCGCTGCTGTCCGGGCTGCTGCGCTGCGGCGAATGCGGCGACTATATGCGCCCGAAGCTGACCAACCGCCGTACGGCAGACGGCGAGCTGATCTACACCTACATGTGCTCCACCAAGGAGCGCAGCCACGGCACGGTCTGCGCCATGAAAAACTGCAACGGCAACACGCTGGACGCCAAGATCATCGAAGAAATTCGTAAGCTGTCCGCCGACAAGGAGACCCTTGCCAAACTGCTGACGCAGACCAAGAAGGTCATCAGCGGCAGCAAGGAGGGCTACGACGCAGAGCTGGCGCTGCTGAAGGAGAAGCACGCGGAAACGGAAGAGCGCATCAAGCGGCTGGTGGAGTCCCTGTCCGTTGCCACCGACACCTCGGCCAAGTACGTCATGGAGCAGATCGACGCGCTCCATCGGGAGAGCGAGACGCAGCAGCTGCGCCTCGCCGAGCTGGAAGCCCTCACCGAGCAGAGCCGGATGCTCCATCAGGAGTTTGCCTTCCATCAGGAAATGATCGAATCCTTCGCCAGCGCGGTGGATTCTGCCACGCTGGAGGAAAAGCGCCGCCTGCTGCGCACCATCGTCAAAAAGGTGGTCTGGGACGGCAAAAATGCCTATGTGTACCTCTTTGCGGAGGACGGAGAGGCGGATTTGCCGCCCATTGACCAACCTATGTATCCGTTGGGAGAGGATAGCGAATGAGATACTGATGCACTTTCGGGCGCAGCGGAAGCTGCAGGGGGAGGTGTCGCTGTCGGACACCATCGAGACGGGGCCGGAGGGAGATGCCCTGTACCTCAGCGATGTGGTGGGCGAGGAGGACACCATGCTGGAGGAGCTGCAGGACAAGGAGAACCGCAAGCTCATCCGGCGGCTGGTGGCGGAGGTGCTGACGGAGCGGGAGGCCGACATCATCCGGCGGCGCTACGGACTGGACGGACGACTGCCCCAGACCCAGAAGCAGGTGGCGGCTCTGTACGGCATCAGCCGGAGCTATGTATCGCGCATTGAGAAGAAGGCACTGGGGAAGCTGGAGGAAGCGCTGCGGGGACGTGTATAAGAGAAAACATGCAGCGATTTTACTCTGGGGAAAAATATTTCTCCTATAAGTATGATGCGGATTTTTCGTGTATTTTTTACGGAATATTTGCGGATATAATGGGGGAATAGCGGCTTTATATAGGGGGATTGTGCAGGTTGCAAGAGAATTCACCTATGAGGGTGAAAAAAATTCCTTACGAAAGATATTGCCTTTTTATGGGGGGAGCAGGTATAATACACAGTTGGTATAGAACCCCTTTAGGGTGGATTTTGGGAGGACAAAAAAGAATGAGAAATATCAAGTGCGGTGTTGCGGACATCCGCAAGCGGGTCTTTGCCGAGGTGGCGAAGCTGGCCTATGAGGGTGGAGACTACACGCGCATGGAGAAGCTGCCCTATGAGATCGTGCCCGGCGAGGTGGGGCGGCAGCGGGAGTCCGTGTTTCTGGAGCGGGCCATCGTGGGTGAGCGCATCCGGCTGGCCATGGGCCTGCCGCTGCGGCCGGTGACGGAGCACTCGGTGCTGTCCGACGGCGTGGAGGAGAGTGCCATTGCCGCGAAGTACTACGATCCCCCGCTGATCAACGTCATCAAGTACGCCTGCAATGCCTGCGCGCCCACCCACTACGAGGTGACCAGCGCATGCCAGGGCTGTTTGGCGCGGCACTGTCAGCACGCCTGCCCCAAGGGGGCCATCTCCACGGAGCGGGGTCAGGCCGTCATCGACCAGGATAAGTGCATCAAATGCGGCAAGTGCAAGGAAGCCTGCTCCTATCAGGCCATTATCAAGTTCACCCGCCCCTGTCAGGAGGCCTGCGGCATGCACGCCATCGGACAGGATGAGTACGGACGGGCGGACATCGACTACGACAAGTGCGTGAACTGCGGCATGTGTCTGGTGAACTGCCCCTTCGGTGCCATCGTGGACAAGGGCCAGCTGTTCCAGCTGATTCACGCCATCCGCAAGGGCGATAAGGTGGTAGCCATCATCGCGCCGGCCTTCTGGGGCCAGTTCGGCGACAACGTGACTCCGGGCCAGATCCGCGAGGCCATGAAGATGCTGGGCTTTGCCTCTCTGGAGGAGGTGGCCATCGGCGCCGACCTGTGCGCCATCGAGGAGGCCGAGGAGTTCCTGCGGGACGTGCCGGAGAAGCAGCCGTTCATGGCGACCTCCTGCTGCCCCGCCTGGTCTGTCATGGCCAAGAAGGAGTTCCCGGGCTTCGCACCCTACATCTCCATGACCATGACGCCCATGGTGCTGACGGCGCGGCTGCTGAAAAAGAAGGACCCCAACTGCCGCATCGCCTTTATCGGCCCCTGCGCCGCCAAGAAGCTGGAGGCCAGCCGCCGCTCCGTCCGCAGCGATGTGGACTTCGTGCTGACATTTGAGGAGCTGCGGGGCATGTTCGAGGCCAAGGGCATCGACTTCTCCCAGATCGAGGACAGCGCGGCCCACTACGAGGCATCCGCCCCCGGCGTGGGATTCGCCGCCGGCGGCGGCGTGGCCAAGGCAGTGGAGGAGGTCATCCACCGGATCCGTCCCGAGGTGGAGGTCAAGACCGTAGCAGCAGAGGGCCTGGACGAGTGCCGCAAGATGCTGCGCGGCGCCCGCACCGGCAAGTACAACGGCTATCTGCTGGAGGGCATGGCCTGCCCGGGCGGCTGCATCGCAGGCGCCGGTACAGTCCAGCCGGCGGAGAAGTCCCGCCGGAATCTGGAACGCTACAAGCAGGCGGCGCCCATGGCCAACCCCATGGATACCCCCTATCTGGAGGACATCCATCTGGTGTACGAGAGCGGCGACGAGTGGGACTACGTGGAGCGCCACTGACGCGGAGACACTGAGGTATATGCCATCGACCTCCCGAACCGCGGGGTTCCGGCCCACCGGCGGAGAGTGGTATGCGCACCAGCTTTGAATCAGAAGAGGAAGCAGGCGAGTGGTTTTCCATATACAAAAAAGCTGTTCTGTCAGAGACAGAACAGCTTTTTTTACGTCATTCATTCTCTCCCAGCACGATGCGGTAGTAGTCGTACTGGATGATGAGCCGCGCGTAGGTGTATTTGGCGGAGACAAGGCGGTTGATGGCGTCCACGTAGCCCTCCTCCAGTGTGACGCCGGGGGCGGGGGTGAAGGTGCCGGTGCGGGCCTCGTAGACGCCGGCGGCGGTGGCCCAGCTGTTGCCCACGGGAGTGGGCAGTACCACCAGCGGGATGCAGCCGGAGGCGCTGGCAGGGTCGTAGTTATCCGCCAGAATGTCGCGGCCGGACAGCAGGCGGGAGTCGTAGCGAAGGCCGAACAGGTTGCTGAGGGTGGGCACGATGTCCACGGCGCTGCAGGGCGTGTCCACAGTGACGGGCTGGTCCATGCCCCCGCACCAGAGGATCAGCGCGTTGCGGTAGCGGGAGGTATCCAGATCCGAGTCCTGACGGCCCGTCAGCTCGGCGTAGTAGTCCACGCCGGTCTCCGCCAGTGCGTAGGGGTAGTGGTCGGCGGAGAGACAGATCACGGTGTCGTCGGCAATGCCGCGGGTCTCCAGCTGGTCCACCAGGTACGTCAGGGCGGCTTCCAGCTCCAGATTGGCGGCTACGTAGGCCTGCACCGGCGCACTGGCGTTGGGGTAGGCGGCCTCCGCTGCGGCGCGGTTCTTGGCAGCCATGGACTGGCCCCAGTTATAGCTGCCGTGGCCGCTGACGGTCATGTAGTAGGCGTGGAAGGGCTGGCCGGTGGTGAGGTAGGCGTCCACACAGCTGTCCAGCGTGGCCTCCAGCATTTCCAGATCGGAGTAGGGCCAGCTGCTGTCCTGAGTGGCCAGAGTCAGACCGGAGCCAATGCCCTCATAGTCGTAGCCCAGGTTGGGGTGAGTGGCGTTGCGGCCATAATAATTATAGGTGTTGTTGTGCCACGCCGGTGTCTGATAGCCCAGAGCACGGAACTGATTGCCCAGCGCCAGCGGCATGTAGTCATAGCGGCTGGCCCAGAAGCTGACATCGCCGCCCACCCATGTGGGCAGCAGGCCGGTGAGGACGGCAAACTCGCCGCCGGTGGTGGACTGGCCCCAGCCGGGCTGGTAGTAGTTGCTGAACACGAAGCCCTCGTGGGTCAGGCGGTACAGGGTGGGGGTCAGCTCCTGAGAGATGAACCAGGGCGAGAAAGACTCCGCTGTCAGCAGGATCAGGTTCTTGCCTGCGAACATGCCGGTATACTGGTTCCGGCGGGAGGGAGTACGGGCGGCCATATAACGGTGCAGCGAGGCCAGCGTGCTGTCGCCGGTGGACTCGGCCAACGCGGTAAAGTCGATGTCCAGCACATTGTAGCCGTAGTCCACAGGCGTGGGTTCCGGTTCCGGGTCGGGCTCCGGCAGGGACTCCAGCGGCGGCGTGGGCACGCCGGTGACGGCGTAGGTCAGCTCCAGCCGCAGGGCGGTGTTCAGACCGAAGCGGGGGACGGCGCTGTTGGTGTTGAAATCGTAGGTGAACAGCGCGGCGCTGGGGCCGAAGCGGCCGATGGCGTCTCCGCCGCCCAGCGTCAACAGGGCCAGCAGTGCCAGCACCAGCAGGCCGCGGCGGCCCATGGAGACCTCCGGTACGATGCGGCGGCGCAGGACGATAGCCAGCACCGGCGGCACCAGCGCCAGGAGGATGAAGGGCAGGCGGGGCAGCACCACATCGGGGATGGTGCCGGCGAAGTCGCCCACCACGTGACCGGTCATGGTGACCATGAACGTCAGGGCAAAGTAGGACTTGAAGTAGCTCTTGCAGCAATACTCCACGCAGACGCAGACGGTCCACAGCAGCGTCAGGATCAGCGCGGCCCAGCGGGAGACCCTGCGGCAGGGCAGAGCATTGGCCAGCAGGCTGATGAGCAGGCCCAGACCCAGCGCGGTCAGGGCGGTAGGCGCCAGCGCCGCGTCGAAAAAGACAGTGCCGCTGTCGAAAGCGCGCAGCAGCAGCTCGTGGTACAGCAGGGCCAGCGGGAAAAAGAGCCAGCGCAGCGGATGGCGGGAGGCCGCAGGTGTCTCCAACTGCGACGCAGTATCCGGTTGGGCGGGGGAGGTGCTCTCCATACGGTTCGCCACCTTACTTCAGGCCGGTGAGTCCGGCGGAATCCCCTTTATTATAGCACGATGCGGCAGAAACTGCAACTGCCGGTGCGGTCATTCCTCCGGCGGGTCCGGCAGAAATTCCATCAGGTCGGCGGGCTGGCAGTCCAGCGCGGCACACAGGCGGTTCAGGGTGTCCAGCCGCACGGCACGGGCCTTGCCGGTCTTGAGAATGGACAGGTTGGCTATGGTGATGCCCACCCGCTCGCTCAGCTCCGTCAGGCTCATTTTGCGGCGGGCCAGCATGACATCAATGTGAAATACGATCATACTGCCACCTCACACCGTCAGATCGCTTTCGTCCTGGAGGCGGGCGGCATCGGCTACCAGACGGCTCAGGGCCATCGCCATGACGCCTACCAGAGTGCAGACCATGACGCCCGCGGGCATGGCGATGACCGTCATGCCGGGGGAGCCGGCGCCCAGCAGAGCCAAGGTGATGACGCCCACCGGCACCAGCACTGCGTCGAAAAATGCCAAGCGGGACACGGTGGCCATGGCCCGGGCATTCTCCATACAGAAGGCGTCGCCGCGGCCGATGCGGCCGAATACGGTCCACAGGGCGGCCATGGCCCAGAATACCGGTACGGCGAACAGCCACGCGAAGATCAGGCAGGGCCAGAAGGCCCAGGCGTACTCAGGGTCGGCCAGGGCGATGCCGCGGCCCAGCTGAGGCAGGAACCAGAAAAAGATGGCCCCGCACACCAAAGCTGCGATCACAAGGCCGATGCGCAGCAGGACGGCCAGCTTTTTGTGCGCGATATGCTTCATGTCTCACACATCCTTTCTGGTGTCAGCATACCACGGGCCATATCGTTTGTCAATCATTATTTATCGAAATACAATAAAAAATTACTGTAAAGCAATAAATAAAAAAATCAGGCAGAAAGCGGTTGCATTTTGGCGGGACATGGTGTATCATAGAGCGCGAGAACAACCGCATATTTGTCTTCGGGGCGGGGTGAGATTCCCCACCGGCGGTATAGTCCGCGAGCGGCGAGAGCTGCATGAACCGGTGTGATTCCGGTACCGACAGTATAGTCTGGATGAGAGAAGGCGTGTATGGCATTTTGTGATGCTCTTTTTTGATGCGTACACCTTGGAAGGCAATTTCCGGGTGTTTATCATCGAAAAGGAGTGTTTTTTTATGACCCAGAAGCAAAAGACCCATCGTATCGCCGTGGCCGCCCTGCTGGCGGCGGTGGCCGCCGTCCTCCAGTTCGTGGAGTTCTCCATCCCCATCATGCCCGCGTTCGTGAAGCTGGACATCTCCGACCTGCCCGCCCTGCTTGGCACGTTCTCCCTCGGCCCCGTCTACGGCGTCGCCATCCAACTGGTGAAGAACCTGCTGCACCTGCCCTTCGGCTCCAGCGCCTGCGTGGGCGAGCTGTCCAACTTCCTGCTGGGCGCTACCTTCGCCCTCATCGCCGGTATCATCTACAAGAAGCACAAGAACCGTTCCGGCGCTCTGTGGGGCTCTGTGGCCGGCGCCGCCGCCATGGCGCTCATCAGCCTGCCTCTGAACTATTTCATCGTCTACCCCGCCTATGTGGTGCTGTACGGCCTGCCGCTGGAGGCCATCGTGGGCATGTATCAGGAGATCCTTGGCACCGTGGCGCAGATCCCCACCGGCAACGCCCTGTTCAACTGCCTGCTGGTGTTCAACGTCCCCTTCACCCTGTGCAAGGGCCTTCTGGACGTGGCGCTGTGCTTCCTGATCTACAAGCCCCTCAGCCCCCTGCTGCACAAGTAAGCGGCCAGATACATAAAAAGCTCCCCCGACACCGTGTCGGGGGAGCTTTTTATGTATCCGTGTTATTCGGCGGTTCTGCTGGCGGCTTCGCGGCCGGCGCGGAACGCCTGAAGGTTCAGATCCTTGACCTTGGCGGGCACCGTCTCCGCCACGATCTGCTCCCAGTCGATATCGGGGCAGCCCAGAGAGTCGCACATGGCGCCGAACAGCACTACGTTCATGCACTTGGGATTGCCCAGCTCCAGAGCGATGTCGCTGGCGGGAATCGCGATGGTCTTGAAGTGCCTGGCCATAGCCTCGATGCAGCCCTCGGGGTACGTCTCGGCGCCGGAGGCGATGGTGGTGGACTTGATGGCGTAGTCATTGATGATGACCACGCCGCTGGGCTTCAGGAACTCCGCGTATCGGACGGCTTCCATCTTCTCCAGGGCCACCATGATGTCGGCCTCGCCGCGGCCAAACACGGGGCCGTAGACCTTGCTGCCCCAGCGGACCTGGGTGGACACGCTGCCGCCGCGCTGGGCCATGCCGTGGACCTCGCTCTGCTTGACATCGTAGCCGGCCTTCATGAAGCCGTTGGACATGATCTTGGAGATCAGGATAGCGCCCTGACCGCCTACGCCTACCAACAGGCAGCTTTTCACATCGCTCATGTTACTTTTCCTCCTTTTCGATAGCGCCGAAGGGACACGCCTGGGCACAGACGGTGCAGCCCACGCACTGGGTGCGGTCGATGAATGCCTTGCCGTTCTCCATGGAGATGGCGGGGCAGCCCACCTTCAGACAGCTCTTGCAGCTCCTGCACTTGTCGGCATTGACCACGCACATGCCGTTCTCGTGCTTCATCCGCTTGATCAGCAGGCAGGGACGGCGGGTGACGATGGCGGGGTGCTTGCCCTCGTTGAGGGCGGCCACTGCGGCGTCCACGGTCTGCTTCATGGCCTTCAGATCCCGGGGATCCACAGTGAACACGGGTGCGAAGCCGTAAGCCTCCAGCACACCCTCCACGCGGATCATGGGGGCAGGCTCGCCCATCAGGGTGAAGCCGGTGCCGGGGTTGTCCTGGTGGCCGGTCATGCCGGTGATGCGGTTATCCAGCACACAGGGGATCATGCGGCCGTTGTTGTAGATGATCTCGGCGGCGCCGGTCATGCCGCTGTGGAAAAACGTGGAGTCGCCCATGACGCCGAACACCACCTTATCGGTGACGCCCTCGCGCTGGAAGGATTTGGCTATGCCCATGCCTACAGTGAAGCCGCCGCCCATGCAGAGGCAGGCGTCCATGCAGCTCAGGGGCGCGGCGCTGCCCAGAGTATAGCAGCCGATGTCGCCGGTGACCACGTAGTTCTTGTTCTTGGACAGGGTGTAAAAGAAGCCGCGGTGAGGACAGCCGGGGCACAGTGCGGGGGGACGCTTGGCGGCCTGGACCTCGGTGATGACCTGATAGCTGGGCTTCACGCCCAGCACCCGCTCACGCACCAGCTCGGTGTTCAGCTCGTACATGTTGCCGGTGAGCTCCTTGCCCACGCAGTCGATGCCGGCGGCCTTGATCTGCTCCTCCATGAACGGCTCCAGCTCCTCGATGACGTACAGCTTCTCCACTTTTTTGGCGAAGTCGCGGATCAGGTCCATGGGCAGGGGGAAGGTCAGGCCCAGCTTCAGGAAGGATGTGCCCTCGGGGAATACCTCCTTGGCGTACTGATAGCTGATGGAAGCGGTGATGACGCCCACCTTGCCGTCGCCCAGCTCCAGCTTGTTCAGGCCGTTCTCCAGTGCGCGGGTGCAGCCGTACTCCGCCAGCTTGGCCAGACGCTCCTCCACAATGGGGTGGTTCATGTAGGCGTGAGCGGGGGTGCAGACAAACTTGCGGACGTTGCGCTGGTAGGTGGGAGCGGTATGCTCGGTGCGCTCGCCGAATTCCACCAGACCCTTGCTGTGGCAGACGCGGGTAGTGGTGCGGTACAGCACAGGGGTGTCGAACTCCTCGGAGATCTCGCAGGCCAGCTTCACAAAATCCTTGCACTCCTGAGAGTCGCTGGGCTCCACCATGGCGACCTTGGCGGCCCGGGCATAGAGACGGTTATCCTGCTCGTTCTGGGAGGAGTGGCAGGAGGGGTCATCAGCGCTGACAACGATGTAAGCGCCGTTGACGCCCAGGTAGCCGGCGGTGAACAGGGGGTCGGCGGCCACGTTCAGACCCACCATCTTCATGGTACAGAAGGAGCGGGAGCCGGCCATGGCCGCGCCGTAGGCCACCTCGGCGGCCACCTTTTCATTAGGAGCCCACTCACAGTACACATCCTTGCCGTACTGGGGCAGGTTCTCCAGGATCTCCGTGCTGGGAGTCCCGGGGTACGCGGAACAGACCTTGATACCGGCCTCGTAGACGCCGCGGGCGGTGGCCTCATTGCCGGACATCAGATGCTTCATAGCTTTTTCCACCTTTCTATATATCCTTATTTAATATTGACCGGCTTCCTGCTGGCCGCGGAGCACCCGCAGGGCACCCTCCGCCAGCGAGCGCATCTCCTCCTCGCCGGGGAGGCGGAGTACGGGGGCCAGCCTGCCCACGTAGGCGGTGATGTCGTCGCAGAAGGACTGCTCATACGCCATGCCGCCGGTGTAGATGATGGCATCCACGTTGAAGTGCAGCACGGCGGCCATGGTGCCGATATCCTTGGCCAGCTGATATACCAGAGCCTCATAGGATGCGGCGGCCTGCTGGTCTCCCTCCGCCATTCTGGCGCAGACCACGCGGAAGTCCGTGGTGCCCAGGTAGGAGAACATGCCGGCGCGGCGGCCCAGCGTCTTTTTCACCTCGGCGCGGGTCTTGCCGCTGAAGCAGTAGTCAATGAGCTGGTTCACCGGCAGGCCGCCGCCGCGGTCCATACCCATGGCGCCTTCGTCCTTAACGTTGCACACGTCCACCACGCGGCCGTGCTGGTGGGCGCCCACGCTGACGCCGCCGCCCAGATGGCAAACGATGAGGTTTACCTCCTCATAGGTACGGCCCAGCTGCTGCGCGGCCTTGCGGCCGATAGACTTATGGTTCAGCGCGTGGAACAGGCACCTACGGCGGAACTCGGCAAAGCCGGTGTAGTGGGCCACCTCGGTCATCTCATCCACGCAGACGGGGTCCACGAAGAAGGCGGGGATGCCCACGGTGTCGCCCAGCTGCTTGGCCAGGTACGCACCCAGGTTGGAGGGGTGCTCGCCGTAGGGGGCGGCCTCCACGTCGCGCATGACGCGGTCATTGACGGCGTAGGTGCCGGAGGGGATGGCGCGGTACAGGCCGCCGCGGCCGCACACGGCATCGAAGTCCGACAGCTGGTAGCCGGCGTTGGTGATGGCGCTGAGAATGGCCTCGCGGCGGTAGTCCGCCTGGTCGATGACCCGCTCGAACCGGTCCAGCTCCTCCGCGGAGTGGTCGATGGTCAGCTTGTAGAGCTGCTCCTCGTCCTGAAACACCGCGATCTTGGTGGAGGTGGCGCCGGGGTTGATGACTAAGATCTTCATCGGAACCCTCCTTATACAGATCATGTGATTCGTGGCTGCAAATATTTCACCGAATAATTTAATGAACCATTCACATTATGGCACTGTCAGTGGCGGAAGTCAACAGCGATTTGAACATTTTCGGAAACTCGTCATATCGCACAAAAAAGCGCCGCAGTCACTGTGGAAAACAGCGGCCACGGCGGGGGAACGGCTTTTGCGGCTCTGCGGTGGGGGGGGACGCGGTCTATGCAACAACCGCAAACAAAGGGCATACCGAAATCGTATTTATGTGGAAAATGGAAAATTCTGCTTTTCAACAGAAGAAAACTATGGTATACTTTCCCCATTATTTTATAGGCGATACAATAGCGATACCGTTAATTTTGGAGAAGCAGGGAGTGAGGAAAATTGAGTGAGTTGCTGAGAATGGAGCATATCAGCAAACGGTTTGGCAGCTTCTACGCCAACAAAGACATCAGCCTGACCGTCAATTGCGGCGAGGTGCTGACGCTGCTGGGCGAAAACGGCGCGGGCAAGTCTACGCTGATGAATATCCTGATCGGTCTGTACCAGCCCACGGAGGGCAAGATCTTTCTGGAGGGGAAGGAGGTCCGCATCGAGTCCCCCAGCCAGGCGGTGAAGCTGGGCATCGGCATGGTACACCAGCACTTCATGCTGGTGGAAGCGATGACGGTGTTCGACAACATTATCCTGGGTGACAAGCACGCCAAGGGGCTGTTTATCGATCGGGCCGCCCGCCGCAAGGAGATCGAGGAGCTGTCCGCCAGATACGGTCTGGACGTACAGTTGGATCGGCTCATCACGGAGATCTCCGTGGGCGAGCAGCAGCGCACAGAGATCCTGAAGGCGCTGTACCACGGCGCGGAACTGCTGATTTTGGACGAGCCGTCCGCCGCTCTGACGGATATCGAGGTGGAGGGCCTGTTCGCCATCATGCGCAAGCTGGTGTCCGAGGGCAAGAGCATCATCTTTATCAGCCACAAGATGCGCGAGGTCATGCACATCTCCGACCGCATCACCGTGCTGCGGCTGGGTGAGGTGGTAGGCACCGTCAACTG
>OJPF01001064.1_pt1 | contig 13493 bp, 13 predicted proteins | sample 1598441 | NCBI WGS metagenome assembly OJPF01 (sample SAMN03922474, study PRJEB24848) | human gut metagenome | isolation source: stool sample | host: Homo sapiens | place: Germany | collected 2010-11 | reverse complement strand
GTCGGCAGCGTCAGATGTGTATAAGAGACAGGGTCAGCGCCCGCTGCATGATCCTGCCGTCGTATGCCATGTCGTCACCTCTTGATGTACCGGCGCATCCACGCGTTCTGCTCCGCGCCCCCCTGCTGGCCGCTCTGGCCGCCGCTCTGGGCCGGTGCGCTCTTGCGCTCCTCGCCCTTTTCCACCTGCTGCGGCGTGTGCCAGCCGTTTTCGTGCCAGCGGCGCAGGATGCCGTTGAGATAGCGCCAGTTCATATCCTTCTTATAAAACACCGTCCGCTCATAGGCCATGGCCACCGTCTCCGGCGGGAAGCCCATGTCCATCCATTCTGTGATATAGCGGCTCTCCGCTTCCACCGGCGGGCGGTCCGGCAGCTGCATCGCCTTCATATACGCCCCCATCTTCTGGCGGCGGCGGCTCCACGTCCGCAGGTAGGCGGCGGCGCTGTCCTGATCGAACAGGCCCAGCTGGGCCCAGTGATAGCCCTCCTTCTCCACCTGCCGCATGGTGGGGCGGCGTCCTTCGCCCCACTGGGCTCTGGCCCTGTCCACACAGTGGCACAGCAGCAAATAGATCACGTCCGCCGGCAGGCCCAGATCGTCGTACAGCCCCGCCAGTATCTGCAAGTCTGCGGTGCGCAGCTTTTTGCCCAGCTGCTGCTCCGCCTGGGGGATCAGCAGGCGGAAGCCCTCGTTGTCCGTCAGCAGGGCGGTGATGTCCTCTGCGGAGTAAACGGGCTTTTCCGCCGCCGGTTCGGGGCCGGGCGTCTGGGGCCGCGGCAGGAGTCCCAGCTCCTGCAATACCCGCTCCGCCGCGTCCAGCCGCAGGCGGCTCATGGTGGGCAGCACCTTTTCCAGCTCCTCCGGCGTTACGCCGCGGCCGAACCGCTGCAGCGCCAGATACAGCAGGGCGGCATCGCCCTCCCCGCGGCGCAGCAGGCTCTCCACTGCGGCGGCGGGCAGCGTGATATTCTCTTGTCCGCCCCGCAGGATATAACCGCTCATGGCTCCGGCCTCCCTTTTCTCAGTGCCCCCTATTTTACATGAAAAGTCCGTCGGCGTAAAGCAGGGACGGTCACATTTTTACAAATTTCCGCTTTTCGTCAAAATAGGCTTTCCACAGCGGGAAATTGTGCTATAATGGATGCTGTATTGATATCTTTACCGATAGAGACAACATAATTTTTGCGAAGATACAGAGGAGGTTGACCTATGGCGAATCGGGTAACAATGACCATCTGTGGCACGGAGTACACGCTGGTGGCAGAGGAGGACGCGGCCTATATGGAGAAGGTAGGCGCCATGGTGGACGGCGAGATGCGCCAGCTGATGGACGGCGCTCACATGAGCCGCGACAACGCCGCCGTACTGGCCGCCGTGAACCTGGCGGATGAGCTGTGCAAGGCCCAGGAAAACGCCGACAATCTGCGCCGCCAGCTGAAAACCTATCTGGACGAGGCCAGCCGCGCCAAGAATGAGGCCGCCGAGCTGCGCCGCAAGCTGCAGTCCCAGCAGAACCGCAAGGGATGATGGAGCTCCTCTCCCCCGCCGGTGGCCTCGACTCCCTCATTGCCGCCGTCCAGACCGGCGCGGACGCGGTATATATGGGCTTCGGCGCCTTTAACGCGCGGCGCAGTGCCAAAAACTTCACCGATGAGGACTTCGCTTCGGCAGTGGCGTACTGCCATCTGCGAGGCGTGCGGGTCTTTCTGACGCTGAACACCCTGCTGACGGACCGCGAGCTGGAACAGGCGGCAGAGTCGCTGCGCAAGGCCAGTGATATGGGCGTGGATGCCATACTGGTGCAGGACTGGGGTCTGCTGACCCTGGCCCGTGAGATCGTGCCGGACGTACCGCTCCACGCCAGCACCCAGATGAGCCTGTTCACCCTGGGCGGAGCCAACGAGGCCGCCGCGCTGGGACTGGAGCGGGTGGTGCTGGCCCGCGAGCTGGCCCGCGATGAGATACGCGAGATCTGCGCCGGCTGTCCCGCCGAGATCGAGGTTTTTGCCCACGGCGCACTGTGCATGTGCTACTCCGGTCAGTGCGAGATGAGTGCCGTGGTGGGCGAGCGCAGCGGCAACCGCGGCGCCTGCGCCCAGCCCTGCCGCCTGCCCTACGGGGTCAACGGGCCCTGCCGCGGCGGCCATCCCCTGAGCCTGAAGGACGCCAACCTGTCGGCGTATCTGACGGAGATGGAGGCCATGGGCGTGGCCTGTCTCAAGCTGGAGGGTCGGATGAAGCGGCCGGAGTATGTGGCGGTGGTCACCGGCATCTACCGGCGGCTTTTGGACGAAAAGCGTCGGCCCACGGCGGAGGAGAGCCGCCAGCTGGAGCAGGCGTTTTCCCGCAGCGGGTTCACCGACGGCTACTGGCTGGGCAAAAAGGGTCCCCAGATGTTCGGCACCCGTCCGGAGAACGCGCCGGAGCCGAAGGAGCTGTTTGCAAAGGCCCGTGAAATGTATGAAAACGGGCGGGAAAACAGAAAAATACCGGTAAATCTCCGTCTGTCAGTACGGCGAGGCGAACCTGTGCGGCTGAGCGGCGCCTGCGCCGTCCACGGCGGCGCGGCCTTCGCCGTGGACGGCGCTGTACCGGAGGAAGCCCGGAACCGCGCGGTAACAGCGGAGGAGCTGCGGCAGCGGCTGAGCAAGACCGGCGGCACCGTATTTACAGCAGACCGTATCGAGATCGAGCTGGATGAGGGACTGACGATACCCGCCAGCGCCGTCAACGGTCTGCGCCGGGAGCTGCTGGAGGAGCTGGCAAAGCGGCGGATGGACATCCCACCCCGCCGGAAGCTGCCTGCCCTTCCCCTGCCGGATGCGCCGGAGGGCGGGCAGGCTATGCGCTTCACCTGTTCCGTGCAGAAGGCAGAGCAGGTGACGGCAGCACTGCTGGCAGAAAAGCCTGCGGCGGTGTATGTTCCTGTGGAAGAACTGGAGCGGCTGGCCCCCGAACTGGACTGGGGCGAGACGGAGCTGTGCGCCGTGCCATAGGCAATCTGGGCCATCTCCCCATCGCCCGAGGACTGAACCGGACGCTGCGGGGCGACTTCGGACTGAACATTTTCAACTCCCGCGCCCTGCTGTTCTGGCAGGGGCAGGAGTTGGCCAGCGCGACGGTCTCCTTCGAGCTAAGGTGGCAGCAGGTACGGGATCTCCGGAAGTACCTGCCCTGCGAGGCCATCATTTACGGGCGGCTGCCGCTGATGGTGACGGAGAACTGCGTCACCAGATGCAGCGTGGGCTGCACCCACGGGGCAGGCAGCGTCCTCACCGACCGTACCGGCGCACAGTTCCCTGTGCTCTGCGGCTACGGCTGCCGGTGCGAGATCCAGAACAGCAAGACGCTGTTCCTCGCCGACAAGCCGGAAATGCGGCGCTGCGGCCTGACCTATGGGCGGCTGCGGTTCACCACGGAGACACCGGAGCAGTGCGTGCAGGTGCTGCAGCGGTATCAGAACGGCGGCAACTGGACGCCGGAGGACCTGACCCGCGGCCTGTTTTACCGCGGCGTTGAGTAAACTTATAGTATAATTACGATAGTATATTACAGATAGTTTTCAATATTTGAGGAAAATTTGCCTATGGAACTGAAGATCAAAGCTCTGTCCCCCAAAATCGGGACGGACATCCCCCTGCCCCGCTTCGCCACGGCGGGCGCGGCGTGCATGGACCTGTACGCCTGCATCGACCAGCCGGTGACGCTGGCCGCCGGTGAGCGGCGGCTCATCCCCACCGGCATCGCCATCGCCCTGCCCTCGGCGGACTATGTGGCGCTGGTGTTCGCCCGCAGCGGGCTGGGCATCAAGCAGGGTGTGTGCCTGTCCAACGGCGTGGGCGTCATTGACAGCGACTACCGCGGCGAGATCGGAGTGGGGCTGGTGAATCTGGGCGGCGAAGCCTACACCGTCCAGCCCGCCGACCGCATCGCCCAGCTGATGGTGACGCCGGTGGTGCAGCCCACGGTGGTGCCGGCGGACACGCTGGACGAGACGGATCGCGGCACGGGTGGCTTCGGCTCCACGGGGCGGTGAGCGGTATGGCGAGGATCATACTGGCCTCCGGCTCCCCGCGGAGGCAGGAGCTTTTGCAGCGGATCGGCATCCGTGACTTTACCGTCCGCGTGCCCCAGGTGGAGGAGTGGTATCCCGACGGATTGACGCCGGAGGAGATCGTGCGCTACATCTCACGCGAGAAGTCTCAGGCCGTGGCGTCCACGGAGGATGAGATCGTCATTACCGCCGACACCATGGTGTTTCTGGACGACAAGAAGCTGGGTAAGCCCGCTGACGAGGCCCAGGCGCTGGCCATGCTGACGGCGCTGCAGGGGCGGCGCCACACGGTGTGTACCGGCGTCACGGTGCGGCAGGGACAGCGGGCGCTGACCCGCGCCCTGTCCACGGATGTCTATTTCCGCGCCGCGTCGGAGGCGGAGCTGCGGGCCTACATCGCCGGCGGCGAACCCATGGACAAGGCGGGGGCCTACGGCGTGCAGGGCCAGGGTGCGCTGCTGGTAGAGCGCATCGACGGCGACTTTTTCAACGTGATGGGGCTGCCGGTGCTGCTGCTGAGCCGGATGCTGGCGGAGTTCGGCATCACCCTGCTGGGCTGAAAGGAAACGGTCAATGAAGCGATTTTTTACCAAAACAGGTATCTGGCTGCTGGGCGGCGCGGCGGTGATCGCCGTGGTGCTGTGCATCATCTCGGCCATGGGCTCCGGCACCAGCTTTCTCCACAACGCATTGGGCGTCATCGCATCCCCCTTCCGCGCGGCGGGGTCCGCGGTGGTGGACTGGGTGGGCGGCATCAGCGACCACTTTGCCAGCGTGGAGGAATTGCAGGCGGAGAACGAGGCCCTGCGGCAGGAGAATGCCCAGCTGCGGCAGGAGCTGCAGAGCGCCCAGCCCGCAGCACAGGAGAACCAGCGGCTGCGGAAGCTTCTGGACCTGCGGGAGCAGCGATCCGACCTGAAGTTTGAGGCGGCCCGCGTCACTCAGCGGGACGTGTCCAACTGGGCCAGCACACTGGTGCTGAACCGAGGCAGCCAGCACGGCGTGGCGGAAAACGACTGCGCCGTGGACTGCTACGGCAATCTGGTGGGTGTGGTGACGGAGGTGGGCCTGAACTGGTGCCGCCTGACCACCATCCTGGACACCGGCTCCCAGCTGGGCGCTATGGTGTTCCGCACGGAAGAAACGGCCATCGCCGCCGGAGATCTGGCGCTGATGAGCCAGGGCAAGCTGAAGCTCACCTATCTGCCGGACTCCTCCACCCTTATCACGGGGGATCTCATCGTCACCTCCGGTCTGGGCGGGTACTATCCCTACGGGCTGACCATTGGCTCCGTGGAGGATGTGCGCACAGACGACGGCGGGCTGGCCCGCTACGCGGTGCTGGAGCCCCGCTGCGACCCGGAAGGGCTGACGGACCTGTATATCATCACCGACTTCGACGTGGTGGAGTGACCGCGGGAAAGGAGACGCCATGACTCGGCGCGCCATCGTGCAAAAATGGATACTCTACTGCCTGTGTGCGCTGGTGCTGCTGGCGGTGCAGGACCTGATCCTGGTACGCATCCGCATCGGCGGCGTCCACCCCTTCCTGCTGCCGGCGCTGGCGGTCATTCCCGTAACGCTGGAGCGCAGCGGGCAGTCGCTGCTGTACGCCCTGTTCTTCGGGCTGGCCTGCGATCTGCTGATGCCCACCGGCGTGTTCGTGTGCTTCTACTGCCTGGTCTTTCTGGCGGCGGCGGTCATCGCGCAGCTGCTGTCCGGTCAGGTCATCGTGGCGGGATTTTTCTGCTCGCTGGCAGCGAACGCCGTGGGCCTGCTGCTGTGCGGGCTTTTGCAGATCCTGCTGCGGACGTACCAGCAGAGCATCTCCACCGGTCCGGCGCTGATGCTGATGGGCAAGGAGCTGCTGCTGTCGCTGGCGGCCACGCCGCTGGCACATATCTCGTTTTACAAGGTGTTCCGCCTGACGCGGAGCGCATGACCAAAAGGAGTTTCCCATGATGCAGAACCCACATCCGGCCAAGCGGAGGGTCATCGCCCTGCTGGCGTTTTTCGGCGCGTTCCTGCTGCTGTTCGCGGCAGTGCTGTACGACGCTCAGATCCTCCACGGCGGCGAAAACCGCGCCAAATCCATCTCCAGTAATGCCGCCAGCGAGACGGTGACGGCCTCCCGCGGCATCATCACCGACCGCAACGGCAAGGTGCTGGTGTCTAATCGGCTGGCCTATACGCTGGTGTTCGACCGCAGCGGCTTTGACGATGATGCGGCACTGAACGCCGCCATCCTGCGGCTGGTGCAGCTGTGCGAGGAGACGGGGACCGGCTGGAACGACACCCTGCCCATTGGGCGGGTGGGCAACTTCCTGCGGTACTCCAACGCGCGGTCGGAGACGTTTGACAAGTTTATCGAAAAAAATGATCTGACCTCCGGCGCCAGCGGGCGGCAGCTCCTCTCGGAGCTGCGGGAGCTGTACCACGTGGACGAAAGCCTGTCGGAGCGGGAGGCGCGGCTCATCGTAGGCGTGCGGTATGAGCTGCACAGCCGCGACAGCTACACCTTCGCCGAGGATGTGTCCACGGAGGTGCTGAGTCTCATCACCGATGGACGGTACGAGGGTGTCACCATCCGCACCGCTTCGGCGCGCGTATACAACACTGCGCTGGCGGCCCACATTCTGGGCACCATCGGCCCCATCTGGCAGGAGGAGTGGAGCAGCAACGAGGACACCGGCTATGTGGGGTACGCCGACAAGGGGTACTCCATGAACGATCTGGTGGGTAAGGACGGCGTGGAGAAGGCATTTGAGTCCTACCTGCGGGGCACGGACGGGCGGCGGCTCATCACCACCGACGAGACCGGCAAGATCACCGGTGAGCTTTACACCCGTGAGCCGCAGCCGGGCGGCACGGTGGCGCTGACGCTGGATATCGATCTCCAGGCCGATGTGGAGGCGGCGCTGGCGGAGACCATCTCCGGCATGATCGACAAGGACAGCAACGAACGCGGCGGTGCGGCCGCCGTGGTGAGTGTAGGCACCGGCGAGGTGCTGGCGCTGGCCAGCTACCCCACCTACGACCTGTCCACGTTCAACGAGGACTACGATGAGCTGGTGAACGACCAGCGGCTGCCCATGTTCAACCGCGCTACCCAGGGCATCTATGCCCCAGGCTCCACATTCAAGATGGTGACGGCGGTGGCGGCACTGGAGAGCGGCATCATCACGCCGTCCTCCATCATCCAGGACCGCGGTATCTACACCTATTACAAGGATCCGCAGCCCATGTGCTGGATCTACAGTCAGACCGGCTCCACCCACGGACGCATCAATGTGTCTCAGGCCATCACCGACTCCTGCAACTACTTTTTCTATGAGGTGGGCCGGCTCACCGGTATCCGGACACTGGACAGCTACGCCTCCCAGTTCGGGCTGGGGCAGTCCACCGGCATTGAAATTGGCGACTCCAGCGGCGTGCTGGCCTCTCCTGAGTGGGCGGAAAGCCACGATCAGGAGTGGACCGACGGCCAGACCATTACCGCCGCCATCGGCCAGTCCTACAACCTGTTCACGCCGCTGCAGCTGGCCAACTACGTGGCCACGCTGGTGGGCGGCGGCGACCATTATCAGGCTCATCTGCTGAAGAACGTCAAGGCCTACGACAACTCGCGGCTGCTGTACATGTACGACGATAATCCGATAAATACAGTCGAAATGTCCGATACTACGTTGAGCGCTGTGACCAGGGGCATGCACGAGCTGACGGTGTCCGGCTCCGTGGCCTACGCCTTCGAAAACTGCGTGGTATCCGCCGGCGCAAAAACCGGTTCGGCTCAGGTGGGTACCGACATCGCCAACGGCGTGTTCGTGGCCTATGCGCCCTACGAAAAACCCGAGATCGCCGTGGCCATCGTCATCGAGAAGGGCGGCAGCGGCGCGGCGCTGGCCAACACGGCGGTGGAGATCATCAACTCCTGGTTCAGCCGCGCCCAGGACGGCACTGCCATAGGCGAAAATACCCTTTTAAAGTAAGTGTGAGGTCTTTCTATGTTTCCTGTTTTTGATCCGCGGGACGCCGCCTGCAAGTCCCCCTTTGGTGCGGCAGCCTGCGGCGCTGAGGTGTCCTTTACCCTGCGGGACGGTGACTACTACGCCTGTGAGCTGCTGGTACACCGCGAATTCGCGGGGGTGGACGAGGTATGCCCCCTCCCCCCTGCCGAGGGCGGCTTCTCCGGCATATACACTGCGCCGCAGGAGCCGGACCTGTGCTGGTACGCCTTTCGGTTCACCCGCGCGGACGGCAGCACCGTGTGCTACGGCCGCAGCGGCTGGTGCGGGCAAGACGCACTGGTGCGGTGGCAGCTGACGGTGTATGAGGACACGCCCACTCCCGCATGGTTCGGACAAGGCGTGACGTATCAGATCTTTCCGGACCGGTTCCGGCGCACCTCTGTGCCGGATGTCGGCGGTATGGTGGGCCGGCGGTGGGTCCACGACAACTGGAGCGACCAGCCTGTGTTCCTGCCGGATGAGCAGGGACAGATCACCAACCGCGATTTCTTCGGCGGATCGCTGGCGGGCATCACGGAGAAGCTGGACTATCTTAAGAGCCTGTCGGTGTCCACCATCTATCTCAACCCCATATTTGAAGCGGACAGCAACCACCGCTACAACACGGCAGATTACCACGCCATCGACCCCATGCTTGGCTCCGAGGAGGACTTCCGCACGTTGTGCCGCGAGGCTCACGCACGAGGCATCCACATTATTCTGGACGGTGTGTTCAACCACACCGGCTCCAACAGCCGGTATTTCAACGCGGAGGGATTCTATCCCGAGCCGGGCGCGGCCCAGAGCACGGAATCTCCGTATTTCAACTGGTACAGCTTTCACCCGTGGCCCACGGACTACGATGCCTGGTGGGGCGTACACACCCTGCCGGCGGTGAATGAGGAACAGCCGGACTACCGGCGGTTCATCATTTCAGACAAGGATTCCGTGGTGCGGCACTGGCTCCGCGTCGGGGCCGACGGCTGGCGGTTGGACGTGGCCGACGAGCTGCCGGATGACTTTATCGCCGCCATCCGCGACGCCATCCAGGCAGAGAAGCCCAACGGCTATCTGCTGGGTGAGGTGTGGGAGGACGGCAGCAACAAGATCGCCTACTCCCGACGCAGGCGCTATCTTCTGGGGCGGGAGACCCACGGGCTGATGAACTATCCCTTCCGGACGGCGCTGTTGGCGTGGCTGGGCGGCGGTGACGCCGCTGCCTTCCGCGACGACATGGAGACCATACGGGAAAACTATCCCCCCGCGGCGTTTTACGGGGCCATGAACTTTCTGGGGACCCACGACACGCCCCGTATCCTGACCCTGCTGGGTGTGGAACGGACGCCGGAGGACAAGGGACAGCGGGCGGCATACCGCCTCTCCCCCGCCGAGCTGGCGCGGGGACAGAAGAAGCTGCGTCTGGCGGCTATGCTGCTGTACAGCTTCCCAGGCTCCCCCACCCTGTACTATGGCGATGAGGCGGGAATGCAGGGGTTCGAGGACCCGCTGAACCGCGGCACCTATCCCTGGGGCGGTGAGGATGGATCGCTGCTGGCCTTCTTCCGGCGGCTGGGACAGCTGCGGGCGGAACGGATATCCATGCAGTGCGGCATCATCCGCTATCTCCACGCCCAGGGCGGCGGACTGGTGGTAGAGCGGCTCCACGGGACGGAGCGCACCGTGACGGCACTGAACGCCGGTGATACGCCGCTGGAGCTGACGCTGCCGTGGGACGGACGGCTGTGCATCGACGCCGTGACGGGTCAGCAGTTCCTATCGCAGAACGGCACGGTACACTTGACGCTGCCGCCGCTGGATGGCGTGATACTGGTGTGAGTAGATAAGCAGATACGGATGGAGGGTGTTTCACGTGAAACACCCTCCCCCTTTTTCTGAGGCGGCATGTTTCACGTGAAACATGCGTCAGGGCGCGCAGTTCGACGTTTCACGTGAAACAGTTTCTGTTTTTTGCAAATTCTCTATTGAATCCACAGGCGCACCTGTTATATAATACTCCCAAGGCGGCGCTGTCCGCTGCCTTTGCCGCGCCTCCACACGGGGCGAGACCGCTGTTTACGGCGGCGTCGGGCGGGATACTATATAGAAAGAGGAATTTGCTGTGTCCAAGATCATCGCCATCGTCAACCAAAAAGGCGGCGTGGGTAAGACCACCACCTGTGTCAATCTGGCCGCCGCTGTGAAGGCCAAGGGTAAGCGGGTGCTGCTGTGTGATTTCGACCCGCAGGCCAACGCCACCAGCGGCATGGGCGTGGACAAATCCGTGTCCAACGGTGTGTATGACGTGCTCATCAACGGCACGGAGACGGCAAAGGCCATCATCTCCACCCCCTACGGAGATGTGCTGCCCAGCAGCAAGGCGCTGGCCGGTGCGGGCGTGGAAATGATCGAGATGGAGAACCGCCAGTTTCTGCTGAAGGCCGCGCTGCGGCAGGTGGTGGAGCAGTACGACTTCATCTTTATCGACTGTCCCCCGTCGCTGGAGCTGCTGACACTGAATGCGCTGTGCGCCGCCAACAGCCTGCTGGTGCCGGTGCAGGGCGAGTATTACGCGCTGGAGGGGCTCAGCGACCTGATGAACACAGTGCGCATCGTGCGGCGCAGCATGAATCCGTCCCTGGACATAGAGGGTGTGCTGCTGACCATGTTCGACGGGCGCACCAACCTGTCCATTCAGGTGGCCCAGGAAGTCAAGCGATTCTTTGGCACCAAGGTATACAGCACCGTCATCCCCCGCAACGTCCGGCTCAGCGAGGCGCCCAGCCACGGGCGCCCCATCACCGCTTACGACCGCAACTGCCGCGGAGCTGACGCCTACATCGCGCTGGCGGAGGAATTTTTGAAACGAAACGCCTGAAAGGAGACGCAGTATGGCAAACACATCCAAAGGCCTCGGCAAGGGTCTCGGCGCTCTTATGGGCGACGATATGATGGCCCTTAGTGAGGAAAAGACCAGTCTGATGCTGCCCATCAGTCAGGTGGAGTCCTGCGCGGCCCAGCCGCGCAAGCTGTTTGACCCCGATGCACTGGCCGACCTGGCCGACTCCATCCGGCAGCACGGCATCATCCAGCCACTGACGGTGCGGAAGCTCCAGTCCGGCTATTACCAGATCATTGCCGGTGAGCGCCGGTGGCGCGCCGCCCGTATGGCGGGGCTGACTCAGGTGCCTGCTGTGGTCATTGAGGCCGACGACCGCAAGGCCATGGAGCTGGCCATGATCGAGAACCTACAGCGTGAGGATTTGAACCCCATCGAAGAGGCCGAGGGGTACAAGGTGCTGATGGAACAGTACAACATGACCCAGGAGGAAACGGCCAAACGTGTAGGTAAGTCCCGTCCCGCCGTGGCCAATGCCCTGCGGCTGCTGAACCTGTGCGAGCCGGTGCGGGCCATGGTGGAGGACGGCAGGCTGTCCGGCGGGCACGCCCGTGCGCTGCTCCCCCTCCCTGCCAAGCAGCAGGAAACGGCGGCGGCAGCCGTGCTGAAAAGTGAGCTGTCCGTGCGGCAGACGGAGCTGTTGGCTAAGAAGCTGATGGCGGAGACGCCGGAAAAGCCGGCCAAGGACCCCTTGTCCGTCAACTACGCCGAGGAGGCCGCCCGAGAACTGGGCGAGCGGCTGGGCCGCGGCTGCCGCATCGTCAGCGGCCGCAAAAAGGGACGCATTGAGCTGGAGTACTACGGCACCGACGATCTCAACGATCTGCTGGACGCGCTCCACGCCATCAAAAAGAAATAACTGGGCTGTTTCACGTGAAACAGCCGGAAATCGAGGTTCACAATGCTTGATATCAAATTTGTGCGGGAAAATCCCGAGGCGGTAAAGGAAAACATCCGCAAAAAGTTCCAGAACGCCAAGCTGCCGCTGGTGGACGAGGCCATCGCCCTGGACGCCGAGCGCCGCCAGGCCATCGCCGATGGCGAGGCGCTGAAGGCGGAGCGCAACAAGCTGTCCAAGGCCAACGGTCCCCTGTTCGGACGGCTGAAAAAGTGTACCGATGAGGCGGAAAAGGCCGCCATCCAGGCGGAGATCGATGCCAACAACGCCGCCGTCAAGGCGGACGCGGAGCGTATGGCCCAGCTGGAGGCCAAGAAGGAGCACGCCGAGTCCGCGCTGAACAAGATCATGCTGGTCATTCCCCAGATGATCGATCCCTCCGTGCCCATTGGTCCGGACGATAGCTGCAACGTGGAGGTGCAGCGGTTCGGCGAGCCAAAGACGCCGGACTTTGAGGTGCCCTACCACACCGACATCATGGAGCGCTTTGACGGCATCGACATGGACGCCGCGGCCCGCGTGTCCGGCAGCGGCTTCTACTACCTGCTGGGCGATGTCGCGCGGCTGCACGAAGCAGTGCTGGCTTACGCCCGCGACTTCATGATCGGCAAGGGCTTTACCTACTGCATCCCGCCGTTTATGATCCACGGCAACGTGGTGGAGGGCGTCATGAGCCAGACGGACATGGACGCCATGATGTATAAGATCGAGGGTGAGGACCTGTATCTCATCGGCACCAGCGAGCACTCCATGATCGGCAAGTTCATTGACCAGATCCTGCCGGAGGACAAGCTGCCCCAGACGCTGACCTCCTACTCCCCCTGCTTCCGCAAGGAGAAGGGCGCCCACGGCATCGAGGAGCGGGGCGTCTACCGCATCCATCAGTTCGAAAAGCAGGAGATGATCGTGGTCTGCAAGCCTGAGGACTCCAAGAAGTGGTACGAGCAGATGTGGCAGTACAGTGTGGAGCTGTTCCGGTCCCTGGACATCCCCGTGCGGCAGTTGGAGTGCTGCTCCGGCGATCTGGCAGACCTGAAGTGCAAGTCCTGCGACATCGAGGCCTGGTCCCCCCGCCAGCAGAAGTATTTCGAGGTTTGCTCCTGCTCCAATCTGGGCGATGCGCAGGCCCGCCGCCTGAAGATCCGCTACAAGGACGCTGACGGCAAGATGCAGCTGTGCCATACGCTGAACAACACCGTGGTGGCTCCTCCCCGCATGCTCATCGCACTGCTGGAGAACAACCTGCAGGCGGACGGCTCCGTGCTGGTGCCCAAGGTGCTGCAGCCCTACATGGGAGGCAAGGATCGTCTGGTGCCCCGCCACTGAACGATTTTCGATAACATCTTGGAATATTTATCACGTATTATACAACCCGTATAGGAGAGTTGACCTGTGAAGAAGTTTTTCAGCGAATTTAAGACCTTCGCCATGCGCGGCAACGTAATGGATATGGCCATCGGCGTTGTCATCGGCGCCGCCTTCGGCAAGATCACCACGTCCATCGTCAACGATATCATTATGCCCCTCATCGGGCTGCTCACCGGCGGCATCGATCTGGCAAAGTGGAACATCCTGCTCAACAACGCCGCCGTGGAGGCGGGCGCCGACCCCGTCACGCTGGGCATTGGCAATCTGC
>OJPF01001062.1_pt1 | contig 13512 bp, 7 predicted proteins | sample 1598441 | NCBI WGS metagenome assembly OJPF01 (sample SAMN03922474, study PRJEB24848) | human gut metagenome | isolation source: stool sample | host: Homo sapiens | place: Germany | collected 2010-11 | reverse complement strand
GTTAACTTTTACTTTTGCATCCAGGAAGTTCATCTGCGGAGATCCGATGAATCCTGCAACGAACAGGTTGCCCGGTGCGTTGTACAGGTTCTGCGGGGTATCTACCTGCTGAACAACTCCGTCTTTCATAACAACGATTCTGGTACCAAGTGTCATAGCCTCGGTCTGGTCATGTGTTACGTAGATGATGGTAGCGCCCAGTCTCTCATGCAGTTTAGAAATCTCGGTACGCATCTGTACACGAAGTTTTGCATCCAGGTTTGACAGAGGCTCGTCCATAAGGAATACTTTAGGATCACGTACGATTGCACGTCCCATAGCAACACGCTGTCTCTGACCACCGGAAAGAGCTTTCGGTTTACGGTCAAGCAGTTTCTCCAGGTCAAGGATTTTAGCTGCTTCTTTAACCTGTTTGTCGATCTGATCTTTCGGAACTTTTCTCAGTTTCAGACCGAATGCCATGTTATCATATACGGTCATGTGTGGATACAGAGCGTAGTTCTGGAATACCATTGCGATATCACGGTCTTTCGGCTCTACATCGTTTACTACTTTATCGTCAATTTTCAGAGTACCATCGGAGATCTCCTCAAGACCTGCGATCATACGAAGTGTTGTAGATTTACCACATCCAGATGGTCCTACGAAGATGATAAACTCTTTGTCTGCGATCTCAAGGTTGAAATCTTTTACTGCGTGGAATCCGTTAGGATAAATTTTCTGGATACCCTTAAGGGATAAACTTGCCATTTTGAGTGCCTCCTTAAATCAATGAAATACTAAATAACTCATAGAGTCAGTATAAACCTGATTTATTTTCAGGGCAATGTAACGAGTAACTAAAAAAGGAAAGTAAAATTGTACAATTCAACCATACAAGAGTTGAAAAAAAGAAAGAACCGTTATATAATCATACCGATGAAGAAGGGGAGCTGGCTGAAGCCGGCTGAGAGTAGGATGCATCTCCTAGACCCTGAACCTGATTTGGGTAATGCCAACGTAGGGAGATACGATATGCACATTTTCTGCAGATATACCTCCACGTATATCTGCTTTTTTAATCTCTATGAACACATCATCAACAGGTTCTTCCAGTATCACAAGGGAATTTGCTTCTGCAAAAATACTCACACAGGAGGAACAAAAAATTATGTTAGGCACTTGTCTTGACAATGTCAGAAAAACAACCCCTCTCGTACACAACATCACAAATTACGTTACGGTAAACGATGTCGCCAATATTCTGCTGGCATGCGGCGCAAGCCCGATCATGTCCGATGAACCGGAGGATGTCGAGGATATCACCTCCATCTGCGGCGGTCTGAACATCAACATCGGAACGCTGCACAGAACGAGCATCGACGGCATGTACCGTGCCGGTGCAAAAGCAGCTTCGCTCGGCCACAAAATCCTGCTCGATCCAGTCGGCGCAGGCGCAAGCCACTTACGTACTTCGACCGCAGTCGGACTGATGGAAAAAATCCCGTTCACCGTCATCCGCGGAAATATTTCCGAAATCAAAACACTGGCACTCGGAAGCGGAACGACAAAGGGTGTTGACGCAGACGTTGCCGATAAAGTAACAGACGAAAACCTCGACAGCGCCGTTGCTTTTGCAAAAAACTTTGCGAAAGACCACAACTGTGTTGTCGCCATCACAGGAGCGATCGACCTCGTTGCCGATGCTGACACCTGCTACGTGATCCGCAACGGACGCGCCGAGATGGGAAGCATCACCGGAACAGGCTGCCAGCTCTCCGGCATGATGACCGCTTACCTCGTTGCCAACCCGGACGAGCCGTTAAAAGCCGCTGCTGCCGCTGTCTGCGCGATGGGACTTGCCGGCGAGATCGGCTGGAGCCATATGAAACCGGAAGACGGCAACTCCACCTACCGGAACCGCATCATCGACGCCATCTACCACATGGACGGCGAGACGCTGGAGAAAGGTGCAAAGTATGAAGTGCGATAAAAAAGGCCTGCTTTTATATGCTGTGACAGACCGCAGCTGGCTGAACGGCGAGACACTGTACAGCCAGGTGGAAAAGGCTCTGCAGGGCGGCGCAACGTTTATCCAGCTCCGCGAAAAAAATCTTGACCAGGATCACTTTATGGAAGAGGCACTGGAACTGAAAAAACTCTGTGCCGCATACCATGTTCCTTTCGTCATCAACGATAACGTGGAAATCGCAGCTAAGATGGATGCGGACGGCGTTCATGTCGGCCAGAGCGATATGGAGGCCGGCGATGTCCGTGCAAAGCTTGGCCCGGACAAGATCATCGGCGTTTCGGCGCAGACCGTGGAACAGGCCATTCTCGCCGAGCAGCGCGGGGCAGATTACCTCGGCGTCGGCGCGGTCTTCCACACCGGTTCCAAGGCGGATGCGGAGGATGTCAGCCACGAAACGCTGACTGCTATCTGCAATGCCGTTAAAATCCCTGTCATCGCCATCGGCGGCATCACACGCGATAACGTGACGGAGCTTTCCGGCAGCGGCATCTGCGGCATCGCCGTCATCAGTGCCATTTTTGCACAGAAAGACATTGTTTCCGCAACGAAGGATCTGAAAGAACAGACTCTGCGCATGCTGGAAAACAAATAATTTTACGTAACCATTCATCCTCACACCAGGCGGCAGACTGGGGGCACCACTTTCTTTGTCGCCTGTCCAAAAAGAAAAGTAATGCAAAGGAGTAATTCTCATGGACGCGAAAAACATGAAAACAGCATTAACAATCGCTGGAAGTGATTCCAGCGGAGGCGCCGGCATTCAGGCAGACATCAAAACCATGATCACAAACGGAGTTTACGCCATGTCGGCAATTACCGCACTCACCGCCCAGAACACCACCGGAGTTTCCGGTATTTTCGATGTAACACCGGAGTTTCTGGCCGCACAGCTTGACGCCGTCTTTACGGACATCTTCCCGGACGCCGTCAAAATCGGTATGGTATCCTCCCCGGCACTGATCGAAGTCATCTCCGAACGGCTTCGCTTCTACCAGGCCAAACACATCGTTGTGGACCCGGTCCTCGTCGCTACAAGCGGCTCCGCGCTCGCTTCGGGCGGCGTGCCTGACCTGATGAAAAAACTGCTCTTTCCTCTGGCTGAAGTCATCACACCGAATATCCCAGAGGGAGAAGTTCTCTCCGGCATCAAAATCCAGTCGGAAAGCGATATGGAACGCGCCGCAAAAGAGATCGGGGATTCCTGCGGCTGTGCCGTTCTGTTAAAGGGCGGCCACAGTATCAATGATGCCAACGATCTTTTATATCACAACAGCACATTTACCTGGTTCACCGGAAAACGCATCGACAATCCGAACACACACGGCACCGGCTGTACACTCTCCAGCGCCATCGCATCGGGGCTCGCAAAGGGGCTTTCCCTTCCGGATGCCATTTCCGCCGCAAAAGAGTATATTTCGGGCGCACTCGCGAGCATGATGGATCTCGGCCACGGCTCGGGACCGCTGAACCACGCTTACCGGATCTGATTTTGAAAATAAAGGAGAACAACAAATGGAACGCAATTACGCAACACAGATGGACGCCGCACGCCGCGGCATTGTAACACCGGAGTTGAAAAAAGTCGCAGAAAAAGAGTATATGGCCGTGGAAGACCTGATGCCGCTCGTTGCCAGCGGAAAGGTTGCCATTCCGGCCAATAAGCTGCACACCTGCATCGACCCGGAGGGCATCGGCTCGATGCTGCGCACGAAAATCAATGTAAATCTCGGTGTTTCGAAAGACTGTAAAGATTACGATGTGGAGATGCAGAAGGTACTCTCCGCGGTCAATATGGGCGCAGAAGCCATCATGGACCTGTCGAGCCACGGCAATACGCAGCCGTTCCGGCGGAAACTGACCTCCGAATGTCCAGCCATGATCGGCACCGTGCCGGTATATGACAGTGTGATCCATTACCAGAGAGACCTGGATACGCTGACCGCCAAAGATTTTATTGACGTCATCCGCCTCCATGCCGAGGACGGTGTCGATTTCGTCACCCTGCACTGCGGCATCACCAGAAAAACCATCGATCAGATCCGCAAACACAAACGGAAAATGAATATTGTTTCCCGCGGCGGCTCCCTCGTGTTCGCCTGGATGTGCATGACCGGCGAGGAGAATCCGTTCTACGAGTATTACGATGAGATTCTCGATATCTGCCGTGAATACGATGTGACCATTTCTCTCGGCGACGCCTGCCGTCCTGGCTGCCTTGCCGACGCAACGGATGTCTGCCAGATTGAGGAGCTGGTGCGCCTCGGCGAACTCACCAAACGTGCCTGGGAGAAAGACGTTCAGGTTATGGTTGAGGGACCGGGCCACGTTCCGATGGATCAGATTGCGGCCAACATGAAAGTACAGCAGACCATCTGCATGGGCGCTCCGTTCTATGTCCTCGGACCTCTTGTGACCGATATTGCACCGGGCTATGACCACATCACCGCTGCCATCGGAGGCGCAATTGCCGCTATGAACGGCGCTGCTTTCCTGTGCTACGTAACGCCGGCAGAGCATCTGGCTCTTCCGAACCTCGATGACGTAAAGCAGGGCATCATCGCAAGCAAAATCGCCGCACACGCTGCCGACATTGCCAAAGGCGTGCCGCATGCGCGTGATATTGACGACAAGATGGGAGACGCCCGCCGCGTGCTCGATTGGGAAGCACAGTGGGACTGTGCACTGGACCCGGAGACTGCAAAAGCCATCCGTGCTGACCGCTCGCCGGAACAGGAAGATACCTGCTCGATGTGCGGTAAATTCTGTGCCGTGCGAAGCATGAACAAAGCTTTAAACGGCGAACATATCGACATTCTTTAACATCAGTAGACAAGAAGTCACAGTACGCGAAAAGGAACGGTTTTCATTACGAAACCGTTCCTTTTCTGCATTTCCAAAATCTTTTTCTATTTCGCCCATCCTTCGGCGTAACGGACTGCTTTGTGCCATCCGTTCATCTTCTCATCGCGCTCCTCTTTCGAGAGCTCCGGCTCAAATATACGGTCAATGGCTCCGTTCTGTTTTACCGTCTCCTGATCCGGCCAGTAGCCGACGGCGAGTCCCGCAAGATAAGCTGCTCCCATCGCGGTCGTCTCGATGCAGCACGGCCGCTCCACCGGCGCCTGGCTGATGTCCGCCTGGCACTGCATCAGAAAATTGTTGGCGCTTGCTCCGCCGTCCACACGCAGTGCGGAGAGCTTCATGCCGGAATCTGCCTCCATCGCTTTTAAGACATCATCCACCTGATATGTGATCGACTCTAGCGTTGCGCGGATCACATGGTATTTGTTGACGCCGCGGGTCAGGCCGAGAATGGTTCCTCTCGCATACTGATCCCAGTACGGTGCGCCAAGGCCGGTAAACGCCGGTACGACGTAGCAGCCGTTCGTGTCGTTCACCTTCTGCGCCATGTACTCGGAATCCGCCGAGGACTCGATCAGCTTCATCTCATCGCGCAGCCACTGGATTGCGGCTCCGCCGACAAAAATGGATCCCTCGAGCGCATACGTAATCTTGTCCCCGATACCCCATGCAATCGTGGTAACAAGACCGTGTGTCGAAGAAACCGGCTTTTCTCCCGTGTTCATCAGCAGGAAGCAGCCTGTTCCGTATGTATTTTTCGCTTCGCCCGGCGCATAGCAGGTCTGGCCGAACAGCGCCGCCTGCTGGTCTCCCGCTGCTCCCGCAATCGGAATCGGGCCGCCGAAATATGTGGATGCCGTCTCCCCGTAGACACAGCTCGACGGGCGGACTTCCGGCAGCATACAGAGCGGAATGTTCAGCTCTTTTAAGATATCCTCATCCCATTTCAGTGTATGGATATTGAACAGCATTGTACGGGACGCGTTGGTGTAATCGGTGACATGTACCTTTCCCTTTGTCATCTTCCAGATCAGCCACGTCTCCACTGTTCCGAAATAGAGATCGCCTCGCTCCGCCCGCTCGCGCACGCCCGGAACTTCATCTAGAATCCATTTCAGCTTCGTGGCTGAAAAATACGCATCAATCACAAGACCTGTTTTCTCCCGGAAACGGTCAACCAGTCCGCGCTCCATCAGGGAATCGCAGTATTCCGATGTTCTGCGGCACTGCCATACAATTGCATTGTAGACCGGCTCTCCCGTCTTTTTGTCCCAGACGATCGTCGTCTCTCTCTGGTCTGTGATGCCGATTGCCGCGATATCCTCGTAGGACGCGCCCGCTTTCTGCATTGCCTCCACGGCTACACCGAGCATCGTGGACCAGATTTCATTGGCATCGTGCTCCACCCAGCCCGGTTTCGGGAAACGCTGGGTAAACTCCTTCTGCGCAAGGCTTACGATCTGTCCTTTCTGATCAAACAGAATACAGCGGTTGCTCGTTGTGCCGGCATCAAGTGCCATGATGTATTTTCCCACGTTTAAAAATCCTCCTGTCTCACATTTCAAGAAGAGAGCCTGACAGAATCCACTGCCACGCTCTCTTCCTTTTCTTTGTATGTATCGTATCACAGAATTCTTTTTCTGTAAATCAAATCGTGTTTTTCTGCAGCAATTTATGCCGTAATGATCTCCAGCAGCGCACCGCGCAGATCGTTTGAAAGTTCCATGCTCTGCAACTCTGCAGCCAGAATTGCTACCTTTCCGTCCGCTTTGTGAAGAAGATTTGCGATCTGCTCTTTGGTGATGTAGCTGATTTCGGCGTGCAGCAGCAGATCCATCGCACGTGTCATGACATCGTTCTTTGCAATCTCCGTATCTTCCGGCAGACAGATTGTCACGGTATCCTGTGGTTTTACATCTGCCACTGCGATAGCAAGAAGTCCGTCTTTCTCTTTGACTTCTGCATCCGCTTCCACGCCGTTTACAAAGACCTTTGCCTCTTTTGCACTACTTCCACCGAATTCTACGCAATATGTTCTGCTTTCCGGAACAAGTCTCTGATTGCCCTCAACCGGTGCAATTGTAAATTTCCGCGCACCCCAGTCGAGCGTCATCGATGTTTTTGCACAGTCATCCTTCTCATATGCCATGGTAGTATTGTCATCCTCGTACAGGGCAAATGTATTGTCCGCGCCCGCATAAACGCGTACCGTCAGCTCATCCGGGTTGGATTCTACATCCAGCGCACTGATCTTCTCTGTCATCGGGATGATCGCACCTGCTTTCGCAAGAACCGGGATTTCCTCCAGCGTACGGTACAGATCCATACTTCTGCCGCCCTCATAAATCATTCCGTTGAAGAAATCAAACCAGGTTCCCTCCGGCAGCCATACCTTCGTCTTGGCACGCTTCAGCTCCGGAATGCATTTCGTTGTCACCGGTGTTACCATCAGCTCACTTCCGAAGAAGTACTGATTCGGTGCCTGATTTTTGCCCCAGAAAACCGTCTCCGGGTAATCATAATACATCGGAACAACGATCGGTGTATCTTCTTTCCATGCACGGTAGTTCATCGTGTACAGATACGGTACGAGTTTATGACGCAGACGAAGGAAATCATCCATTGTGCTGCGCACTTCCATACTGAAGTTCCAAGGCTCTTTTCCACTGAAGGCACTGTTAGAGCTGTGCAGACGGTTGATCGGAGAAAAGACTCCGTACTGATACCATCTTGCTTCAAGCTCATCGTCACGGTAGCCAAGCATATGGCCGCCGATATCATGACTCCACCATCCGTAGCCGATGTTGGAGGCTGTGCTGGTAAAGTATGGCTGGAAATCCAGGGATTCCCAGGTGATGTGGGTGTCTCCGGAAAATCCGACCGGATAGCGGTGGGAGCCCGGTCCTGCATAGCGGGAGAAGGTCATCGGACGTTTTCCGTCTCTTCCACTGTCAAGAAAATGATAGTGATTCAGCATCCACAGCGGATCAAGACCCTCGATCTTGGTACTCTGTCCCTGCTGCCAGTCAATCCACCAGAAATCGACGCCCTCTTTTTCCATCGGATGATGGACTTTTTCGAAATATACATCGACAAATTTCGGATCGGCAATGTCAAAATTGACCGGCTCTTCTTTTTTTGCATCCACTCCCATAGCTTCTGCTACTTCCGGATAGCAGTCCTCATACGCACGAATTCCGTCTGCCGGATGGACATTCAGTGTTGTCTTCATGCCGCGTGCATGGAGTTTTCCAAGAAAACGCTCCGGATCCGGGAAGAGTTTTTTATTCCAGCTATAGCCGGTCCAGCCGCTGCCGTATTTCGGATCCACATCGTCTACACGGTGCCAGTCCATATCGATAACAGCAACCGAGAATGGAACGTTCTCTTTGTCGAAGTCTTCCATCAGTTTCATATAAGATGCTTCACTGTAACGCCAGTAACGGCTCCACCAGTTTCCGAGTGCAAATCTCGGAAGCATCGGAGTTTTGCCGCAAAGGTGATAAAAATCCTTTAATGCCAGGCGGAAATTCCAGCCATAGCCGAAGAAGTACAGATCCTGCACTCCTTTCTTTCTCGGGGTCACCCAACCGTCCTCTGTCATCAGAAGCGACTTCGAATCATCCAGAACAGCGGAACCAAACCAGGACATGATACCAGGTTCCAGTTCGCATGCTCCGTTGACCTGATCAAGCGTACGGGCCGTTCCTCCAAGATCCTGTGTCGGATCTCCGTAATGCCATGCCGGTACAGAACTGATGCCGACTGCCGTTGTTTTGCAGGAAAGTCCGTTTGCAGAGAATGCCTTTTTGTTGTAATTCAGCTGCAGATACTTTGTGCGCAGCTCCAGCTCATCGCCTGTGTCTTTGACGGAAAATTCCACTGCTGGAAAATCACGGTTTACAACCGTCTGGGATGCTGCATCGATAAATTCACCGTCCTCACTGTATTCCAGCCGAAGAAGATGCTCTGTCAGTACTGTGATACGGTATTTATCGCCTTTTATCACATTCTCGGGATTTGCAAGTGGATGTGTCTCCAATTTCAGATATGGTTTCATATTTTGTTTTTCCCTTTCTTATCTTACCAGTTCTTGCCCTATTTTGAGAACGGGAATCTGTGACAAAAGTCCGTTCTGCCTCAGATTCCTCTGCATTTTTTATTTTGTCTCCAGAACAACCGCCTCATACGCGCGCAGTTTTCGTACCCCCGCTGCCGCGCCGTCCTGCGGATAGTTGCTGATCAGTACCTCTGCTCCCGCAAAGGTTTCCGGAACCGTGTATTCCTGCTCCTCTTTTGTAAAATTGCACATCACGAGGAGTTTCTGGTCGCCTAAGGTTCTGGTATATACATACAGTGCCTCGTCCTCCGGATCGAGCAGCTCGTACGTTCCGTAAACCATGATATCCTTCTCTTTCCGGAGATGAATCAGTTTCTTGTAATAATTGTATACAGAATCCGGATCCGCCATCTCATTCTTGGCATTGACGGTCTCGTAATCCGGTCCGACCTTGATCCACGGTGTTCCTGTGGTAAATCCTGCCGAAGCGGTATCATCCCACTGCATCGGAGTTCTTGCATTGTCTCTTCCGCGCAGGTTCAGGTAGCGCATCATGTCGTCCGGCGCTACTTTTCCGGCACCGGTCAGCTCGTGGAACGCGTTGATGCTCTCAATATCGCGGAACTCGGACAGATCGTGGAACGGAACATTCTTCATGCCAAGCTCATCGCCCTGGTATACATACGGGGTACCCTGCATCATATGAAGGCAGGTTGCCAGCATTTTGGCACTTACCACACGGTATTCCGGTGAATCATCGCCGAAACGGGACAGGCAGCGCGGCTGGTCGTGGTTTCCAAGGAAGAGGCTGTTCCATGCCTTGCCCTCAAGCTCCGTCTGCCATGCTGTCATGACGCGTTTGAAATCTTTGAGCGGTACGCGTTTGTCCGTCCATTTGCCGTATGTTCCGCTTGCCAGATCTACCAGCTCGAACTGGAATACCATACTGAGCTCTTTGCCGTCTGCGGATGCATATTTTTCTGCCTCCTCGATCGTGACACCGGCACACTCACCAACCGTCATCAGATCGTATTTGGAGAGGACTTCCCTGTTCATCTCCTGCAGATACTCATGAACGTGCGGTCCGTTTACGCAGCCGGAATCACCGTAGAGTCCGCCCTCCGGAATTTTTCCGTCCGGCAGCCCTTCCGGTTTGGAGATCATGCTGATAACGTCCATCCGGAAACCGTCAATGCCTTTTTCACACCACCAGTTCATCATATCGAAAACTTCTTTTCGAACCGCCGGGTTCTCCCAGTTCAGATCAGGCTGTTTTGTTGAGAACAGATGCAGGTAATACATCTCTGTCTGCGGATCGTATTTCCATGCGGAACCGGAGAAGCAGCTTCCCCAGTTGTTTGGCTCTTTTCCCTCTTTTGCATCACGCCAGATATAATAATCGCGGTATGGATTGTCTTTCGATTTGCGGCTCTCCACGAACCATTTGTGTTCATCTGAAGTATGATTGACAACAAGGTCCATGACCAGCCTGATGCCTCTTTTATGCATCTCCGAAAGCATGCGGTCAAAATCCTCCATTGTTCCGAACTCCTGCATGATTGCCCGGTAATCGCTGATATCATATCCATTGTCATCGTTTGGTGACTGGTACACCGGAGACAGCCAGATAACATCCACGCCAAGATCCTTCAGATAATCCAGACGGGATGTGATACCATTTAAATCTCCGATACCGTCTCCGTTGCTGTCCATGAAGCTGCGCGGATAAATCTGATACACTACGGCTTCTTTCCACCATTTTTTGTCCATTTTTTTACCTCCTTTATTTCATCCCCAGAACGTGTCTGGTTCTTTAATTCTGTCGTTTGCAAGCACATTTTACCATACCTCACGGTGATTTTTCAATAGTTTTGCGCAAAACCAGCAGTTTCTACAAGAGTTTTTCTGTAAATTTGGTAACTATTTACTTCGTCAGATCTCTTACCGACTCCCTCTCCACCAGCGTTGTCGGCAATGGCGGAATATCTTTTTGTACCGGCTCATCCTGGATCAAGTGCATCAGGACTTCTACGGCACGGCGTGCTTTTCCATCCACCATCTGATGCACGGTAGTCAGCTTCGGCCGCGCAAGTGTCGCATAGGTAACATCATCAAAGCCCGCAATTGAAATTTCCTCCGGAACCTTTATTCCCCTGTTCTGCAGAAAGTTGGATGCTTCAAGTGCATAGTAATCCGATGAAAAAAAGAGCGCTGTCTGTTTTTTGAAGAACGGAAGCATCTCCTCATATGCCTTCTCCCTCTGCTCTGGATTCCACGGGATCACAATATGGCGACTTTCAAAGTCCTCAATTCCCGCCTCCTCCATTGCCTGACGCACACCGAGCCACCGATAGTGGTCAACCCCGAGATCGCAGTCGGATAAAAAGAGAAATTTTTTATGTCCCTTTCCAATCAGGTACTGACTCATCTGGTACGCACCGCCGCGGTCATCCATCGTAATGGAGCGGACTCCAAGTTCCGGCGGGAGATACTGATCAATGGTTACCAGCGGTTTTCCGAGACGTTCCGAGAGCTCTGCAATCTCCTTTTCCTTCAGAGCCATCGCAATCATGCCGTCAAAATTCCAGCCGAGCGCCTGCTGCATAATATCGTCCTGCTCATGGCGCGCAACCAGCATCATATAGTAGCCGTGTTCCCGGATCTGATACTCCAGATTTCCGAGCATTGCCGACACAAAGGGATCCTCAAAGGAAGATGCATTTCCTTTCTTCATGAAACCAAGCGCCACACCAATGAGACCGGAGCTGTTGTTCGCCAGCATGCGCGCGCTGATACTCGGCACGTACTCCATCTCCTTTAAAATCCGGTTGATTTTCTCGACCGTCGCCTTTGAGACGCGCCCTGTCTTTCCGTGTATTACATTCGAAACCGTCGTCGGGCTGACCCCTGCGCGGTCTGCTATATCTTTGATTCTAATCATCGGTTCTCTGCCTTTCCTTTTTCTTCACAATTTTCTGAATTCTGTTATGTTTATTTTACCAAGACGGCAAAATGTTTACAACTACTTTGCATCGGCAAACACTACAAAATTATTACATTTTCTTAAACGATATGTAAGAAAATCTCCATCCCTCCTTCATTTACTTTCCGCCGGTTCCGTGGTAAGATAGGATGACAGAAAAAGTTCACCTTTTTTCTGTAAGAAAGGACCTACACATCATATGCGGCTTGCATTTACAAATTTTTCGATAAAATCTCCCACTGGCAAGAAATCCGGCCGTTTTTTTCTTGCCCTTTTTCTGGGTATTTTTCTCTTCCTCGCTCATCCCATACTCTGTCAGGCTGGTTTTGCCTCCAGTACGCCGTTTACCGGTGCCTCCTGGGAACTGGTCGGGGAATATCCGATTCTCGGCAGCAACGGCGCGGTGCAGTCCGTCTGTGCGACGGAAGATTATATCATCTGCATCGAAAATTTTAATGATCTGACGACAGAGCCGGACGTAGTCTCTGCCTACTATAAAAATGATACAGACGCAGACGGAAATCCCGTTACGCAGTATTCCCTCGCGCATCAGGTAAGGGACGCAGACTTTGCTCACGCAAACGGTATGGCATACAATCCCGTCACACATGAAATCCTCGTGAGCGGCTACAGCAGCCCGGATGCTTCCAATTACGGATGTATCTTCCGCCTCGACCCGGATACTCTCGAGCAGAAAGAGCGGATCCAGCTCTCGACAAGCTACAATATTCTCGGTATTGATTATCTTCCCTCCACCGGCGGCTATCTGATCCAGACCGATGCGGACGGCGGCTACGGCTTTAAACTCCTCGATGCCTCACTTCAGGTGATGGATGACTGGGGCACGTATCCCTTCGATTTTTACATGGAAAACTTTCAGGATCTCTGTGTTTCCGGCGATCTCTTTTTTCTTTTTCCGCTGACGATGCATCTCGGAATCGGAAACTTTATCCAGACATACTCGCTCTCGCAGAAAACACTGCTTGCGGACGACACGGTTGATTTTGGCTTTTCCGACGATATCACCATCAATGAACCAGAGGGCCTCTGTGAGACAAATCCTGGGGAATTTATTGCGATTGTAAACGTAACAAAGGCAGATGGTGGACGGTACGTGCAGTTCTACCGCACCCGGGTGCCGTATCTGTTCACGGTTTCCACTTCCGCGGCGGAGCATGGCTCGGTGTCCGAGGGCGGGGAAGTTTCCCGCGGAGAGGAAAAAACCGTTTCCTACACGGCAGACGAAGGCTTCCGGCTCGCGAAACTCTCGGTGGACGGCTTGTATCTGCCGGTGACGGAATATCCGGACAGCTACATATTTTCCGATATCCGGAAGGATCATACCCTTGCCGTAACGTTTGAACCGGTTCCGACGGCGACACCGACGCCGACTGCCACTGCGACGCCGACCGAAACACCGGCCATAACCCAGACACCGGAACCGGCCATTTCCAAAGCACCGGCATCATCCACGGTTTCCTTCTCATCTGTGGCTTCCCATTTCGCAGCGTTCTGGAAAGGCACTGTGCATGCCGCTTCCTGGTTCCGCCATCTTGCCTCGGCCGGTGCATCCCTTTTTGCCCGTATCCGGAAGGC
>OJPF01001058.1_pt1 | contig 13537 bp, 10 predicted proteins | sample 1598441 | NCBI WGS metagenome assembly OJPF01 (sample SAMN03922474, study PRJEB24848) | human gut metagenome | isolation source: stool sample | host: Homo sapiens | place: Germany | collected 2010-11 | reverse complement strand
CTTGTAGAATATGCAAATGAGCTTGAAAACGATTATTCAATTCCTATTATCAACAAAAGAATAGCCGTAACTCCGAGTTCACTTATCGGGGAATCTTGCAAAAACCCTGATTATGTAAAAATTGCAAAAACGTTAGACAAAGCGGCACAAGAAGTTGGTGTAAACTTTATTGGAGGTTTCTCTGCACTTGTAGAAAAAGGATGCACCAAAGGCGATAAACTTTTAATCGAAAGTATTCCGGAAGCACTGGCGCAAACCGAACGTCTGTGTTCGTCAATAAACCTTGCCTCGTCAAAAGCGGGGATAAATATGCACGCTGTTTTAAAGATGGCAGACACCATAAAAAAAGCCGCAGAACTCACAAAAGATCGTGACGGAATAGGTGCGGCAAAACTTGTGTGTTTCTGTAACTCTGCAAGCGACAACCCATTTATGGCAGGAGCATTCTGCGGAGTGGGCGAGCCTGAATGTGCATTGAACGTGGGGGTTTCCGGTCCCGGTGTCGTCAGAGCTGCAATAGAAGCGTTGCCGAAAGATGCAGACTTATCGGAAGTCGCAAACAAGATTAAAGAAATCGCATACAAAATAACCTCCACAGGGGAACTTGTAGGAAGAAAATTAGCTAAAAAATTAGATATTCCATTTGGCATAATTGACCTTTCACTTGCTCCGACCCCTGCTGAAGGTGACAGCGTTGCGGGAATATTTCAGGCAATGGGACTGGAACATGCCGGCGCACACGGTACAACAGCCGCACTTGCAATGCTTAATGACGCAGTAAAAAAAGGCGGAATAATGGCAAGTTCACACGTGGGAGGGCTTTCAGGTGCGTTTATCCCTGTATCCGAAGACGCCGGAATGATTGAAGCCACCACAAAAGGATATCTGACTTTTGATAAATTGGAAGCTATGACCTGTGTATGCTCCGTAGGTCTTGATATGATAGCAATCCCTGGCGATACACCGTCAAGCACAATTGCAGGAATGATTGCAGATGAAATGGCAATCGGCATGATTAACAAAAAGACAACAGCCGTACGTGTTATACCTGCTTACGGCAAAGCTGTAGGCGATAAAGTTTGTTACGGCGGACTTCTCGGAGAAGCTCCCGTCATGCCTGTGAATACACTTTCTTCCGCAGGATTTGTCAACCGCGGAGGCAGAATTCCTGCTCCTATACACAGCCTAAATAATTAATTTACGGAATTATTTTTAATTTTATGCTATAATAAATTCAGGGTAAGCCCGAGCCTCCGCCTGCAACAACCTACATGACAGTAAACAGGGCAGATAGGAGGTAAGATGAACAGGGAACTAATTAAAAAAGTCCTAGTTGCCCTAGGACTTTTATTAAGATTAATTGCCTCATTAATCTAAAGGGTGACAGATTGGTTCAATTTTCGAGGGATTGAACCAATTCCCTTATATTTACATTATAACGTGTTTTCAAAATTTTTCAAGTGTTTGTGCTAAACTATAGATATGTTTACAGGGATTGTAGAAGAAATTGGAATAATAAAAGGGTTTACGAAAAAAACTCACGGGGCTGATATCATTGTAGGCTGCCAAAAGGTTCTGAAAGATACTGTAATAGGTGACAGTATTGCAATTAATGGTTGCTGTCAAACCGTTGTGGCACTTGACGATTACACGTTTACAGCTAACGTAAGCGACGAAACTTTAAAAATTTCAACAATGGAAAATCTGCAAATTGGCGATAAAGTTAATCTTGAACGTGCGCTAACCCCGACAAGCAGAATGGGCGGGCATATTGTCCAGGGACACATTGATTGCAAAGGGAAATTTTTACTTCTTGAAAAACTATCAGATTTCTATAATCTAACCTTTGAAATTCCGCATACAGAAAGCAAATACGTGGTTTATAAAGGTTCTATCGCAGTCAACGGCACCAGCCTCACTGTTGCGGAAATCAACAACAACATATTTAAAGTCGCGGTAATCCCGCATACATTTCAAAATACAACTCTCCATACCCTCAAAAACGGAGATATTGTAAATATTGAAACAGATATTTTAGGTAAATACATTGAAAAATTTCTGTCAGTGAATGATAATAAAAGCAAACTTAACGAAGATTTTTTAAAGGAGAACGGATTTATATAATGGACGATTTCAGATTTGACTCAATAGAAGAAGCATTGAAAGATTTTGCGATGGGAAAACCGTTAATTGTCGCAGACGACGAAGACCGTGAAAATGAAGGGGATTTAATCTGTTCAGGACAAATGGTCACCCCTGAAATAATAAAATTTATGGCAGAAGAAGCCAAAGGACTTGTATGCCTTGCAATATCAAAAGAAATTGCCCAAAAACTGGATTTGCCGCAGATGGTTGAACAAAATACCGAAGGAATGAAAACTGCATTTACCGTAAGTATTGACGCAGCAGAAAAATACGGAGTAACAACAGGGATTTCCGCATTTGACCGTGCAAAAACAATAGAAGTTGCCCTCGCTCCCGATGCTGTTCCATCAGACTTACGCCGTCCGGGACACCTTTTTCCTTGTGTGGCAAGAGAAGGCGGAGTATTAACAAGAACAGGACATACCGAAGCCGTTGTTGATTTGGCAAAACTATGCGGACATATTCCGGCAGGACCAATGTGTGAAATTATGGACGAAGACGGACACATGATGCGCCGTGATAATTTAAGAAAATTTGCAGACAAGCACGGGATTAAATTTATCTCGGTAGCTGAACTTATTGCATACAGATTAAAATCCGAAAAATTTGTAACCAGAGAAGCCGAAGCAGATTTACCGACAAAATACGGACACTTTAAGATATACGGCTACCGCAACAACCTCACGGGACAAGAACATGTTGCTCTCGTAAAAGACGACGGCAGCGACAAAATCCCGCTGATTAGAGTTCATAGCGAATGCCTAACTGGCGACATCTTTCACAGCCTGAAATGTGACTGTAATTCTCAGCTTCACGGAGCTTTGAGAATGATTGAAGAATACGGAAAAGGCGCATTAGTATACTTGAAAGGTCATGAAGGGCGTGGTATCGGGATTATAAATAAAATTAAAGCGTATAATCTGCAAGAAAAAGGACAAGATACCGTGGAAGCCAACATCTCACTAGGTTTTAAGCCTGACCTTCGTGACTACGGAGTGGGCGCACAAATTATACTTGATTTGGGTTTCAATAACTTTAACCTAATAACCAACAATCCGAAAAAAATCGTCGGACTAAAGGGTTACGGGCTGACAATCCACGATATCGTAAAACTTCAATCGGAAATAACATGCTATAATAAACGATATATGGAAACTAAAAAAGAAAAAATGCATCATATGTTATAATATTAGCAGTATTAATTTAAGGAATTAAGAAAATGAGTACGAATTTTCAGGCAAAATTAATAACAGAAGACGAGTATAAAGGCTTTGAAAGCTTATATAATGACTTTCACGACCGTGCGGTGGAAGAATATAAGTTTGAGCTTGAACCGTTAGATTATAAAGGCTTTATAGATGCAGTAAGAAAAGATTTGATAAGATGTATCGTGCTTTTGGAAAACAGTATACCTACAGCTTTCTTGATTTACACAACATCTATTTCAGAAGCCGTTGAGTTAAATATTATACACTGCTATAACATGGAAAATATTGAGGAAAGAAGCCGCTATCTGGTAAAAGAATTTCTAAATGAAACAGAATACGAGCGTGAAGATAAAGTGGTGTGTTATCCGATGTTAGGAGCGCAAAAAAATCTTATTCACGAAATCGCCAAATTCGGCTTTAAATTTATTGGCATTGTTGTTTTAAGATTTATGATGTTTGGCACAAATTCTAAAGAAATATTTAAAATGTACAAACCGGAACAGCTTCCACACGAATATTGCCTAACAGAATGGGATAACCGCTATTTTGAAGATGCGGTAAGCGTTGTGAACGAAGCCTTTGAAAACAGTGCCGACGCATTATTTGATCCGCGATTTAAAACCGCAGAAGGAACTCGGGATATTATTCACAAAATAGTTGAAGATGTCTACGCTGAATTTCTGCCAAAGGCGACAACAGTATTACTTTATAACGGCAAGCCTGTCGGATTTTGCTTTATGAACCTTACCGGCGGACAAATAGCAAACATACCGATTTTCGGATTAAGAAAAGAACATCAGGGCAAAGGTTTTTCAAAAATAATGCTGGCACATTCACTTGAAAAGCTTATCGACATGTCAGAAACCGGCTCCCGACATATTACAGAAGTAAATACGACAACAGAAACGAACAATTTTCAGGCACTAAAATTGTACCGTCATCTTGGATTTAAAGAAGATTACAATTATCCGCAGTCATATTTAGCTTAAAACTGGACATTATCTCAAAAATCATTTAATATAAGCATGTGGATAACTATAATCTTGGTAATATGATTTCGAGATTTATGAACTACCGTCCGCCGAAAGTGCAGAACGGTTCAGTTGGCAATGCAAACATCAATCAGCCGGCGCAAACACCTGCTCCACAGCAGCCGACCCCTGCTCCAAACACACCGTCAACACCTTCCACTAGCCCGCAAATGGGACAGATGGGCGGTTCTGACGCTGCGGCTTATATAAAAGATTTGATGAAATTACCCAGAAATCTAAATGAATTTATCTACATGCTTCAAAAAAATCTGAACCAGATGCAGTTTAACAGAATGTTTGAAATGGCAAACCGCCAAACACTATCGCAAACACAAGCCCAAATTCTTGCCCAGTTACAGGGGCTTTCTACAAGCGAACTCCAAACAATCCTTAAATCCCAGCTAACCAATCAGCTTTCGTCATCATTAAAGACACTGCAAATAAATGCAAACGGAATGATTAACCTTGCAGATATAGCAAACCTTATTCAGGCAAACGGAAAAGATGCAGTAACCAAGCTTATTCTGAGTATGGCAAACGCTGCAAAACAAGGAATAACGGATTTATCCGGAATGAAAGATACCGCAAGATTAATAAATGCAAGTATCGCCCTTGCCTCCCCTGAAAACCCGCAGCAAACATTAAAAACCCTGCTTTTATTATATCTGCCATGGCTTCCTCTTGCAGAAGGAACAGGCTTTGATATAGAAATCGAAACCGGTCAAAGCGGAGAAGAAAGCGACAGCATATTAATTGTTACGATTTCTACTATAAATTTCGGGCGTGTGGTCGCAACATTAATTTTGGAAACATCAAATTCTGTTCACGTAAATATCGAATGTCAGGAAAAATTTCCGAAAGAAGAACTCCTTGCCAGAATAGAAGGTGATGAAAAACATTATTCAATGCAATCTGTTGTATCGTTTGAAACAAAAACAACGCCCCTGGAAAGAGCCGAAGGGGATCAGACCAAGGCAAAAATTAATATGTCACAAACAAATGAAATCAACCCATACTTGCTTCTAATGGCACACACAATAATACGGCACACCATAGTAATTGACAACAACGCATCAGGTGGTGTAGTATCTCATGTGGACGAACATTGATAACACTTATTAAATGCAGGTTTGAAATTAATTATAGGGAGAGAAAATTACAGTTAATCTCTGACCAGCACAGAACTATGGAATAGACCCTGAAACAAGTTCAGGGTGACAAGGAGGGGGTGAGTTTGTCATTCCGAACTCGGTTCGGAATCTATTACTCTAAAGGCTTCGACCTCTGCTTTTTACGACCCTGAAACTAGTTCAGGGGGACGAGGGGATGAGGGATTTGTCATTCCGAACTCGGTTCGGAATCTATTTATCGGTTTCGAACTAAACGGTAACACAAGACTCTCAATTAGTTCACACATTTCGGGCTAAGTGATTTGATGCATATCGTTCCAAGGTAGTGATGTGGCTCAGCCACAGGAGGACATAATGAAATTTTTACACACAATGATTAGAGTAAAAGATATCGACGCATCATTAAAATTTTACACAGAACTTTTGAATATGACACTCGATAAGAAAAAAAGGCTTGACGATTGCGAACTTTATTTTCTAAATGATGAAGAAGGAACTTGCCAGATTGAATTAACTTACAACGACGAAACACCTGAAAACGGTTACGAAAATGGCACTGCATTCGGGCATTTTGCATTTTCAGTAAAATCTTTGGACGAATTCACTGAAAAACTTCATTCACTTGGCTATGAATACCTTTATGAACCGTTTGACTTGAACGGAAAAGGTACAAAAATTGCGTTCATAAAAGACCCTGATGGAAATGAAATTGAACTAATTGAAAAAGTTATATGGTAATTAAAAAACCCCTGTTAACAGGGGTTTTTTAATATCAATTATTTATACATCTGATAATCTTATAAATATAAGCAGCTTTATCATTATCAATATTTTCGATTTCTGTGTTGATTTGCTTTTTAAAATCAATATTTTCATCAAGATGATTATATGAAACAAGTTCTTCAAAAGTAATATTAAACATCCCAAGTAAGCCTAAAATAGTTTCGAAAGATGGATAATGCTTACCGGTTTCAAGTTTACTAAGTTGACGCGGCTCAATTTTTAGTTTCTCGGCAAGATATTCTTGAGTAAAACCCTTTTGCCTTCTCAATTCCTTTATACGTTTACCTAAAAGCTCCTTTTTGTCCACAACCTCTCCTTTTGTATAATAATAATTTGCATTATAAAGATTTATAAGGAACTTTAGGACTATTTTTAATATATAATACGAACTATACATTGACAAAATTCAACAAAAACATTATAATATTAATAGTTATTAGTTATAAAGGTTGATTTTTTTATGAAAAAAGCATTCACGCTTGCAGAAGTACTGATTACTCTTGGAATTATAGGGATAGTTGCGGCAATGACTTTACCCGTACTTATTCAAAAAAACAATAACCGCATTGTTGAAACACGACTGATGAAATTTTATTCTTCAATAAATCAGGCTGTTAAAATGGCAGAAGCAGACTACGGCGATAAGATATACTGGTGGGATGACCTAACCGGCTGCGATTTTGACATAGAAGGCAATCCTATTGAAGGTTCATCACAATCTGAAAAATGGTTCAAAAAGTATATTGCCACATATATGAAAATTTTGAAAATTGAAACGGTAAAATATAACGGTTCATTTCGTGTCTACTTTCCTGACGGAAGTGCATTACAAAGTTTTGCACACACAACAAGGGATTGGATTTTTTACACAGGAAATCCAGATAAGTGTAATAAAAAAGCCCAGTCCTATGGAATATGTAGTTTTCATTTTAATTTCAAACCCACCGGAACACAAGATTCTACAATATGGAAATATCATATGAACAAAGGATTTGAACCCTGGAAATATAAGTGGGACGGCGATATTGAAAACTTAAAAAAAGCATGCTACAAAAACATTCCATTAGGAGATGCAACAGTGACAGGGAAGGCATATTGTACCGCAGTTATACAATATTATAACTGGAAAATTCCTGACGATTATCCATATAAAGTCAGCTACTAAGCTATTTGGCTCAATCTTTCGTTAATTTCATTAATCAGATTTGTATCGTCAGTCTTTTGAGCAAACTTTTGAGCTTTTTTCAACAGCCCGCGAGCCTTATCCATACTATTGTAATCAATCATAATATCAGCTGCACTCACGTAATTTTGTGCAACTTTCAAAGGAGATTCGGCTTCGGCATAGTTTTTAACAGCATTTGAATAAGATTTCAAAGCTTCCTGAGGTTCGCCAAATTTTTCATAAGCACGACCCGTACTTGACGCTACAAAACCTTTAACTTTCGCATTGTCAGTTTCTGCAGCCAAATCATTAGCAACACCGAAAAACTCAAATGCATTTTGCTCATACATATCAGAGAATATATTCCCTATTCTTGTCAAAGAAGTCGACTGGGCAGCAAGATTATCACTTTCCCCGCCGTAAGAAACTGATACAAAGTAATGATCCAGAGCTGGTTCAATTTTATTTGCATCATCATAAATTTGAGCCATTGAATAATGAGCTTTTGTTTTGACATTATTGTCGGAAGTCGTTTTTATTGATAAGTCATAACTTTTCAAAGCTTGCGGAAGATGGTCGTGGTCGTCATAAATCTGCCCTATTTCGTAGTAAATTTTTGATTTAGTTTCGATATCTCCAACTTCGTCTGCTCGCTGTAATGCTTTTTGAAAAGTTTCTATCGCTTTTTTAGGTTCATTTGCATAAGCAAGTTTTTTAGATTGTATAAACAAAGATTTTAACTCTTTGTCCTGCGGAATTTTAACGGTAGTTTGCGGAACTTCTTGAGGAACTTCTGTCACTTCTTCTGCTGTTTCCGGAACAACAGTTTCTTCAGAAGCGGCGGTTTCTTTTGTTTGATTTGCCTTGTCAGTAGAACCTTGCGGGAATTTAACAAGAAATTGCGGATTTACATCTTCTTCATTATATTTGAAATCAATCTGCTGTAAGAAAAGTGCGTCAACCCAATTTTCTACAACTTTTGAATCTTTATTAAGAGTTGTAGAAATAAAACCGTCAAGAATAGATGAAGCATTTTTCAAGTTAGATTTAATAAGCTTTACGTTCGGATTGTCTTTTCTAACCTGCGAATCAATGAGCGTAAGATATCCGTTAACTTCTTCCATTAAATCTGCGGGAGTAGCTATAGCAGAAGCTGTATTTTTAAAATCCTTAAGAATTTGTGCAATATTAATACTTGAACTGCGTGTTTGCGGAATTTGTGCAGACTGAACATTTTGACTGCGAACTGAAGTCTGCGGCATACGTTCATCAGCCTGCTGAGATGCAGACTGTGTTTTTGCATACATTTGCTGCCACTGTTCAGGTCTAATTTCCTGATATTTAGAGGCTTCATGTTCAACATAGGTTAAACCGCGGCTTCGGGAATCTCCTTTTGCCTGTTCTTCACGTTCGGTTTGAGCAGCAGATTTCGAGGCGTCTTCATCCTGTTTTTTCTTAACAAGACTTCTTCCGTCTTTTATATAAGGTCGTTGGTTAATATTGGTTAAATTCAACCCCATTTGTTGTCTGACTACCTCTTTATCCGCTAATTCTACTTACTTAACTACTATAGACCAAATTGTGCATTCCGTACTCATACTTTCGTATGAAATCTACATGATTTATTTAAGTATTTTCACGGAAAAGTCAATTAATCAAAAATAAGCATGGTACAATTTTTACAGTCAAATTTAAGAGAATATTTTTTACCTTTTTCGTCAACAAGAAATAATTTTCTAGGACTTTTACACATATTAAATGCGAATTTCAGACAGTGTTTTGTTTGCATAAGACACTTATTTTTAGGTGAAACACCGCTTTCCAATGACATTTCGCAGACAGAACAGCCGCAATTTTCATAAAATTCTTTTGCTGTTTTATTATGAATATTTGAAAGGTAATCCAATTCTTTTTTAGGAAACTCAACATAAGATAATTGTTTCTGAAATTCTCGCGGATAATTTTTTAACCGTTCATGCATAAGTTTCGTTAAAATTTCACGACGTAATTCGTTAATCGAAGACACAGGCATAAAAGTAACATCAGCATTAATTAAAACAGATTTTACAAAAAAATCACTTTCACCTGTCTTTTTTAGCTGAGTAATAAAAGTTTCGCGCATTTTTTCGGGATTTTTTGCTGGTTCACTCACGGGAACATCCGCAACAACTTGATTTCCATCCTCATCTTTTACATAAAGACGATTGTCTTTAAATTCAAAATCAACAGCAATTTGTCGTTTTACCCTGCCATTTTTAAGACTGCGTTCAAACTCCGTATCCTGATTACGGAAAACAAAAGTCCCGACTTTTATTTCAGGCATTTTATTAGGAAAAATTTTTGTTCCATCAACACGATTTACAAGACAACCCTGCATATCGCCGTTTACAAACCAGCAAAGTCCGTCTTGAGGGGACACTTCCGCATCTAATACAAAATAATCTTTCCCGACTTTTGAAACTTTACCGAGTTTTTCCCCTTGAGATTTAGGGGAATCGAAATTAAAGCATTTTTTCCTGCCGTCAAGAAAATAATCCGTATACCCTCGATTAAACGTTTTATTAACATTCGGCTCAAAATTAACTTCCACACGACCGGAAGAAATCTTGGATGCATATTTATCAATTTCACGACGGTAATAAGCAACGACATTTTTTACATAATTTATATCTTTCAATCTGCCTTCTATTTTAAAAGATTTCACACCGGCATCAATAAGTTTTTCTATATAACGTGAAGCGTTAAAATCTCTCAAACTCAACAGGTATTTATCTTTTGCAATAACTTTGCCATCTTCATCGACAAGAGTGTATTTTTTACGGCAAGCCTGAGCGCATTCCCCTCTATTTGCAGAACGCCCGCCTATTGCATAACTCATATAACACTGCCCGCTATATGAAACACAAAGTGCGCCATGAATAAAAGTTTCAATCTCCACGTTTGTATTTGAGCAAATGTTTTTTATTTCCTCAATAGAAAGTTCACGTGCAAGAATAACCCTTGAAACCCCTATATTTTCAAAAAATTTAACCTTTTCTAACGTTCTGTTATCACACTGTGTACTCGCGTGAATTTGGATAGGCGGGAGTTTTCCGTCAACAGCCAGTTTCAAAATACCCATATCCTGAACAATAATTGCATCAACCCCTATTTCATATAGTTTATGAATAAGTTTAACAGCCTGTTCTAATTCACTATCCGTCAAAATAGTATTTATTGTGACATGAACACGAGCGTAAAACTTATGTGCATAATCAACCACTTCTTTAATATCATCAATAGAATTCGGCACAGCCCGACGTGCGCCAAAATCAGATGCCCCTATATAAATAGCATCTGCACCGCAATCAATTGCGGCAAACGCTGTTTCTTTGTCTTTTGCAGGTGCAAGAAGTTCAATCTTTTTCATAAGATTATTGTAACAAAAAATTCACATATAACAAATCTTCCTAAAGATTTTTCTAAAGTCTGCCGTAAATTTTCATGTAAGGTTAGACAAGATAAGGAGTGCGATAAATGTACGGATACACAGTTTGGCCCGGAGCGTACAGCTTCAGAGAAGAAATAGGATTATTCATTGAATTTGTAAAACAGCAAATCGACGATTTGGCAGAAAAGATTGAACAAACAGAAAAAGCACTTGAAGCTTAGCTGTTTGATTAGGATATGAAAGAGATTGAGCAGTATAAAGCTCATAAACTTTTAGTGAAAACCGCTATGCGGTAATGAAGTTTATATGTATTAATCAGCCGGATAAAAATTATCCGGCTTTTATTTTAGTTTCTATTTAAGTGACGCATTGTTCCTCAACCCAATACAATCGCAATTTGCACTAAACTTTATTAAATACAAGTTCATCGCTAACGCAATCTATAACAATATTGTCCCCGTGTTTAAATTCATTGGCAAGTATTTTCATAGAAAGCGGAATTTCTACCGCCTGACGAATTACACGGCGGAGCGGACGCGCGCCATAAAGAGGCTCGTATCCTTCATTTGCGAGGTAAGCTTTTGCATTCTCAGAAATTTCAAGTTCCATTCCCTGCTCCTCAACCCGCTTTTTCAACGATGAAGTCTGAATTTCAACAATTCTCGCCAACTCTGAAAGAGTGAGAGGGGAGAATGTAATTATTTCATCAATTCTATTTATAAATTCAGGCTTAAATTTTGAACGCAAAAGCGAATGCACCTTATCATGTTTTTCTGCAGCGGAAAGATTATTATCAAGAAGAATATCACTGCCAAGGTTACTTGTCATAATTATAACTGTATTTTTAAAATCAATAAGTTTTCCTTGTCCGTCCGTCAAACGTCCGTCATCAAACATCTGGAGCATTATATTAAAAATATCAGGATGAGCTTTCTCTATCTCGTCAAACAGTACAACAGAATAAGGTTTTCTTCGTACAGCTTCCGTCAGCTGTCCGCCTTCTTCATACCCGACATAACCGGCAGTTGCACCTGTTAAACGAGAAATTGCAGCCTTCTCCATAAATTCACTCATATCAATACGTATCAATGCGTCTTCATCATTAAACAAAAATTCTGCAAGAGTTTTTCCCAATTCGGTTTTCCCCACACCTGTCGGTCCAAGAAACAGAAAAGACCCTATAGGACGTTTACTGTCACGCAGACCTGAACGTGAAAGCCTTATGGCATTTGCAATTTTATTAACGGCTTCAGTTTGACCGATAAGACGTTCGTGAATAAAATCTTCCATGTTTAATAATTTCTTTGATTCATCCTCCACAAGTCTTGTCGTAGGAATTCCTGTCCATTTAGCGACAATTGCCGAAATATCATCCCCGTCAAGATATTCCTTTATCAAATGTTTTTTAGATTTGTCAGATTGAAGTTCTTTTAACTTCTGCTCCATCGCAAGCATTTGTTTGTATTTTTCTTCAAGAGCTGTTGTCACCTGCCCTTTTTTCTGCGCAATTTCCATCTGGGATTTTAAAATTTCCAAATTTTTCTTCACTGTTGTGGCGGTATTAATAACCTTTTTCTCCTGAATCCACTGATTACGCAATTTGGTAATTTTCTGGTCAAGCGTTTCTATTTTTTTATTTATACGCTGAATCTTATTTTCAGATTCTTTTGTTTTTTCTTCCTGAAGCGTGCTTCTTTCAATTTCAAGCTGAAATTTTTCACGTGAAAAAATATCTATATCCTCAGGAGTTGTATCAATATTAATCCTTAACGAAGATGCTGCCTCATCGATTAAATCTATAGCTTTATCGGGAAGATATCTGTCAGTGATATATCTATGAGATAATTTAACTGCCTGAACTATGGCTTCATCAAGAATTTTAATCCCGTGGAATACTTCGTAATTACTTTTCAAGCCGCGCATAATACTTATTGCAACTTCAACAGAAGGCTCATCAACATCTACTGGCTGAAAACGACGCTCCAAAGCTTTGTCTTTTTCAATATATTTTTTATATTCATCAAGAGTGGTCGCCCCGATTACACGAATCATTCCGCGCGCAAGCATCGGTTTTAAGAGGTTTCCGGCATCAACTGACCCGTCTGAACCTCCCATACCCATTATTGTGTGAATTTCATCAATAAAAAGGATCAAATCATCCGTTTTTTCTTCAATAGCTTTCAACACTTTTTTCAAACGTTCTTCAAATTCACCACGATACGACGCCCCTGCAAGAAGTGCGCCTAAATCAAGCGAAAGAATTTTATCGTTTTTAAGACTTTCCGGAACATCACCCTTTATAATTCTTTGTGCAAGCCCCTCAATAACCGCAGTTTTACCAACACCAGGTTCACCGACAACAACAGGATTGTTTTTGGAACGCCGGTTCAAAATCTGTATTACACGGCGAATTTCGTCATCACGTCCTATGACAGGGTCAAGCTTGCTTTCTGCTGCAATCGCCGTTAAATCTGTTGTATATTTTTCTAGCGGATTTTCTTCTTCTTTGTCTTTACTTGAGTTTTTTGCATTTTCTTGCATACCGATTCCTCCTGATTGTGTTTCAACAGCTTTCCCGTCAACAATATCAACGGTGGTCATACCTGCAATAACGTCTTTCATCTTCACATAAAGCTCTTTAGGCT
>OJPF01001044.1_pt1 | contig 13747 bp, 10 predicted proteins | sample 1598441 | NCBI WGS metagenome assembly OJPF01 (sample SAMN03922474, study PRJEB24848) | human gut metagenome | isolation source: stool sample | host: Homo sapiens | place: Germany | collected 2010-11 | reverse complement strand
ACCAGATACACGGATTGTGAAGTTAGCATACTCTGGCTTCTCCGGATGTGCCTGGCAATCCAGAAGCTTCTCAACACCAAATACGTTTACGTTCAGGTGATGAGCACCATTTGCAAAGTAGCCATCCATAGCCTGTACAAGGTTGTTTACGCGCTCTTCGTCAGTGTTTCCAAGTGCACTCGGGTTGATGGTCTGGGTATTGGAAATACCATCCAGAGCCCACTCGTATGGCAGCTTAGCAACAGAGTTCAGAGATGCAAGCAGACCGTTCTTCTCAGCGCCGTAAGACGGGTTAGCACCTGGAGACAGTGGCTCACCAGCTGGACGACCATCCGGAAGAGCACCAGTAGCCTTACCATAAACTACGTTAGAAGTAATGGTCAGGATAGAGGTTGTCGGCTCGGAGTCACGATAGGTGTGGTGCTTCTTGATCTTAGCCAGGAAGGTCTTCAGCAGCCATACAGCGATCTCGTCTGCACGGTCGTCATCGTTTCCGTAGCGGGGGAAGTCACCGGTGGTCTCGTAGTCAACCACAATGCCGTCCTCGTTGCGGATGGTCTTAACCTTAGCGTACTTGATGGCGCTCAGGGAGTCTACCACGTGGGAGAAGCCGGCAATACCGGTGGCAAAGGTTCTGCGTACATCGGTATCGATCAGAGCCATCTCGGCAGCTTCGTAATAATACTTATCATGCATGTACTGGATCAGGTTCAGCACATTCACATACAGATCAGCCAGCCAGTCCATCATGCGGTCATACTTCTCAATGACCTCATCATAGTCCAGGTACTCGGAAGTGATCGGCTTGTACTCGGGACCAACCTGCTGGCCGGTCTTTACATCAACACCGCCGTTGATGGCGTACAGCAGGCACTTAGCCAGGTTGGCTCTTGCGCCGAAGAACTGCATCTCTTTACCGGTCTGGGTAGCGGATACGCAGCAGCAGATGCTGTAATCGTCGCCCCATACCGGCTTCATCACATCGTCGTTCTCATACTGGATGGAGCTGGTGCGGATAGAAATGTCTGCCGCGTACTTCTTAAAGTTCTCAGGCAGAGCGGAGGAATACAGAACAGTCAGGTTCGGCTCCGGAGAGGGACCCATATCCTCCAAAGTGTGCAGGAAACGGTAGTCGTTCTTGGTAACCATGGAACGGCCGTCTACGCCGATACCGCCAACTTCCAGGGTAGCCCATACCGGGTCGCCGGAGAACAGCTGGTTGTAAGAGGGAATACGGGCGAACTTCACCATACGGAACTTCATAACCAAGTGGTCGATCAATTCCTGTGCCTCGCTCTCGGTCAAAGTGCCGGCTTCCAGATCTCTCTCAATGTAGATATCCAGGAAAGTGGACACACGACCAACGCTCATCGCAGCACCATTCTGGGTCTTGATGGCAGCCAGGTAACCGAAGTACAGCCACTGCACAGCCTCTTTTGCATTCTTTGCGGGCTGAGAAATATCAAAGCCATACTTCTCGGCCATGACTTTCATCTCGCCCAGAGCCTTGATCTGCATAGCCAGCTCTTCTCTCTGACGGATGATGTCGTCAGTCATAGAACCGCTGCCGCAGTTGGCAAAGTCTTCCTTCTTCTGCTCGATCAGGAAGTCGATACCGTACAGAGCCACACGGCGATAATCGCCGACGATACGGCCACGGCCGTAAGTATCCGGCAGGCCGGTAATGATCTTGTTGTGGCGGGCCTTCTTCATCTCGGGCGTATATGCGTCAAACACGCCCTGGTTATGCGTCTTGCAATACTCGGTGAAGATCTTGTGCAGCTCCGGATCCGGCTCATAGCCGTAAGTGGTGCAAGCCTGCTCTGCCATCTTGATACCGCCATAGGGCATAAAGGCACGCTTCAGGGGCTTGTCGGTCTGCAAACCGACCACAGCCTCCAGATCCTTCAGATCCTCACTGATGTAGCCCGGCTCATGGGCAGTAATGCCGGACACGATCTCCGTGTCCATATCCAAAACGCCGCCCTTGGCGCGCTCTTCTTTTTGCAGGCCCTGCAACACGCCCCACAGCTTGTTGGTAGCATCCGTGGGTCCTGCCAGGAAACTCTCATCACCATCATAGGGCTTGTAGTTCTTCTGGATGAAGTCTCTTACATTGACTTCCTCTTTCCAGAGGGAACCGTCAAAGCCATTCCATTGTTCAAAATTGACCATCGTATTACCTCCTACAGTATTTGTTTGCTGAATATAAAACTAATGATTGGCATAGTTGAAATTGCGAAAACAGACGCAATTTGGCACACCTGTCCGCAAATCGCTAATAATATACAACAAATCGTCTCGAATTTCAACCCAAATTGTATAAGTATTTTGCCCATTCCGGCTAAAGTTTTTGGGAATTTTGACCAGTCGTTGTAATCATTACCAACTTGTAATCATTACAATTTGAATTATACACAGCAAATCGCCTTTTGTCAAGGGCTTTTTTCTGTTTTTTGCAGAACACACCTCGCGGCGGCACTCGCCTTTCTCTGATACTATTTTAACATAATTTGCTGTATTTTCCAAAATTTTTGCACGCTGTTGCGCAATTCTGCACACAGTGTAAATTATTTATGAATTCCGCCACTGCCTGATTGACAAAAAATTATCAATTCGCTATACTGAACTTGCAAGCGGCGAAAAAAAAGCCGCCGAAATTTCAATCAAAAGAGGTAATTTGTTATGGCAAACAGATTTGTATTGAATGAGACCAGTTACCACGGCCCCGGTGCGATTCGGGAGATCGCCGGTGAAGTGAAAGGCCGCGGGTTCAAAAAGTGCTTTGTGTGCTCCGATCCGGACCTGATTAAATTTAATGTAACGAAGAAAGTGACCGATGTGCTGGAGAATGCCGGCATTGACTACGAGATCTACAGCAAAATCAAGGCCAACCCCACGGTGGAGAATGTGCAGACCGGCGTGGCCGCCTTTAAGGCCAGCGGCGCAGACTGCATTATCGCCATTGGCGGCGGCTCCTCTATGGACACCGCCAAAGCCATCGGTATTATCATTGAGAACCCGGAATTCAGTGATGTAATCTCCCTGGAGGGCGTGGCGCCCACCACCAAGAAGGCCGTGCCGATCATCGCCGTTCCCACCACTGCCGGTACAGCCGCCGAGGTAACCATCAACTATGTGATCACCGACACGGAGAAGAACCGCAAAATGGTGTGTGTAGATGTGCACGACATTCCCGTAGTGGCCGTTGTGGACCCGGAAATGATGGCTTCCATGCCCAAGGGTCTGACCGCAGCCACCGGCATGGACGCACTGACCCACGCCATTGAGGGCTATATCACCAAGGCCGCCTGGGAAATGAGCGATATGTTCCACCTGAAAGCCATTGAGATCATCAGTAAGAACCTGCGCGGCGCCGTAGCCAACACCCCGGAGGGCCGCGAGGGCATGGCACTAGGTCAGTACATTGCCGGTATGGGTTTCTCCAATGTGGGTCTGGGCATTGTGCACTCCATGGCGCACCCGCTGGGTGCTGTGTATGACACCCCCCACGGCGTAGCCAACGCCATTATCCTGCCCACCGTGATGGCCTACAATGCACCTGCCACCGGTGAAAAATACCGGGATATTGCCAAGGCCATGGGCGTTAAGGGCGTAGACGGTATGACTCTGGACCAGGCTCGTGCCGCTGCCGTGGATGCTGTAAAGCAGCTGTCCCAGGATGTAGGTATCCCCGCCGACCTGAAAGACATTGTAAAGCCGGAGGATGTGGACTTCCTGGCGCAGAGCGCTTATGACGACGCCTGCCGTCCCGGCAATCCCAGAGACACCAGCGTAGAGGAGATCAAGCAGCTGTATCTCTCTCTGATGTAAGTCTTTTTGCAACACAGCCGCACCGCTTCACCCTGAGCAGTGCGGCTTTTTTGCGCCCCGGCATTGTATTTCCCGATCATTTATGCTATGCTAAAGGCAATGTGAGGAAGAAAGGTGATCTACATTGACCATTTCTGACGCAATTCGCTATGTCGGCGTCAACGATACAGACATTGATTTGTTTGAAAGCCAGTACCCGGTGCCCCACGGCGTGTCCTACAACAGCTATCTGCTGCTGGATGACAAGATTGCCCTGCTGGACACGGTGGACAAACGCAAATATGACGACTGGGCCGCAAAGGTGGACGCTGTTCTGGACGGGCGCACCCCGGACTACATTGTGGTGCACCACTTAGAGCCGGACCACGCCGGCAGTCTGCAAATGACCATAGAGAAATATCCCGAAGCCACCCTGGTGCTCAGCGCCAAGGCGCTGGCTATGCTGCCCCAGTTTTTTGACCTGTCGGCAGGCACCAAGACCCTGTCGGTGAAAGAGGGTGACACGCTGGAGCTGGGTCAGCACACCTTGACCTTTGTGATGGCACCCATGGTGCACTGGCCGGAGGTGATGGTCAGCTACGAACAAACGGAAAAGGTGCTCTTTAGCGCAGACGCCTTTGGCAAATTCGGCGCCGTAGGCACGGACGAGCCTTGGCCGGAGGAAGCCCGCCGCTACTTTATCAATATCGTTGGCAAATACGGTGCGCCGGTGCAGACCCTGCTGAAGAAAGCCGCCGCCCTGGATATTGCCACCATTTGCCCGCTGCACGGCCCGGTACTGCAAGGGGACCTAACCCCCTATCTGCACCTGTATAACACCTGGAGCAGCTATCAGCCGGAAACCCGGGGTGTGTTCATTGCCTATGCCTCCATTTACGGCAACACGAAGGCGGCTGCTCTGCTACTGGCGGAGGAACTGAAAAGCCGTGGCGTAACGGTGGAAATCGCGGACTTAAGCCGCACGGATTTGGCACAGGCAGTAGCAAAAGCATTTCAGTACAGCCAAATGGTATGCGCCGCCCCCAGCTATGACGGCGGGGTGTTCCCGGTAATGGCGGACTTCTTGCACCACTTAAAAAGCAAAAGTTACCAAAACCGCACCGTGGCCTTGATTGAAAACGGAAGCTGGGCGCCCAGCGCCGCCCGCACCATGACCGCCCAGTTGGAGGAGATGAAAGCCATCACCCTGCTGTCGGGCACCGTCACCGTGCGTGCCGCCTTAAAGGACGCAGACCGCACCGCGCTGGCCGCACTGGCAAACGCGCTGGCGCAGTAAGGAGCAGACCATGGTTGTATATACAAACGCAGATTTTATCTCCCTGAATGAGGAGAATCTCACTTACAGTGTGCTGGTAGAGGACAAGGGCAAGATTGCCTATATCGGCTACAATACGCCCCTGTGTTACCGGGACGCCAAGGCAGTAGACCTGGAGGGCAAGGCGGTACTGCCGGCAGTAAACGACCTGATCCCGGTGGATTGCAAGGACGCCGGCTGCGCCGTACTGGCTGTGGGCGAAAGTGCCGACTTTGCCGTCTTGGACAAAAACATTCTCAAGGACCCGACCGCCACGGTGGAAGCCGTGTACCTGAAAGGCCGCGACACCAGCAAAAGCCGCTTTCCGTTTTTTCATATCTGATATATAAGAGGTATCATAAAAAAGCCTCCCTTGTAAAGGGAGGTGGGTTTGCCTCCGGCAAACTCGGAGGGATTTTTATTGAGATATAATCATAATAAAGCCCTTGTGCCGAACGCCAAAGACTTACGCAAGAATATGACAAAAGAAGAGCGCCGCCTTTGGTACGATTATTTACGAAAACAAGAAGTGCGCTTTGTTCGCCAAAAAATCATCGGCAAATATATTGTAGATTTTTATTGCGCAAAGGCAAAATTAGTCATAGAATTGGACGGCTCCCAGCACTATGAAGCCGATAAAGCCGCCCAAGATGCAGAAAGAACAAAATATTTAGAAAACTGCGGACTTACTGTGATCCGCATACCAAACAATGAGGTTCTGTCCAATTTTGACGGCGTTTGCACATATTTGGACTATGTGGTTCAAAAATCCCTCAGTCAAGCCTAACGGCTTGCCAGCTCCCTTTACAAGGGAGCCTTATTTTTTGCCGTTTTTTGAGGAAGTTTGCACGTGGGCCTTATTTTTTTGTCTTTTTACCGCTTTTGCTTATGATTTCCCCTGCTTTTTCTTTTTATGGTGAATCAGCAGCACTACGGCCGCAAACACAGCGGCAGTGCCGAAAACTGCGCCAAAAGCAATGCCCGCAGTAGCCGGAGGCAGATATAACTTACCACCGTCCGACAAAGTGGGGGTCGCCTTTTCCGGCAATTTATACAAATCCGCACCGCTGTTTTTGCCATAGGCCACCTGCACCACGCTCACCTGGTACTTGCTCAGCTCCACCTGAAGGTCCGTGCCGGGGGTCAGCTCCGTTTGGGTGGGCGCAGTGGTATTGCTGTCCAGTTCATTGCAGGCGGACTTAAATTTGCCTTGTAGGCTTTGGACGGAAACCGCATTCGGTTTGTAGCCGTCCAGCTGCACATTCACCGTCCGATCCTTGCCGGAGGTATTCACCAGCTTAATATACAGCACCTGGTTCTCCGGGTCGCAGGTAACGGACTGGTACACTCCATCCTGTACGGTACTGCCGCCGTCAAAAGTGGCGTGCACATACTGCGTACCCACATTGTTGGCAAAAAGCATTTGCACATAATAGGAGGGAGTGAGCACCGTTTGGCGGCTGTCAAACCAAATGAGATTCACATTCCAGCTTTGGGCATTGACCTTGGCAAAGGTGGGGGCGTAGGATGCCATATCCACCACATCGCCGTTGCGTTCCAAGCCGGTCAGGTAGCTGGCTTCTTCCACCGCTTCCCAAATGTTGCTCTTGGTCTCTATGGTGCCGATCCCGGCAGAGGTGGCGGCGTACTCGCCCACAAACACATGGGCACCGGAGCGGTCAAAGCTGTCGTAGCGATCGTTGTGGTCAAACAGGTAGCCGTCATAGGTATAATAATGCTCGTCCACCACCGTGTCCTTAAATTCCCGGTCAATCCACGCCATATTGCCGTCGTAAGCGTCCCCCTCCAGGTAAGTACCGGCAGAGGAGATCACAGTGATCTGCGGGTATTTCTCTTTTACCGCCTTGTAAAGCGCCTTGAAGTTGCGTTCATACACGGCGCCCCAGTTCTCATTTCCCAGACCGATATATTGCAGATTAAAGGGCTTGGTGTGGCCGTTGGCCGCCCGCAGTGCGCCCCAGTAGCTGGTGGTGGCGTCGCCGTTGGCGTACTCAATCAGATCCAGTACATCCTGCACATAATTGTCCCACGCATCCGTGCCCGGGCGCAGAGCGATGGTGTCCAAATACGCCTCCCAGTCGGCGGCGCTGTTGATGTTCAGCTTTTTGATTTTGTCCGTATATTCCGTGCGGGCGTCGGTATCCTTTTCGTCCAGGCCCACCTTTTCCGTCAAATACGCCTCCCACTGCGCGTCGGTCATGCCCAGCTTGGCATAGGCTGCCGCGTGGTCATCATAGGCAGCCCGCGGCTGGCAGCTGAGCCCCACATTCACAATGGGCAGCGCCAATGCGTTCAGATCCGCGCACAGCTGGAAATACTCGTGATAACCCATGGCGTTGGTGTTGTTATAGTCCCGGCCGTTGTCGTCCTTCCACAGGTTCTCACTTTGCTTGCGCTCCTCCAAGGGGCCGATGGTATCTTTCCAATTGTACAGCTGATCCAGGCTGCCGCCCTCTGCCAGGCACCCGCCGGGAAAGCGGATAAACCGCGGGTGCAGATTTTGCAGCGCTGCAAACAGATCGCTGCGCAGGGTGGTATATTTCCAGCTGTCGCTGCCGTAACCGTAGCTGCCCTGGGGCACCAGGGTGACGAAATCCAGGTATAAAGTCCCCTCACCCTCCAGCTGAAATACCAAAGCGCCATCCTTGCTGGCACTGGCGGTCAGCGGTACGGTCAGCTTGTTCCAGGCGCCGCCGGTTTTGCTCAAGTCCAGCTGCACCGCCGTCTGCTTGCCATCGCCGCAGTCCAAATACACCTGTGCGGTGCCGGTAAAGCCGCTGGAGCGCACATAGCAACTGAAATCATACACCTGATCCGCCACAAAGCCCATATCCGCCGTGTTGGCTTTCTTTTTATCATATTTATCCGTCTTGTATTTGTAAATCTCCGTAAAGCCCAAGTTCGTCAGGCTGCCCTTGCCGTCCACCGTCACCTTGGCATAGGTGGGATTGTTCTTATTTAGGGGCAGGTCGCCCTCGGTGGTCAGCTCCAACCCATCCGCCACCCAGCCGGTGGTCGGCGCAGAGGCGTACTCAAAGCTGTCGTTATTCACCAAATTGGACACCAAGCCCCCGTCGCAGGCGTAGCTGATGTCCTCGATAAACGCACCGTACAAATGATCCGAGATGGCGGTTTGCTTGGCGTCTGCAGCCACACGCAGCACTGCCCCATCCGCTGCCTGCACCGGCAAGGCGGCGCCCAAGGTCAGTGCACCGGCCAGCAGTGCGCAAAAAATCCGTTTCATATATAGAACCCCCTCTATTTTATACCTTTATTATAGCATACCGCCCTGCCCCGGCGCAACTAAAAAAGGCCGTGCCTGCACACAGTGTGCAATATTTTTTGTTAAGATTTTATCGAATTTTTTAATGTACTTTGTCAGTATAGGACATATTGAGATTTTGTCTATTTTTCAAGCCGGTTGACAGCGCCGAACCCTTGCCGTATAATAAGTCTATTAAAAAGGTAGGTATTCGCTATGGAACAGGCATTTTCCAGAACAGAATTACTCTTGGGCAGCAGCGCTCTGGAGCGGCTGGCCGCCTCGCGGGTGGCGGTATTCGGCATTGGCGGCGTAGGTGGCTATGTGTGCGAGGCTTTGGCCCGTACCGGCGTGGGGCACCTGGATCTGATCGACAGCGACACAGTGGCCGTGTCCAACATCAACCGCCAGATCATCGCCACCACCAAAACCGTGGGGCAGTACAAGACGGATGCTATGGAGGCTCGAATCTTAGACATCAATCCGGCGGCCAAGATCACCAAGCACAACTGCTTCTTTTTGCCGGAAACGGCGGCGGATTTTCCCTTTAACCAATACGATTATGTGGTGGACGCAGTAGACACCATGAGCGCCAAGCTGGCGCTGGTGACCCATTGCCACGCCGCCGGCGTGCCCATCATCTGCGCCATGGGCGCCGGGAATAAGCTGGACCCCACCGGCTTTCAGGTGGCGGACCTGGCTAAAACGAAAATGGATCCGCTGGCCCGGGTCATGCGCCGGGAGCTGAAAAAGCGGGGCATTCACCACCTAAAGGTGGTCTACTCCGAAGAACCGCCTATTCCCACCGCCGGCGCCGGACAGGAGGATCCGGATCACCCCGGCCGCCGCAGCACACCCGGCAGCGTGGCCTTTGTGCCCTCCGTGGTGGGCCTGATCCTAGCCGGCGAAGTAGTCAAGGATCTGATTAAAGCGGAAAAATAAGCAAGAAAAAGCCAACCGAGCAAGACGCCCGATTGGCTTTTTTTCTGTTTTGGCAACACGCCATTTATACAGGGATTGTCGGTCACTGGCACCGGCAGTCAACAAAAACCTTCACTTTCACTGCCAACAGGGTCATTTTTGGTACAGTGAAACACCCCTGAACAGATTTTCATTGCACTTTACTGCAAAGCGTGGTACAGTAGGCTTGTAAGGCGGGTGGCCGTCTTGCATATAGGCTTATCATTATACATTTTGTACTCCTATTTTCATTTTTTACTTCCTTGTGTTATTTTCCTTTCTGCGGCTCGGGCAGCCACCTACCCGGGCAACCCACACCCATGGCGGGTTGCCGCCCGCCATCTACTTTTTTACCTAGAAGCGCAGAGCTTCTAAAATGCTGATTGCGTCGTCCGGTGTTTTGCATTTCTTCAAGGCACCGGACACAAATTCAATCTACCTAACCCACAGGCCTAACCGAGCAGATCAAAACTGCCCGGCTTTTCTATACCTCGCATTACCAAGTACTGCAATAAGTACTGCAACGCCGGAGAAAACGTGCTGCTCCACCGGCAGAAAGGAGTAATCGATCACAGAAATATAAGGCACTCGCTGCGAAACAGTCCCCCGGACTGTTTCTGCCAAATGCTTCGCATTTGGAGCCTCGTGTCGCAAGTTCAAATCTTGCAAATAAACAAAAAAAGGAAGCAGGACATTCTTTAGAATGTCCTGCTTCCTTTTTGGTCGAGGTGACAAGAATATAGGCGTAAAATTTGGCTTAGCAGCGGGCTTTCTGCCATTCTGTACTGCAACAGTACTGCAACGCCGTTACTGCTGCAAGAACTGCTCGATCGACTGCTTGATAATCTGTGCCTGTGCAATGCCATCAGCAGCGCATTTCTCACGAAAAGCGGAAGCCATTTCCTTGGGGGCACTTATCTTTTCTTATTTATATCTGTGCAGCACTTTTCTGTGGAGCATTCGGGGTAAGCTGCTGGATATAGGCGTCTGCTGCCTCTGTGTACTTTTGTTCATAATCAGCGAATACATCACAGTAGGTGTTCAGCGTTGTTTCTATATTGGCGTGGCCAAGGCGCTTTTGCAACACCTTCGCCGGCATTCCGCTCTCAATGCAGCGGGTGGCGTATGTATGCCGCAGGCTGTGCAAGGATACAACGCCGGGTATGGACGGATCCAGCACATTGTATTTTTTTAAGATACGCTGAAATTGCAAATTCACTTGGCTGGTGGTCAGTACCTTGTGCCCTTTGAAGTCGTAGAACAGCAGATCCAAACGGTTGGGCTGCCACTGTTCCATATATTCGGACAAAATACGATATGGGGCGTCTGTCAGGCTCAAAAGCCGCTGCCCGGCGTAGGTCTTGGTTTTGGTGCCTATGACGGCGTGGTCCGTCTGGTCCTTGGTCACCGTGCGTCGCACATTCACGGTGCGGAATGTCAAATTGACATCGTGCACATCCAAGGCGTTGATCTCGCCCATACGCATTCCTGTGCTGAGCATTAACATCATCTGCTCCCAGTATCGGCAGCCACGCTCTTGGTCGTTCATGACCTGCACAAACCTGGTCTGCTCCTCTACGGTCAAAGCACGCACCTTGCGGGGGGCATTGTTGCTCTTTGGCTTTTTCATGCCACGCATAGGATCCTTGCGGATCAGGTCATTGTCAAGGGCTGTGCGAAAGCAGCGGGCAAGCAGGGCATAGTCCTTGGCGATCACTGAATTGGAACAACTGGTGATCTCTATAAGGTATTGGGTCACTTGCGGTGGCCGCACAGCTTGCAGTGGGCGGTCGCCTATGGAACTGGCGGCGATCCGTTTACAGCTGGCCAGCTTGCGCAGGTAGGTATTGTCCCCTATCTGGTTTAGCGCCCGGTCTGTCTCGACCAGCGATAAGATATACTGGGCAACGGTGATCTTGTCCGGCTCAATTACAGAGCCGGTGGCAAGTTCATTTTTCAGCGCGTCCAGCTTTGCCCGCACATCTGCCTGTCGCTTACCGTACACAGTTTTGCGCTTGGGCCGGCCGTTGGCGTCCACGCCTATAGTCAGCTGGGCAGCCCATAGGCCTTTGCTTTCCACCTTATAGATGGTTCCGTCACCGTTTCCTCTTTTTCTTGGCATTGTACTCACATTCTCCTTTACGCAGCAGCAGGCAGCGCCTAAAAAAGGGCGCAAAAAGCCCCGCTTGATTTTTCAGCAGGGCTGTGATACAATAACCGTGTTGGGTGGGTATTGTATTACACAATCCTACTTATCGGCTCTATCCTGTTGGCGCAGGGTAGGGCTTTTTTTATTTTGTTGTGATTTACTCTAATTTCCCGGCCAACGCCTGGAATTGATGGAGATAGTTGTCTTTGATGTCCTCAAAGATCTTGGTGGCCTCTGCGTCATCGTACAGGTGCGTGGTCAGGTTGCGGGCATTCAGGATCTCCACCCACACCAGGTCGTTATCCACAAGGCCGTCAGCAAAGGCCTGGCGCATCACCGGTTTGGGGCTGTTCACTTCCGTATAGCCCTGCTCCAGCAGATACTCACGGCAGGTTTTCCACGCCAGCTCGGTGCAAAATTCAAAGCGCTGGATCACACCGTCACGCATGGTGGAATTGGGTAGCTTGTCATAGTCGGCAATGGCCTCCTCCAGGCGCTGCACTGCGTCTTTGAATTTGTCCCGCTTTTCTTCATATTTGCTCATTAAGGATACACCGTCCTTTTCTATGTTCTGTAACAGTTTGGGGTCTGTGTCCAGGCTGACAAAAACCAGGTCAAAGTCCAGCAGGGTAGGCAGGTCTTCAATGGCCTGGGCAAGCTGCGCCTGCCGTCCTCGGTCGTCTATACCGTAGATAGCCAGGTCGATGTCGCTGCGCTGCCGGTGGTCGCCGCGTGCGCGGGAACCGTAAAGCAGCACTTTGGTGGCGCCGTATTGCCGGCATACCTTTGCAATTTGTCTGTAGAGTTCCATCAGCTGTGTTTTGTCCTTGTTTGATTTGATGTATGATTGGTATGTAATGTGTCATCTGTGTTTCTCGGTGGCTTTAATACCTTTGTGGACAGGCCATCGATGTGTTCGTTGAGACTATCCTTGATTGGATGCCACATGGGATCAAGAATAAAATCAATTCCTTCACGGCGGGCGTATTTGGCGGCGGGTACAAAGTCGCTGTCTCCGGCAATTAGAATAATCTGATCGACAAGGCCTTTGTGACAGAGCGATGCAATGTCCAAGCCTATACGCATATCTACGCCTTTTTGCGTTACATTTAAGGATAAGTCACTTTCGGTAAGCTGATCCACAGTAAGACTTCCGTCACACAATTTTTTAAGTGCTTCCCATCTGAGAGTGTAACCAGTGGATAGATCTAAAAGCTCACCTTTACGCAAAGCCACTTTTCTTTTCTTACACAACGCTTTGAAAAAGTCATTGGACCATTTGTACAAGTCGCTTTTGGAAAGATCAATGGTTTTTTTCGTGATCGGATTATAAATGGATTTTTCAGATGGGGAACAGTCGTAATAAAAAATGCGATATAGTTCGCGGCGATTATTTGTATAACTATCCCACAAGTGCCGAGAACAATACTCCACCAGCTCATCCGCACGATCTTCAGCAGATTTTTCGCCCAATAAATAGTTTGCTCTTTTTCGGTAGAAGCCACCGTCTACCATGATTGCTGTCTTTCCCATATTTCACGCTTCCTTTTTACCTTTGATTTTTCGCTTTTATGTATAAAAAAAGCCCCAGACCTCGAAACTTCCCTTATCGTGGGAGATCTACTATCTGGGACTACCAATAACTTGTGAACAGGTACCTGTTACACATATATATTATGCCCAGAGTTTTAGAAAGTCAACTGTTAGTGCGGATATTCTAACTTTTTTGTAAAAATCACCTAAAGTAGCTTGAAAAATTGTGCAAGTTGACATGCTACTTATGCAATTCCACATTCAAAGTAGAATTCCAACGCCTTATGGATGAACTCTTCCGTCACATTGAAATGCTCGGCCAACTCGTAAGGCTCCAGGCCCTGGCGCAGCTGCACCTCCAACTCGGCCTTGGGGATCAACTTTTTTACCGCCCACTTATCTGCCCGGCGTTCGTGCTTACTGCGCCGGTCAAGCGGGGCATATAGGTTGTAGAACGACCCGGTTATGCAGTGCCCGGCTTCGTGGGCAAGGCGACAGCGGGCCTCTGCGGTGCTCTCCAGGCTCTGCTCGTCAAGTGCTATGTAATAATCATCGCCGATATTGGCAGACGCAGACTTGGCAGCGGGCATACTGCCCAGATACACCTCTATGTTGTTTTGCTCGATGAGATCGAACAGGGACTCAGTTGTTGCTGTCTCTTATACACATCTCCGAGCCCACGAGACCAGAGAGG
>OJPF01001032.1_pt1 | contig 13870 bp, 15 predicted proteins | sample 1598441 | NCBI WGS metagenome assembly OJPF01 (sample SAMN03922474, study PRJEB24848) | human gut metagenome | isolation source: stool sample | host: Homo sapiens | place: Germany | collected 2010-11 | reverse complement strand
GTATCAAAAATTCGGGCGTTTGTATAGGCTTTTTTGAGAAACTCCGAACTTTCTTGCCATTTTGTTACCTGAAATGTGGTCTGTGCAACTGCAAAAATGGGCTTTTGGGGGTCAGAAGGCCCTTTCCACGCCTTCAGCTGGGCCAAATCGCTGAAAACGAATACCTCTCCCCGGGTATGTCCGACGATGCCCTGCACCTCCGGATGGGACGCATCACCGGCCACCACGAGCACTGCACCGGCGGCTTCGGCCTCGGAAGCGATCTTCTGTATCTTCTTCACGAAGGGGCAGGTGGCATCGTGATAGGTGCAGCCCCGGGCTTCCAGCTCGTCGTAAATGCTGCGGGGGACACCGTGGCTGCGGATGACCACCTCGTAGCCCGTAGGGACATCAGCGGGGGTGTCTGCTACCAGTGCGCCCCGGCGCTCAAGGTCTTCCACGGTCTGGGGGTTGTGGATGAGGGGGCCGAGGGTGGCCACCTTGCGGCCCTCATCCAGCAGACCGTAGGTCAACTTGACCGCGCGGTCCACGCCGAAGCAGAAACCCGCAGTCTTTGCAAGTCTGATTTCCATTGTACTCTCCTAAATTCAATCTCTCCGTCATCACTGCGCGATGCCACCTTCCCTATTAGGGGCAACAACGACGACCGCCGCCAGTGGCGGAAACAGGGAGTCGCTGTTGGGGCAGCGGCCAGCGAGACGCAAGCAATGCGAAGCGGATGCTGGGAGCCGCAACTCGGCCTTGTCGAGCGATAGCGAGACTGAGAGGTGCATCACAATTCACTCCACGCATCCAGAACGGCCTGCTTATTTTCCCGCAGTTTCTTTATGTCGCGGCGGCCTTCCATTGCAAACTGTGCAGCGGGCATGGGCTCGCCGAAGATGACACGCACCTTGCAGAACAGCTTCATCTTACCATCAGGGGTGTCGTAGTAGATACGGCAAGGCACGACGTCCACATTTGCTGCCGCCGCGATGACGAAGAGGCCGCTCTTGAGGGGAAGGAACTTTCCCTCCTGCTCCCGCGTACCCTCCGGAAAGAGCAGCAGTGTACCGCCCTCCTGACACTTTTTCACGGTGTCGTCGATGACGCTGACCTCTTCTTTCGTGCCGCGGACACAGACTGCACCGGCGCACCGGAAGAACCACGACAGGAATGCGTTTATCTCGAACAGCTCTTTCTTGGCAAACACTGTCATCCGCTGGCCCCAGAACCGGGCGATGACGACGAACACCGGGTCGATGGCTGAGATATGGTTGGGGGCAATGATGCAGCCCTTTGTGCCGATTTTTTTCAAGTTCTCCCTGCCCTCACACCGGACGCGGAAGCCGATGTGGAACACCAGCCATGCCAGCGGGACCAGAATATAATATAGTATCATCTGACCTTCTCCGTGATAATTTTCTTCATGGCCTCAAAGCTCTGCTCAAAATTCAGCTCCGAAGTGTCCAGCAGCACAGCATCGTCTGCCTGCTTGAGGGGGGCTGCGGCGCGGTGGGTGTCCTGATAGTCGCGCTGCTTGACGTCGGCCAGCACATCTTCGTAGGGGGTATCGATGCCCTTCTGCTGGTACTCCTTCCAGCGGCGGGTGGCGCGGGCCTCCGGGCTGGCGGTGAGGAAGATCTTCACAGTCGCATTGGGCAGCACCACGGTGCCGATGTCGCGGCCATCCATCAGGATGTTCTGCGTCTTGGCCATGTCCCGCTGCATCTCCAGCAGGAAGGCGCGCACCGCCGGATTTGCACCCACGGCAGAAGCCGCCATTCCCACCTCTTCGGTGCGGATGGCCGTGCTGACGTCCTCGCCATTCAGATAGATATGCTGTTCACCCTCGATAAAAGCAAACTCGAGGGTGATATTGGGCAGCAGCGCATCGACTGCCTCGTTGTCCTTCGGTTCTTTGCCCGCGCGGAGGGCATAAAGGCCGATGGTACGGAACATCGCACCGGTGTCCACATAAATGTAGCCGAAGTCCGCAGCCAGACGCCGCGCCAGCGTAGATTTGCCTGCGCCCGCAGGCCCGTCGATCGCAACAGAAATCATTTTTATATCTCCTTCTCTATGAATCTGAAATTTCCAGCCGCTTAAACCTCTCCGTCACGGCTGACGCCGTTCCACCGCTGGCGGCAGTCGTTGTTGCCCTAACGAGGGGGCCGTCTGCGAAGCAGACTGAGAGGTCATTCCAGATGATTCGCAAAACTCTGTGCCGTGCAGAATGCGATTTGCAGATTGTAGCCGCCGGTATAGGCGTCCACATCCAGCACCTCGCCTGCAAAGTAGAGGCCGAGGGCCTTTTTGCTCTGCATGGTCTTGGGGTCAACCTCCCGCACCGACACGCCGCCTGACGTGATGACTGCGTGTGCCAAATCGCCCCGGGCGTCGATAGTCACCCGCCAGTGCTTCATCAGCTGTACCAGTTCCCGCTTCTGCTCCCGGGTGATTTGGTTTGCCCTGGTGGCCGGGTCGATGCCCCAGCGGGCCACCATGACCGGCTGCATACTGGACGGCAGCAGCTTCACCAGTGCGCCCTGCGCCGCGTGGTTCGCCAGAAGGGCAAAGTCCCGGGTGATGCGGTCATAAAGCTGTTCCTCACTGAGGGCAGGCTTCAAATCAATAAAAGCTTCGTACTTGTGCTTTTTCATATCGCCCAGATGGCTCGACGCGCTGAGGGTCAGCGGCCCGCTGATGCCGAAGTGGGTGAACAGCATCTCGCCCTGCTCCTCGAAGATAGGTTTGCCGTCCTCGTGGAGAGTGAGAGTCACGTTCTTGAGTGCGAGGCCCATCATCTTCTTGCAGTCGGCGTCATGGCTCACGAGGCTGACAAGGCTGGGGACAGGCTCCACGAGGGTGTGGCCCGCCTGCTGGGCCAGCTTATAGCCGTCGCCGGTGGAGCCGGTGGTGGGGTAGCTCAGGCCGCCCGTTGCCACCAGCACGGCGTCCGCTTTGTACTCCCGGCCCGAAGTTCCCCGCACACCCACGCAGCGATAGGCCGGGCCGGGCTTTTTCTTTTTCGGGTGGCGCGGATTTTCCGGCGCAGCAGGCGCTTCTTCCGGCTGGGCCAGCGGCTCCAGCAGCAGCTTTTTTGCCCCGTCGTGGACGATGTCCGCTCCGTCTGCGTACCGCAGAAGAGCCTGCCGAATCTCTTCGGCCTTATCTGACACCGGGAACACCCGGCGTCCGCGCTCCACTTTCAGCTCCACACCAAGAGACTCAAACAGTTCCATCGTCTTGGCCGGCGGGAAAGCCCCCAGCGACGAGAACAGAAAGCGGGGATTCGTCCGCACATGGTGCAGAAATTCCTCTGCGGTGCAGTCGTTGGTCACATTGCAGCGTCCCTTGCCGGTAACGAGAATTTTCTGAGCCGGCTTTTCCATATGTTCCAGCACCGTCACCTCATGCCCCTGCCGCAGGGCCGCGCCCGCCGCCATCAGGCCGGCAGCACCGCCGCCTACCACTAAGACCTTCATGTTTCGTTTCCTCCGCTTTTTCTTCTGTCTTCACACTTATTCTAGTTTATCATACCAGAATCGACCGCCAAAAGCAATGTGAAAAAAACAGGTACAGCGTTCTGCTGCACCTGCCCGGAAAATTTTGCTTATTTCATGGCCTTGATGGGGTCGAGATACTTTTCGCCCTCCATGACTTCCAAGTGGATGTGGCTCTCCTCGGCACACTCACAGCTCACGCTGCCCACCTTGCCGATGGTCTGCCCGACCGAGACGGTATCGCCCTTCTTCACCTTGGCATCCGTCGTACCGCAGACCCGCCAAATCCTGCCGGAAGCATCTTCGATGGCGACCACAGGCCCCCACTTGTCGTCCGTGCCGGTCTCCACCACCTTGCCTGCCGCCGGGGCGGTCACTTCCGCGCCCCTGCTGGCGGCGTAGTCCACACCGTTGTGGGTGCGCCAGTCACCCAGCGTCTTGCTGTAGACCAGCTCATCGCCGCTGTAGCTGTTTAAGACGCGCCCCGAGACAGGCTGCGTGGAGGCAGGCGCAGCCGAACTGCTGGCAGGCAAGGACTCGGTTTGCAGCGCGGAGGGTTCGCGCACCGAACCAGACCCAGACTGCGCACCAGAAGAGGACGCAGCCCCACCGGACGAGCTGTCCGCTTTTGGCACATTGGCCACGCTGTTTGCTGCGGGTGCGTTCTGCTGCTGCCATTCGGCTTCCTCCTCTCCGGCAACGCCGGGCGATGTGTTGATGCCCTCGTCGATGCCGGGGGCGGTGCTGGACGGGCTGCGCACCGCGTCCAGATCTTGCTTCAGCTCATTGCGCACCGTGCGCACAGCCCACACCCCGGCCGCTGCCGCCGCCAGCAGGCAGGCGGTAAGCACCAGCGCAAAGGCTTTGTCCCGCAAAAACTTTCTGAATTGCTCCATCGTTCGTTACTCCAATCCATCTTTGTGTACGGAATCGTTTCTTTGGTGGTAGTTTGGAGCGGCAGAGCGGGGTTTATTCATAAGGACGAAAAAAGGCCCCGGCGGACCGGGGCCTAACGGGTTCATGATTCAGTGGGCGGGCATTGCTGCGGCTGAGGCTCAATCCTTACTAGCACCTTCGCCCATGCCATTGTCACCCGGCTGATACTTCGGATTCGTTACAGCAGTGGTCTGGAAGAGCGCGATCATGTACTTCTTACCGCCAACCTCGCCGGTCGCAACGGCAACATAAGATTTGTCATCCACAGTCCAATTAGGCTCACCATTATCCCACTCCGTGTCAGGAGCATTGATGGGGCCTATGGAAGTCATCAGCTGACCTGCATAGTAAATGTTCTTATTGCTACTTGCAGACAGCGTTGCGCTAATATCGGCAAAGCCACACTCATACAGCGGCGAACCATCACCAACATTTGCTTGAGTAAACTTCGCTGCCCAAGCCCCCAGCTTCAGCCTTGCAGCTTTATCTTTCATAATGGCGTTGTACACATCATCGAAGTCCTTGGCATCTCCAAAATCGATGCCCTTGCCGACCTCATCCACGGTCTTCACCAGTGCGTTTACCTGTTCCTGCAATTCTTTATTGCCCTTTTCGAAGGTAGTATCCACACCATAGACCTTCGCCCAGTCATTCAGCGCATCGAGCATTTTCACGGTAGCCACACTATTGCTGTTGTTACAGCCCGTCAGGACGGACAGTGCCAGCACGCCCGCGAGGGCTGCGGCGAGAACCTTTTTGAACAGTTTCATTCGAAACCCCTCCTCAATAAAAATAAGCTCTGTGTGCTGCTGCCGCAAACATCGTCTGCCGCATCACCACACAAATTTTACCCCCCCCCGGCATTCTGTCAACCTTTCCCTCGATTTTTGGCAAATCGCACAGTTATCATGATTCAAAGCAGGCATTCTGACAAAAAAGAGCCGCCGTGCAAACGCTCTGCACGGCGGCTACGAAAAATTTGATTTAATTGTTGCGGCTGCGGCTGTTCATGCCCAGCAGACGGACGACGTACAGGAAGATGTTGATGAAATCCAGATACAGGGTCAGTGCGCCATAGATGGAAGCCTTCTCGGCCAGCTCAGCGTCGCCTGCATAGTAGGCGTAGATCTGGCGGAGCTTCTGGGTATCATAGGCGGTGAGCAGCATGAACACCACCAGGCCGATGCCGCAGTAGAGCACCGAGGTGCCGAAGCCAAAGCCGAAGAGCGCACCCACGAGGCTGGTGACGATCATGGCCACCAGAGCCATCATGAGGCGGGGACCCCAGCTGGTGAGGTCTTTATGGGTGGTGGTGCCGTACACAGCCATGAGGCCGAAGTAGACCGCCGTGGCGAGGAAGGCCATGACCAGCGTGCCTACCGAGAACATCAGGAAGTAGTAGCTCAGGACCATGCCGTTTAAGATGGCATATCCGAAGAACGCGGCTCTTGCACCGTCGATGGACATCCTCTGCACCCGGGCGCTGAGCATGAACACCAGCGCCAGCTCACCAATGGTAAGCAGGAAGTAAAGCGAATCGACCAGATAGATAAGGGGCGTGGTCGCCGTGATATAGGCCATTGCGAAGGTGACGAGCAGGCCGCCGGCCATCCAGCGGTAGGTGCGGGTCATATAGTCCGATGCGCTCATCGAAGGCTCCGCATAGCCGCGGTCATAGTTGTTGTAATCCATAAGGAATCCTCCATTCAAAATCAGGGCATCGGCCTCGGCCTTGCCCCGGTCTACGAAATATAGTATACTGCATAGAAATGAACGATTCATGAAAAAGGCTGTGATATTTGATGTCTCTCGGACTTTATCTGCATATTCCTTACTGTTTTTCCAAATGCCGGTACTGTGATTTTTACTCCGCCCCCGGCCAGCGCGGCGTCCCCCGCGCCTATGTGGACGCCCTTTTGCGGGAACTCTCCCGGTTTGCGCCGGACGCGCCCCTGCGGCCGGACACCCTTTATTTCGGCGGCGGAACGCCCAGTCTGCTGGATCCGGCAGACGCCGCCCGGCTCATCGACGCCGCGCAGCCCCTGCCCGGGGCCGAGATCACGCTGGAAGCCAACCCTGAGACCGTGACCGAAGACTCTCTCCGGGCATTCCGGGAGGCGGGCGTCAACCGCATCTCCTTCGGCGTCCAGTCGGCCCGGGACAGCCAGCTCAAGACGCTGGGCCGCCCCCACACGGCAAAGCAGGCGCGGGCCGCTTTCGCCGCCGCACGCCGTGCCGGATTCGAGAACATCAGCGGCGACATCATGCTGGCCCTGCCCCATTATACGCAGGCCGAGTTCGACGAGACGCTGGAGCTTATCGAGGATGGTGGCGCGGCCCACATTTCCGCCTACCTCTTGAAGATCGAGCCCGACTCCGCCTTTGGCCGGACGCCCCCCGAGGGTCTGCCCACCTCCGACGAGGCGGCAGATTTTTACCTCTACGCCGTCGAGCAGCTGGAACATCATGGCTACCGGCAATATGAGATCTCCAACTTCGCCCGCCCGGGCTATGAGGGAAAGCACAACCTCATCTACTGGGACTGCGGCGACTATCTGGGCATCGGCCCTGCGGCCCACTCCTGCATGGGCGGCAAACGGTTCTACTACCCCGCCGACACCGAAGCCTTTCTGCGGGACGAGGCCGCGCCCGTCATGGACGGCGGCTGCGGTGCGGAGGATTATCTCATCCTGCAGCTGCGTCTGCGCAAAGGTCTGAACCTCGACGAATACAAAAAACGCTATGGCAGGGAGTTCTCCACCTCGCAGCTGGCCTTTGTGAAAAACTGCGTGAAGAGCGGCTACGCCAACTTTGACGGCCACACCCTCGCCCTCACGCCCGCCGGGCTCATCGTACAGAACAGCATCCTTGCCGAGCTGCTGTGAACCTCAGTGAACAGCAAAGCTCATCGCCGCCAGCACAAAAACACCGATGATGCCGGTAATGCGGCTCACCCTCTGCATCGCGTAATACCAGTCGGTGGGCTCACCGCCGTACACTTCCAGCCCGTGACGGAGGTTCCAGAACAGCAGCGGGAACCGGACATCCAGCACAAGGAGCACTACCAGCGCCCCTATCGGCAGCAGGAACGCCACGCTGCCCCGGGTCTCCAGCCGCCCGCCGACGGCCACATTATAGAGCCAGTTACAGCTGGGCCAGAGGTCGGATTTCTGGTATTCGCCGTTGACGATGACGTTCACCTCGTCGGCAAGGCCCCCATCGTCTTCCCGCCACAGGATGGCGTCGCCGGGGTCGCCCAGCGCGGTCCCGGTAAAAATGACCACTCCGTCCTGCTCAATTTTTACGCCCGGGTCGCTCATGCCCTCGGCTTTCGATTCGAGCCGATAGTGCCGCGTCTCTCCGTCCAGCGTGAAATCCACCTCCGCACCGTTTCCTGTCTGGGCGATCTGCATGGTGTAGGCGGCATACGCATCCTTGCCCGAAAAGCTGCCGTCGGCCTGACGATACAAAAAGGCATCCCGCAGCCAGACGCCCGGGCGGAGGGCGGCCCAGAGATAGAGCACAGCGAGAAGCAGCGCGGTAAGAACGCAGAGCAGGCAGCTCGTCTTTTTCTCCATGGTCAGGCTCCTTTCGTTTCAGCCCAGTTCGATTACTTTCCACCCCAGCTCCCGGATGGCTTCTTTATCATGGGTCGCCAGCAGGGTGGGCTTTGTGCCGCAGCGTGCCTTGAGCATGGCTGCGGCTTTTTTCATGGCGGCGGGGTCCATGCCGGTGAAGGGCTCATCTAACAGAAGCGTGTCGCTCTCGGCCCAGAGAGCGCGCAGCAAGGCGGTGCGGCGCTTCTGTCCGCCGGAGAGCTTCCGGGCAGGCAGGGCAAGGGCCTCGTCATCCAGTCCTAATTGTATAAGGTCATCTCGTATCTGCTCTTTGTATTGTGTTTTGACCTTGTACTGTTCTGCGGTCAGCACCAGCGCCACATTCTCTTCGGCGGTCAGCTGGGGGCAGAGCCTGTCTTCCTGAAAGACCGCGCCGACCCGGCCTACGCCCTCCACGCTGCCGGAGGTGGGCGCTTCCAGCCCCATCAGGATGCGGAGCAGGGTCGTCTTACCCCAGCCGCTTGGCGCCCAGAGCACCGCCGGGCCGTCCACAGTAAGAGAGAGGTTTTCGAAGAGGATTTTCTCTCCGAATCGTTTAGACAGCTTCTTTATTTCCAGTTTGTTGTTGGTTTCACTCATTTTTCAGCCCCCTCTTCGCCCAGAACTGCCGCTACCGCTTTATCCAGCAGAGCGAGGAACAACTTTTCGAATACGGCGCTCAGCAGGATGATGACGAAGGTCCAGGCAAACAGCTCTCCGGTGGAAAGGGTAATTTTTGCCCGGTAAAGCGCGTCGCCGATGCTGCCGTCCGGCAGGCCGATGACCTCTGCTGCTACGCCGCTCTTCCAGCAGATGCCCAGCGCCACGCTGCATCCCTGCCGGAACGCGGGCAGCACCGCCGGGAGCCAGACCGCCCGCAGACGCCGCCCCAGAGGCAGACGGAACACCTGCGCCATTTCGAGAAGCTGGCGGTCAGCACTCCCGATGCCGGTGCGCACTGCGCTGTAGAGGACGGGCAGCACCATCAAAAAGCTGATAAGGACGGACAGCGACGAGCCGCTGACCCACACCAGCGCCAGAATGATGAAGCTCGCCACCGGAGTAGCCTTGACCAGCTGCATCACGGGGGCGAGAAGGGCGTCCACCCACTCCCACTTTTCGGCGGCTACCGCCAGCACCGCGCTGGACAGAACGCCCAGCCCGAAGCCCAACAGGATGCGCCCGGCGCTGAAACCGATGCGCTGCCAGAACTCGGCCTGCGGCAGCAGCTCCACCAGCGTACCGATGGCCTGCACCGGCGAGACAAGAAAGACTTCCTGCCCGATGGCCACAGCCGCCGCCTGCCAGACGCCCAGCCAGAACACCGACGCCGCTAAAATTTGAATGCGGCGTTTTTTTGTTTTATCCATGTATTTCTTTGCTCCTGTTCGTTTTCTCGCTTTCAGAATATCACATCATGTATGAGAATACAATCCTTCATCTTTTCTTCTCTTGACATGAAGGTCATAAAACACTACACTGGAATAAAGTAATCCTTATTCTACGTGCCTCCGCGCACAGATGGGAGAGATGACCATGCACGATTCCGCTCAGGCCCTCCGGGGCAAAAAGCTCCTTCTGGTGGGGTTCACCCTGTTCTCGATGTTCTTCGGGGCAGGCAACCTCATCTTCCCGCCCTTCCTCGGCGCACAGGCCGGGACGGCGCTCTGGTCCGCTTTTGTGGGCTTTGCCGTCAGCGCCATCGGCCTGCCCATCGCGGGCGTGGCAGCGGTGGCCCGGGCGGGCGGTCTGCCTGCGCTGGCCGGGCGGGTCCATCCCCGCTTCGCACAGGTGTTCGCTGTGCTGGTCTATCTGTCCATCGGTCCCTGCCTCGCTATCCCCCGCACGGCCAGCACCTCGTTTGAGATGCTGACGCCGCTGGTGGGGCGGAGCACACCGGGACAGTTCATCTACTCCCTCGTGTTCTTTGCTGCGGCGTACTTCGTGGCCCTCAAGCCCGAAAAGCTGACCCAGCGGCTGGGCCGCATCCTCTGCCCTGCCCTGCTGGTGCTCATCGTGGTGCTGTTCACAGGCTGCATCCTCCACCCGGCCGCGCCCGGCTACGGCACGCCTGCCGAGGCTTACGCCGCCCTCCCCGCCGCACAGGGCGTGCTGGACGGCTATCAAACCATGGACGCGCTGGCAGCGCTCAACTTCGGCGCGGTCATCGCGCTGAACATTCAGGCGGTGGGCATCACGGAAGAAGCTGCCGTCCGGCGCGGCACCATCCGGGCCGGGTTCATCGCGGGCGGGATGCTGCTGGTGGTCTACGCCATGCTGACCCACATCGGCGGCATCTCGGGGGCTGCCTTCCCCGGCAGCGACACCGGCGCCTCCGTCCTGACGGCACTGGCCGACGGCCTGTTTGGCCGGGTGGGACAGGTGCTTCTGGCCGTTATCTTCGTCATCGCCTGCTTCAACACCTGTGTCGGCCTCATCGCCAGCGTAGGCGAATACTTCCACGAGCTTCTGCCCCAGCTGCCCTACCCCGCCATTGCGGCCTTCTTCGCGCTGGTGAGTATGCTGCTGGCGAACATCGGCCTTGCGGACATCCTGAGCCTTTCCGTTCCGGTGCTGAACGCCATCTACCCCATCGCCATCGTCCTCATCGTGGTGGAGTTCCTGCCCGGACGGTTCCAGCGGACATCGGTCTGGCGGCTGAGCATCCTCTTCACGGCCATCCAGAGCATCCCTGCTGCCCTGCCCTTCGGCCCCCTCTCCGCCTTGATGAACGCTCTGCCCCTGAGCAGCCTCGGCTTTGGCTGGCTGCTGCCGGCCCTCATCGGCATCGGCGCGGGCCTTCTGATCTAAGAAAGGGGCTGCTGCACTTTCGGCTAAAACGATGTGCAGCAGCCCCTTCTTTATTTCAAAGCTTACTTTGCGGAATTGCGGATAGCCGCCATGACCTTGCGCAGGACGGACGGCTCGGTGTAGTAGAAGTTATCGTCCGGCAGCTTGCCGCCCACGGCGGCGGGAGAGGCATCGTAGAGCACCTGCAGGTAAGCAGAGATGTCTTTCTTCATCTCCTGACCGTTGCGGTAAACGATGTTGCACTTGGGCAGGGCCTTCTTGGCGATAGCAGCCTTGGCCACCACGCCGACTTCCTCACAGAGGGCGGCGGTGCCGTCGATGTCCTCGTTCGCCGCCTTGACGCTCTTCTGGTAGTCGGTCAGGAAAGCTGTGATGACGTCGGGGTTCTGCTTTGCGTACTCGGTGCGCACCACGGTGACGCCGGTGATGAGCTGGGTGTCACAGACCCTGTTCCATTCCCTGGTCAGGTCGAGAACGACGCGGAGGTCGCTGTCCTTCATCTGGGCAGCGGTGACGTAGGGCTGAGGCAGGACGGCGATGGCATCCTTCCTGGCAGCGGCCATCTGGGCCGTGACCTCGGAAGCCTCGCTGTAGTATTCGATCTTCACGTCCTTGTCGGGGTCGAGGCCGTTCTTCTTGAGCAGATAGCGCAGGACGTACTCGGGCGTCGTGCCTTTGCCGGTGGAAAGGATGGTGCGGCCCTTGAGGTCGGCGAAGCTGTGGACGGTATTGCCCTTCTCCACGACGTAGAGAACACCCAGCGTGTTGACGGCCATGACCTGGATGCCGCCGTTCGTCTTCTGGTAGAGAGTCGCGGCGAGGTTGGCCGGGATAGCGGCCATGTCGAGTTCGCCCTTGATGAGCTTCGGCACGATCTCATCGGCAGCGCCGTAGAGCTGCAGGTCATAGTCGAGGGAAGCAGTGCCGTCCTTCTCCATGCTCAGCAGGTTGACGAGGCCCATGGTGGTGGGGCCTTTCAGGCCGGCGATGCGCACTTTTGTGCTCGTCTTGGCCGATGCGCCGCAGGCCAGCACGCTGATCATCAGCACCAGCGACAGCAGCAGAGATGTCAGTTTTTTCATAGGATTTCGTTCCTCACTTTCATTGGGAGAAATTTTCCCGCAAAAAATTTGCAAAACCATTTGCTTTACGCCCTCAAGTTTACTATAATAAGAGAAAAAATACCGTTGCACATGCAACGGAATCGCAGAAGGGCGGTGAGGGCCCGGGGAAAACCTCACGGAATGGGTATGGAAAATTATCTTCCGCTGTTACAATCCACCTCTCTGTTCGCCGGGCTGGAAGCCGAAGCGCTCCGAGTCCTGCTGGGCGAAGTGGGGGCCGTATTGCGCACCTACAGCCGGGGCGAGACCCTCGTACTGGCCGGACAGTCGAACCGCCGGGTGGGCGTGGTGCTCTCCGGCGCCATCGAGGCCTACCATCCCGCCGCCAGCGGGGCGCGTCTGCCCATCAGCCAGATGGGGCCGGGCGGTGTGTTCGGCGACGTGCTGGGCGGCTCGAGCCTTTCCAGCCCGGTAACGGTGATGGCCTCGGCCCCCTGCGAGGTGCTGCTGGTGCCTTACGAGAAGCTTCTGCTGCCCGGGGCCGACCCGGCCCGCCAGCGGGTGCTGCAGAACCTTGTGCGCACCATCAGCGACAAATACTTCCTGCTCTCCCGCCGGGTAGACCTGCTGCTGCTCAAGAGCCTGCGGGCCAAGGTGTGCGCCTACCTGCTCAGCGAGGCCGAGGTTCACCACAGCCTCACCTTCACCATTCCCTACTCCCGCATCCAGCTGGCCGACTACCTCAACTGCGACCGCAGCGCCCTCTCCCGGGAGCTGAGCCTGATGCAGCGGGACGGCCTGCTCGAGACCTATAAGAGCAGCTTCAAGCTGCTGGAACCGGACGCGCTGCGGCACATGGTGCTGTAACAGCCTCTCCCTTTGGGAGAGCCTTATATAGAAGGAGAACTTCATCATGTCCAAACCGATTTTATGGATCGTCATTCCCTGCTACAACGAAGAACAGGTGCTGCCCATCACGGCCCCCCTGTTCCTGAAAAAGATAAACGACCTCGCCGCAGCGGGCCTTGTCAGCGAGAAGAGCCGGGTGCTCTTCGTCAACGACGGCTCCCGCGACGCCACCTGGTCCCTCATCCAGAAGTTCGCCTCTGAGGATGAGCACTTCATCGGCATCTCCCAGAGCCGGAACCGCGGCCACCAGAACGCCGTGCTGGCCGGGCTGATGGAGGCGCTCCACAGCGGCAGCTGCGACATCACCATCTCCATCGACTGCGACGGTCAGGACGACATCAACGCCATGGACGAGATGGTCAAAAAGTATCTGGACGGCGCCGAGGTAGTCTACGGCGTGCGCAGCCGCCGGGACACCGACACCTTCTTCAAGCGGTTCACCGCCGAGGGCTTCTACCATGTGATGAACGCGCTGGGCGCAGACATCGTATTCAACCACGCCGACTACCGGCTCATCAGCACCCGGGTGCTGGAAAGCTTCGCCGACTACCGCGAGGTGAACATTTTCCTGCGGGGCATGGTGCCGCTGGTGGGCTACCCCAGCGACACCGTCTACTACGAGCGCCACGAGCGTCTGGCCGGCGAGAGCCACTATCCCCTCAGCAAGATGCTGGCCCTCGCCTTCGACGGCATCACCAGCCTGTCGAACAAGCCCATCCGCCTCATCACCGGCGCAGGCATCGTGGTCAGCCTCATCAGCTTCATCGGCGTCATCTGGGCCATCGTGCAGGCTGTTCTGGGCAGCGCCGTGGCGGGCTGGGCCTCCACCATCTGCATCGTCTGCTTCATGGGCGGCGTCCAACTGGTGTGTCTGGGCGTCATCGGCGAATACGTCGGCAAAATCTATATGGAGACCAAGGCCCGCCCCCGCTACATCATCAGCGAGCGCACATGGGCTCCCTACGAAAGGAAGTATCACGGATGAGCAAACAGAGCTGGAAAGGCAGCACCCTCCTGAACCCGGAGCCGCCGGTGCTGGTCTCCTGCGGCGGGCTGGACAAGCCCAACC
>OJPF01001020.1_pt1 | contig 13991 bp, 7 predicted proteins | sample 1598441 | NCBI WGS metagenome assembly OJPF01 (sample SAMN03922474, study PRJEB24848) | human gut metagenome | isolation source: stool sample | host: Homo sapiens | place: Germany | collected 2010-11 | reverse complement strand
GAGATGTGTATAAGAGACAGGCGCCGGTCTCGTCAAAGTTCAGCATATCCTCGGTAACGGCTTCGTAGTGGATCTTGCCGTTCTTGTCGATCACGGTGTAGTCCTCGTCCCACTCGTCGTTCTCTACCTTGTCCACCGTAACGGTAATGGGGTAGTCGGACTTCACTTTCTTGGCCAGGTACGCTTCAATGGCGCTCTGCACATTTACATCCTGATAATCGGAGTCAATGTCTGCATAGTGGCCAAAGTCCGGGTCGCTGTGCACGCCGCTGTACTCGGTCATCGCCAGCCCGTCGCCGGAGACGCTAAATAGTGCATTATCCGCGTTGGTCAGAATTTTATCTGTCGGGCTTTCCAGCTTAACGGTGATCACATAGTTGTTGTTCTTCAGCGATGTATCGGTGGCGTTAAAGGTCTTGTTGACGGGGGTGTAGCCCTCGGCGCTGACGATGTAGCGGTACTGACCGAAGATGATGGTGTAGTACCCCTGTTCGTCCGGCAGGATCGGGTCGCCATAGGCGCCGGAAGCGCCGTTTTTGTACAGAGCCACCGTGGCGTTCTGCGGGGTGGTGTTGAACCGCACCTTGTACTGGGTGTAGGTCAGCTGCACAGTCACTTGGCGGCTTTCGCCGGCCGTGACGGTAAAGCTGCCGCTGGCGGTCTGGCTGCCGCTTTGGTAGGTGGCGGTGTAGGTGTAGTCGCCTGCGGGCAGCAGGTAGTCGTAGGTGTCGTAGCCGTACTCGTCCTCCTGGCAGGGCATGGCCTTGCCGTCCTTGTCCAGCACCTTCAGGGTGGCGTAGTCGGTGGCCTTGCCGGTGGCCAGGGTCACGGTAAAGGACACCTGGGCCTGGTCGTCCTGGGCTGCCGGGGTGTAGATGGCGCTGCCCAGGCAAAGCAGCAGGGCCAGCAGGCAGCAAAGGCTGCGGGTGATTTGTTTTTTCATTTTTCTCCTCCTTTTGCGGCACAAAAAAGCCGTGCCGATCTGGCGGCACGGATAGTATGGGTACGCAAAAAGAGCCTTAGAATGATCCCATTCTAAAGCAAAACTGCACTTCCAACCTAAAGCACCGCAAACAACACATCGTGCGCGGCAGGTCTCCTGACTTATGCTTCATTCGCAAAAGCGGCCTTCTCACTCCCGGGGGAGCAATGGCTGCCGTTACCCAAACGGCGGTGCTTTCTTGTCGGCAAATACAGTAGAGGTTCGGGCTGCTCCGGATTCCCACCGGATTCCCTTTTCAGCCTTTGGCGGGGCGCGCAAAGGCACCAAACGCACGCTAAATTGTCTTTATGAGTATAGCATTTGGCGCCGGGCGTGTCAATGCTAATCTACCGGTGTTTCCCAGTGGATGGCAGCGCAGCGATCGGTAAAGCGGGCGGGGGTTGACAAGGCAGACGGACTTTGTTTATACTGAACCTGTGATTCAGTAATGAAAAGAGGAAGTCGGATGGATAAGCAGTCAAAAGCACCGGGCGTGTACCGGGCGATCTTATGCGTATTGACTTTGACGCTGGCGCCGGTATTTTATGCCATTTGGCAGCCCTACAATACCTGCCTGTTACAGCTGCCGGCAGCTGGCGGGGTGTGGCAGCTGCTGACCCGCCTGCTTTTCTCTACGGCGGGGCAACTGGACGACCGGCTTTCGGGGCCTTTACATATTTGTCTTGCGCTTTGAGGCGGTGCTGCTCGTTGCCGTTTTTCTGTGCGTTGCCAAGGTGATGGTTCTGCCCCAGGGCGCGGTGCAGTCTGTGAATATGGTAGACAGTAGCGTGACCCGGGTGGAGCGTATGGCCGGGTATGCGGATTTGTTGACCGCATTTCGTGAGTCAAACGGGGTAGAGGATCTATTTTGACTACATAAATTTGCCAGTGTTCCGAAAAATGTATGTTTTGTGCCGGATCGTGGGTTTTTCCCGCCGGGATTTGGGTATATAATTTATAGTACAGAATAGAGCGCCGGTGGGGCGCGAGGGGGAGAACCAGATGGATAAGCAAGCATATTTGGCGCAGATCGACCGGGTGATCGCCGCCGGTCCGTACAAGGCGGACTGGGGTAGCCTGAGCCGTCACGCTACGCCCGGCTGGTATCAGGACGCCAAGCTGGGCATTTTTATTCACTGGGGGATTTACAGTGTGCCCGGCTACCACAACGAGTGGTATTCCAGAGAGATGTATGACCCAAAGACTCCCAGCTACCGCTACCATGTGGCTCATTACGGCAAGCCGGATCAATTCGGCTACAAGGATTTTATCCCCATGTTCAAGGGAGAGAAGTTTGACCCGGCAGCCTGGGCCAAGCTCTTTTGCGCGGCAGGGGCGCAATATGTGATGCCGGTAGCGGAGCACCACGATGGATTTGCTATGTATCAAACGGATTTTAACCGCTGGAACAGTGTGGAGATGGGGCCCCATCAAGATGTGCTGGGCCGGCTGAAAAGCGCCTGCCAAGCGGAGAAATTGGTGTTTTGTGCCTCCAACCACCGGGCGGAGCATTATTTCTTTATGAACAACGGGCGGCGGATCCCCAGCGATGTGAGCGACCCGGCCTATGGGGATTTTTACGGCCCGGCCAAGGACAGCAATGCCCTGCTCTCTTACAAAATGAGCGCCACGGCCAATGACTGCCGCACCGAGGGCCCCACAGAGGACTACCTGGAGGACTGGCTGGTGCGCTGCTGCGAGATGGTGGATCGCTACCGTCCCCAGGTGGTGTACTTTGACTGGTGGATCCACAATTTGGCGTTCAAGCCCTACTTAAAGCGCTTTGCCGCTTACTATTATAATCAGGCGGAGACCTGGGGCGTGCAGGTGGATATTAACTACAAATTGCAGGCCTTTGCCCCCGGCTGTGCCATGCCGGATGTGGAGCGAGGCACGCTGACGGAGATCTCGCCGGTGCCCTGGCAGACCTGTACCGCCATTGGCAAGCGCTCTTGGGGATATACAAAGGACAATCGATTCAAAAGCCCCTACCATGTGATCACGGATCTCATTGATATTGTCAGCAAAAACGGACGAATGCTGCTGAATGTGGGACCAAAGCCGGACGGTACCATTACGAAGGAGGAAACCCGGGTGCTGCAATCGTTGGGCGACTGGTTGGCGGTGAACGGCAAAGGCATTTACGGCACCATGCCTTGGCGCTGCTACGGCGAGGGCAAGGTGCGGGCCAAGGCGGGCTTCTTCCAGGACAACAAGGCCAAGAAGTACACGCCTCGGGACTTCCGCTTTACTTACAAGGACGGGCGGATCTACGCCTTTCAAATGCTGCCGGGCAAGAACAAAACGGTGCGGCTGCGCACCTTTTGCACCATGGCGCAGGATCTGGACATTCGCCGGGTAACCTGGTTGGGAGTGGGTGAGGTGCCCTTTACCCGCAGCGCTAAGTACCTGGAATTGCAGTTGCCAAAGACCCCGGACACCCTGCTGCCCCTGTGTTTTGAACTGGAGATCGGATAATGCGCGTGAAACGTGTAAAAGCGCGCGTTAAATTATAGAAAAATGAACAACAAGAGGAAAAAAGAATATGAGCAAAACAGCGAAGCTGGTGATTTCTACCGTAACGGCGGTAGCAGCGGCGATGGGGGCAGCCATAGGCATGCATTTTGGTTACAGTCGAAAGACGGCGCCGGAAAAAACCTACCGGATAAGAACAGAGAACGGCGCCCTGCGGGTGGGAGTCATCAGCGACTTGCAGCTGCCGGACAATACGGACAAGACCACCCATCAGTACCAATCTTTTGAAAAGACCTTGACCATGCTGAAAGAGAAGGGCTTGGATGTGTTGGTGATCGGCGGCGATTTTACCGATGTGGGCACAAAAAAAGCTTGGACCGCATTTAAGGAGATTTACGACTGTGTGATGGGCGACGACAAGCAGCCTGTTAAGGTGTTTATCATGGGCAATCACGATTACTGGTTGCCTGCGTTTGCAGACTGCGGCGAAATTCCCACGCCTGCGAAGCAGCAGCGCCGCTTTACCAAGTACACCGGCGAGTTGCCTTACAGCCATAAGATTATTAACGGCTATCATTTTATCGGCTGGAGCTCCTCGGACGGCACCTACGACCAATCGTATCGGCACAAGACCCGGATCCGTGCGGAGCTGGATAAGGCGGTGCTGGATGATCCCACCAAGCCGATCTTTGTGATCACCCATCTGAACCCGATAGACACGGTGTACGGTTCGGACGCCTGGGGCAACGCGGATATTCACGATGTGCTGCAGGATTATCCCCAGGTAATCAGCCTGTCCGGTCACTCCCATTATACCGTGGCGGACGAGCGCTCCATTTGGCAGGGCAGCTACACGGCCATGAGCACGCAAAGTCTGGATTATATTGAGCTGGAGGCGGGCAAATTTAACGGTTCCATCCCGGTTGACGCCTACGGCAACCGCATTGCGGAGAGTACCCCCGCCTGCCTGTATATGCTTGTATCTGCCGACCGGGTAGAGGTGCAGCGGTTGGAGGCCAACACCGGCACGCCGTTGAAAGCCCCTTGGGTGATCTCTGCCCCCTTTGGCAAGAACTTTACTTATACGGACGATCGCAAGGCGCAAAATGCAGCGCCCACTCTGCCCGGTGATTTGCACCTGACGGTACAGAACATCACCGATGTGAACGGTAAGGGGCAGAAGATGCTGTCCTTTGCAGCCGGGACGGACGATGATTTCGTCCATTCTTACACCTTGCAGTTTTTGGACAAGAACGAGCAGCCCATTGCCTTTGACGAATGTGCCTATGACGGTACGGTAAAGCGGTACGACAAGGACGGCACTGCCCTGTCTCCAGACAGTAAGGATTACAAAAACGGCAGCACTAAATCTATCGACGCTGTCAGTTACTTTAGCGATTTTGTCCTTGGCTCGGCCCGTATGAGCAGCACCGTGGAGCTGCGTATACCCGCCACTGTGCCGGACAGCGCCCGGTATGTGTCCATAAAAGCGATAGACTCCTGGAGCGCAGAGAGCGCGGCCGTAGTAGTGCCGCTGGAGGCGGTAAAATGAACGTAAAACGCATACTCTCCCTGGCCCTGGCCGGGAGCCTGCTCACCGGTACCGCCCTGTTGGTCGCCGGGTGCAGCAAGGGAAAGCAGGATGAAAGCTGGAAAGAGAATACTGACTATGATCTGTCCGTGCCCACTCTGGGGCAGGATGGCTGGTACTTGGTGTTCCAAGATGATTTTGAAGGCGACGGACTGAACCAAAACATTCAGTTTGGCGACAATTATGCCGGCAGCAAGGAAATTTGGACTACCTCGCCTCACGCCGTTCGCTGGCAGAGCCAAGACAAAAAGCACCCGGACAAAGCCTGCTACTGGTGCCCCACTATGGTGGAGGTGAAGGATTCCAATTTGATTATCCATTCCCGCCACGAGACCAACCACTCCTGCGACGGGGACTGCCCGGCAGCCGGGCGGTTTACCGGCGGCATTGAGACCCGCCGCATCAACGGCGACAACAATAACAACAAGGGCACAGCGGACGAACTGCTCTTTTCCCAGGCATTCGGCTACTTTGAGTGCCGGGTAAAACTCCCGGATTCCCCGGGGCTTTGGTCCGCCTTTTGGCTGCAGTCCTCCAATATGCGAAAGGTGGGCAATGCCGGCAAGGACGGCACGGAGATCGATGTGTACGAGAGCGCCTTCCGGGATAGCAAGACCTCCAAAATGGGCCACGCTCTGCTGTGGGACGGCTACGGCAAAAGTGCCAAGAGCTCGCCGTATGTGACCGATCTGGAGCAGAATTTGTATGACGGTTACCACACCTTTGCCCTCAAGTGGACGCCGGACTACTATGTGTTTTACATTGACGGCAAGGCCACTTGGGCCACCAAGGACGGCGATGTGTCCCGGGTCAAGGAATTTCTGCGCCTGACGGTGGAGATCGATGCCGGCGACGGCTGGGGACCTCACGGCCAAAAGATCGGCCGGTTCAACGATGACGCAGCGGCAGATGACTTTTGTGTAGACTATGTAAAGGTGTACCAAAACGAGAACTACCTGTCCGCCGTGCAGCCGGACAGTGACTTTACCGGCAGCTTTGATTTAGATTAAATGGCGTAAAGAGCGGTATGCTGTGCCCAGTGTGCCGCTTTTTTGTTGCGCTTTTCTATGGGTTATGCTACAATACAATTGATTATGTCGGCCCAAAAGAAATAGGTTGACAAGTATGTGCCGATTGGCACAATCTGGAGGGAAAATAAGATGAAGCAATGTGTGTGGACGCGTTTGAAAAAGGGGCTGTGCCTGCTGCTGACGGCAGGGCTGCTGGCCTCGCTGTCTGCCTGCGCCGGACAAACGGACACAGCGGTGGTAAAAGACCTGTTTAGCGACCTGCAAAAGGTCAGTTACAGCAGCACCTACACATCGCTGAAGGACAATAAGACCAACAAGACAAACAGCTGGCGGCAGGGTATGGTCTCCGGCAACGGACTGCAAGGGTTCGTCACCAGCGGCGACCCGTATAGCGATACCTTTATTTTCCAAAATATGCACTTCCTGCTGCCGAACAAAAACGCCCGCACCTGCCCGGACACGGCAAATGAGCTGGAGACGGTGCGCCAGCAGATCGTTAAAGGGCAGGATATTACAGACAACGCCAGTTATGACGATGTGTACCGGTATCACCCGGGCGGCCAATTACGGTTGGCGCAGACCAAGGCTCACGCCAAGGATTATGTGCGCTACACCGATTACGCCACCGGCCAAGTGGGCGTGCGCTATACGGACAAGAACGGCACCTGGCTGCGCCGCTCAATCACCTCCATGGCGGACGGCGTGGTGATCACCCGACTGGATCCGTCCACGGCAGGTACGGCGCTGGATCTGACTCTCAGCTACGACGATTTGTCCACCCTGGCCAACTTTGGCAAAAGTGAAGAGGTGGACCTGCAATACAAAAAGGTCACGGCCCAGGACGGCAGCACCCTGGGGCTGATCGCCCATTACCCGGATTACGAGAACAGCGAGCGCAAGGACGGCGGCTATGCCACTTTGACCTATGTGCTGCCGGTGGGCGGCACCCGGGAGCGGGTTGCACTGGACAAGCAAACCAAAGAGAGCCAGTTTGTTGGCGACAATACCGGGGTGCGCATTACCGGTGCTGCCGGACTGGTGCTGTTGACCGTTAGCGACTACACTCTGGAGATGGGCAAACTATCGGACTTTGCCGGGCAGACGGAGTATCCGCTGCTGGCAGATCTGCGCGCGCAGCTGGAGAAGATGGCCGCCCGGTACAGCACCGACGGTGCCTTTGATTATGACGCCGCGCTGGCGGCGCATTTGAAGGTGTACCGGCCCCAATTTGACGCGGTGACTTTGACCCTGAGTGATGAGAATCTCCAGCCTAACGAGGCGCTGCTGAAAGCGCAAAAGGGCAAGAAAAAGATCAACGCGGCGCTGGCCCAGCGTACTTACTATGCCGGGCGGTACGCAGCCCTGTGCTGCGCCGGGTATTCTACCGGGCGGCTTTACGGTATGTGGACCGGGGAGTGGAACACCGGCTGGGGCAGCAAGTACACCATGGACGCCAATGTAAATCTGCAAACGGCGGCACTGAACAGCTCCAATATGAGCCGCGGTCCCCAAGGCTATGTGTACTTTTTGCTGCGCCAGATGCCGGATTGGGAGGAAAATGCCCGGGCCACCCACGGCTTTACAGACGCTATTCAGGCACCGGTGAATACGGACGGGGACAAGGCGGTGCTGACGGAGACCTGCTATCCCTACCCCTTCCGGTACTGGAACGCCGGGGCGTCCTGGATGCTGCGCCCGCTGTATGAGACCCTGCAAAGCTACGGCAATATTCAGATCCCTCTCAGCGACGAATTCAACTTGCAGGCGCTGCGCTCCGTTCTGTCTGTCACGGAAAAGGATCTGACCGATGCCCAGGTGGCAGCCATAGAGAGGCGGGGCTATTTGCGGCTGGAGGAGGATATTCTCTACCCGCTGCTGACCAAGGCCGCCAACTACTGGGCGCAGCTGCTGACCCCGGAATATTACACTTCGGCGGACGGCTCCATTCATTATGAAAAGGGAAAGACGGCGCTGGGCAAGGGCGAAAGTTACTGCATTGTGCCCAGCTATTCGCCGGAAAATAATCCGGATAATTACGCCAGCCCGTCAGACGCCAACTGCGCCATTGATATTGCTGCTTGCCGGGATAATATGGAAATGCTGCTTTCCGTGATGAACGATGTGGCTCCCGGTGCGGACCAAAGTCGGTGGAAGCAGTTGGAAACGAACCTGCCGCCTTATCTGTATGACGATACCGGGGCGCTGAAGGAATGGGCTACGACTGCTTTTGATGAGAATAACGAGCACCGGCACCTGAGCCACCTGTACTGTGCCTGGCCGCTGATGGAGACCCGGGGCAATGCCCGTCTGATCGCTGCCCGGTTGCAAGACCGCGCTGCCTTAACGGACGCACTGGTGAATTTGATGAACCATAAGATCCGGTACAACTCCCTGATGACCAACCATGACTACGACCGGGGCAGCTGCTACTGTACGGATTTTGCCATCGGCTATTTGGGCATTGTGCACGAGGCACTGGTGTACTCCAATGACGATGAGATCGAACTGCTGCCGGCGCTGCCGGAGAGCGGATTTGACAGGGGCACCCTCACCGGACTAAAGACCCGCAACCGGGCCACCGTTACCCGGCTGCAATGGGATCTGGCGGCCGGTACGGTGCAGGCGGTGCTCACCGCCGATGTGGACCGCACGCTGACCGTGCGCTGCGGCCAAACGGTACGCACCCTGCACTGCAAGGCCGGTGAGCCGGTGGAGGTGCAGTTCACCCTGAGGGATTGACACCGGGCGGTTGTTACTGCCAACACGACTCTGTAAATAGACAAAAACAAAAAGAGCACGCAGTGCGAACTGCGTGCTCTTTTTGTGTGTATCAAGTGTTTTGGCTGTCCGTCGCTGCCCGGCGGGCTTTCAGCTCCTGCTCCACCTGCGCCCGTTGGGCGGGGGTGTAGCGGATAAACAGCAGCGGGACAATATACAGCAGACTGGCAATGGCCGGGGTCAGAATCACCAGCGGCCAGATCCAGCGGTCAAAGGCGGCACTTTGGGTGCCCAGGTAGGTGGACGCCCCCTCAATGGGCTTGTAGTGCAGCAGGTGCAGCGCCAGGGTCGCCAGGCCGGCGGTAATACCGCTGGAGATCTTTGTAAATGAGGTCTGCATGGAGAAGGTGATGCCCTCGGTGCGCTTGCCGGTTTTCCACTCCATATAGTCGATGCTGTCGCAGAAGATGGCGGTTTGGGCAATGGAGGCGGCGCCCAGGGGAATACCGCCCAGGCCGATCACCGCCATGGCAAACCACAAATTCTTGCCCTCAAAGCCAATAAAGTACGCGGCAATGCGCGCTAAAATATTGCAGGCCTGCATCACGATCAGGGCGTTTACATAGCCGTGGCACCATTTTTTGATCTTGTCTGCCACCAGCATACCTAAAAAGCCCGGCAGCCCGGTCATAATGTAGTAGATGGTGGACAGCCCCAGCGCGCCGATCAGGCTGTTCTCGCCCAAAAAGTCCGCGGCAATCTCGTACTTGAAGAAGTAGGTCACCAAATTGGCGCCAAAGCCCAGAGCCCCCAGCAGGTTGGCAAGGGTCACAAGCAGCAGCATTTTGTTCTTAAACAGCAAGGAAAAGCTCTCCCACAGGCTTTGCTGCTGTACCTCCTGCACCACATGGATCCGCTCCTGTGCCGCATAGCAGCGGTAGCTGAGCATGGAGCCGCCTAGCCCGAAAATCAGGGCAAACACCAGCGCCATCAGCGCCATACTTGCCCCGGTGGCGTTGGCGATCATCTCCAGCGCCATGGGAATGACGGTGCTGAATGCGCTATATACGCAGGAGCCGATGGTGCGCGCCCATTGGACGAACCGGTCCCGCTCATTGGAATTGGGCGATACGGCGGCGGTAATGCCCCAGATGGACACATCCTGCACCGTGTAGGCCAGATCCCAACAAATATACATAATCACAAAGTAGCTGACCCGCAGCCACAACAGCTCTTCTTTGGTAGAGAACACCACAAACAGCAGCACGGTAAAGATCCCTACCGGCAGCGGGGTGTAGCGTAAAAACGGCCGCAGCTTTTCGCCGTTTTTGAAGGTGTGTTTATCAATAAAGGAGCCAACAATGGGATCGTTGACCCCGTCCCACACTTTCATTACGATCAGCAGCACACTGACCACCAGTGCCGGGAACAGGGCAATATCCGTCATAAAATAAGTAAAGAATGACGCTCCAATTAGGGAATAGACCATATTTTGGCCGCTGAGACCCACCAAAAAGCCGGTTTGTTCCCGGCGGCCGATATACTTCTTTTCTTCCATATTGCTTCCCCCTATATGTTCCGGTTGCGTTTTCGATTTTTGGCAACACGATCCTAAGATATAGAGTAGCCTATCCCGGGTAAAAAAGAAAGCCTTTTTTGCAACTTCCATTGCAGAAAAGGCTTTTTGTCTGTATTTATGCGACAATTTGGCGCGACTGCCGTTTAATCAGTGGCGGATCAGCCCCAGCACCAGGATTACGGCCACCAGTACCGGCAGCACATAGCACATATAGCCACGCATCCAGCGCTGCACTTTCAGTCCCTTGCCGGCGTTGGCCTCTTTGGTAAAGTTCTTCCAGCCCCAGCCGTAGCGGGAGGTGCAGAAGAAAATAAAGATGAGAGAGCCCAGCGGCAGCAGCAGATTGCTCACCACAAAGTCCTCCAGATCCAGCACGCCGGTGCCCGGGCCTAAAGGCTGGAACTTGGAGAGCACATTGAACCCTAATACGCAGGGCATACTTAGCAGGAGCATGAGAATGCCGTTGAACAGGCAGGCTTTTTTGCGGCTCCAGCCGGACAGATCCATGGTGCAGGACACAATGTTTTCAAACACGCCCAGCACGGTGGAAAAGGCGGCAAAGCTCATAAACACAAAGAACAGGCTGCCCCACACGCGCCCCAGGGGCATGTGGTTAAAGATATTAGGCAAGGTAATGAAGATCAGGCTGGGACCGCTGTCCGGTTGCACACCGTAGGCAAAGCAGGCGGGGAAAATGATCAGTCCAGAGCACAGAGCCACCAGCGTGTCTAGCGCCGCCACCCGGGCAGACTCGCCCATCAGTGCTCGTTCCTTGCCGATATAGCTGCCGAAGATGGCCATAGCGCCGATGCCCAAACTCAGGGTAAAGAACGCTTGGTTCATGGCCCCGGCCACCACATTGCCGATGCCCACTTTCTTCATCCGCGCCAAATCCGGCACCAGGTAAAAGCGCAGCCCCTGGCTGCCCCCGGCGGTGCACACACTGTTGATCGCCAGCACCACCATAATGACCAGTAGTGCCACCATCATCCACTTGGTAATGCGCTCCAGCCCCTTTTGCAGGCTAAAGGAGCACACCAAGAAGCCCACCACGACGATAATGCCCATAAACAGGGTCATGCGTAGCGGGTCGCCCAGCATTTGGCTGAATTGTGCCGCCACACCGTCGGTGTCGGCGCCTACGAACTGGCCGCCGGCGGTGCGGACAAAGTAGTCCAGCATCCACCCGGCCACGCTGGTGTAAAACATCATCAGAATATAGTTGCCGGCCATGGCCACATAGCCGTGCAGGTGCCACTTGCTGCCCTTCGGCTCCAGCTGCTGGTACAGCCGGGCAGGGCTGCGCTGGCCGGCGCGACCCATGGCAAATTCCATGGTCATCACCGGTATGCCCAGGATCACTAAGAAAAACAGATAGATCAGTACAAAGGCACCGCCGCCGTATTGCCCCACCATGTATGGAAATTTCCACACATTGCCAATGCCGATGGCGCACCCGGCGCTCAGCAGAATAAAGCCCAGACGGCTGCCCAGTTGTTCGCGTTGTTCCATAATTTTCATTTTCGGCAGATGTCTGCCGCCCTCTCGTTGATTTGCCGTACCATTTTACACGATTATGCGTCCGTTTGCAAGAGGGCTTCTTCTACAGCCCGGCGCACGTTGCCCGGCAGGCGGGTGCGCTTTAGCGCCCGGCGCAGTTCATCCTTGGTTTTGGCGATTTTGAACAAACGGTAGCACTGGGTTTTGTGCACATTGCTGCCCTGCCAGCGGCAAAAGATGTTCAGCACCCGCGCTTTGACCGGTACTGCCTTGCGGTAGGTAGCCCCTTGCAGGTGCAGTTGTGTCCCCACAGTAGGGTCATAGTCGGCAAGAATTACGGTAGCTTCGCCTGCGGCATTTTGGGTCACTTCCGCTTCTGCGCAGGTGAGAACGGACGGCTCTAGATCCTTGAATACCAAGGTTAGCTGTCGCTTTTTCGGCAGCACGGTGCAGTCGCCGGCGGTGGGCGCCACAGTCACCGTCAGTGTACTGCCTTGCAGCTGCTGGGTGATTTGGGTCTCGGCCTTGTGGGTGTCAAAATCCGTTTGGCCGTTGTCCTCATATAAGGTAAAGTCGCCGTCCCCGGCATAGAGCCACAGGGTCAGCGCCGCCGGGTTGCCACAGGCGTTGCCCGGGTCGTCGCTTAGCGGTAGGATTGTTCCGGCCTTGGCCAGCACCGGCATTTCCGTCAATTCCCGGTGAAGGGTCAGGCGCAAGGGACCGGTGTAGACCGCCCCGGTGAACAGATCTGTCCACCGTCCCGGCGGGATCCAGGCGTCCACAGCACCCATACCCAGCTGCTTTTTTTGCGGAGAGGTGATGGGGTATACCAACAGCTGGCTGCCAAACAGATAGCCGTTGCGGTAGGCTTTGTCGTAGGCTTCTTCCGCTTCCGGGTAGGCATAGTACAGCGGCTCGCATAGAGCCAATCCCTCCCGGTGGGTGCGGGCGTCCATTGTGTAGAGGTAGGGAATTAGCCGATGGCGCAGGCGCAGCCAGTCCTTGGCAGCGGCGCACACATCCGGCCGATAGCGCCAAGGCTCCTTGCCCATCAGGTCGTTAGAGGTGGAGTGCAGCCGCAGAATGGGGCTGAATACCCCCAGTTGCAGCCAGCGCAGGTACAGCTCTTCGTTGCGCTCGCCCAAGTGATGGCCGCCGATGTCGTGGCTCCACCAGGTGTAGCCCACATTGGCTGCCGTAGCTGTAAAGTAGGGCTGAAAGTGCAGCACCCGCCAGCTTTGGGCGGTGTCGCCGGAAAAGCCCAGGGGATAGCGGTGGGCGCCGGGACCGCTGTAGCGGGACAGGATCAGCGGCAGCCTGCCGTTCTCTGCGTTATCCAAATAATGATAGTGGTTCAGCGCCACCAGCGGGTCCAGCCCGGGCACATCGCTTTTTTTGCCCTGTTGCCAGTCCAACCACCAAAAGTCCACGCCCTCTTTTTCATAGGGCTTGTGAAGCACATCAAAGTAGGCATTCCAAAAGGTATCGTTGCCGCACCGGAACGGAATATCCTGCTTGGTTTTCGGGTCCAGCCCCATCGCCTTAGCCATGGCCGGGTACGGATCTTCAAAGGCGCGCACTCCGTCCGCCGGGTGCAGGTTGACGGTGGTGTGCAGCCCCATTTGGTGCAGATCCTGCAAAAAGGCCTTGTAGTCCGGGAACAGTTCCGTATTCCAGGAATAGCCTGTCCAGCCGTCTTTGCCCTTATAGTGGGTGCCAAATCGTTTGTTAGGGTCTGTCCAGTGCCAGTCCATATCCACGGTGGCTACCGTCAGCGGCACATTTTCCGCCGCAAAGCGCTTGATCAGCCCTAAGTATTCCTCCTGCGTGTAGGCGTGGTAGCGGCTCCACCACACGCCCAGGGCAAACCGGGGGATCAGGGGCACCAATCCGCTGATTTTATAAAAATCCTGTATCGCCGCCCGGTAGTCGTGGCCGTAGGCAAACACATACACATCTTTGCCCTTTCTCTTGCGGGGGCAGAAACGGCCATCCGCATCCAGCAAAAAGCTGCGGCTGTCGTCTAAGAGGCTCACCCCGTCCCGGGACACCAGGCCGTCCTGCAAAGGTACCGGCCCAAAGGTAGCGTCCAGGGTGCGGCAGGTGCCGTGCAGG
>OJPF01001016.1_pt1 | contig 14013 bp, 17 predicted proteins | sample 1598441 | NCBI WGS metagenome assembly OJPF01 (sample SAMN03922474, study PRJEB24848) | human gut metagenome | isolation source: stool sample | host: Homo sapiens | place: Germany | collected 2010-11 | reverse complement strand
GTCCTGTTATCTGCTGATGCCGCGTCATTTCAGCCGCGCGCGCTGCGCCGCGCAGTAGGCGCGCACGTCGAACGCCTCCGGCACGCTGTCGCGCCGCAGATACAGCGGGTGGTGCGGATGCCCAGCCTTGGAGCGCGCGCCGAACGTCAGCCACTGCGCATGAAACTCCTCGCCGATGGCGAGCATTTCCTCGAGCGCGTCGAACAGGTACGGCCGCTTTTCAATCAGCGTGCCCCACGCGGCCCACACGGCCGGACGGTTACCGGGCGCGTACTGCCCGAGCACGTAGCGGAACGCCGCCATGTTCTGCTCGTGCAGCGCGCGGTTGAAGGTCGTGTCCATGGCGTTCGGGTCGGTCGCGCGCTGGGGGTAGACGTTGAACATCGTGAAGCTGTCATACCCGTTGCCGAGGGCGATGCGCTCGACGCTCTTGAGCGTGTTGTCCAGATCGCCCGGCTGCGCGGTCGACGGGTTGATGCCGATGCAGATGAGCGGGTTTTCGCCCCGCGTGCCGAGAATGTAACGGTATTCGGTGTAGTACGGCGGCACGTACAGCCAGCGCGCGGCGTCATAGTCGTCGTGCTGGGAGCAGTGGAGCGCGTCGTCAAAGGTCAGCAGCGCGCACGTCTGGCTCGCGCCCTTTGGAATGTGCATGGGTGGTCCCTCCGATCGGTGCGGTCAGTCCCCGGCGGCCGGGAACGGTTTGGAATAGGCGGTCTTGGCGCTCACGCCAGGCAGGCGGCCGATGCGCCCCGCGAGTGCGGAGATCACGTCCTGCGGCGCATCGAGCACGACACTGATGATGCTGACGCCCTTGGCGCGGTAGGGCAGGCCCATGCGGCCGATGATGTACTGCCCCGCGTCGTGCAGCAGGGCGTTGAGCTGCGCTGTGCTCTCGCTGTTTTCCACGATGATGCCGATCAGCGCCACGCGCGTTTCCATGCGCGCTCACCTCGCTTTCGTTTTGTCTATTGTACGCGAAAACCGGCGGAAACGCAACGCGTTTCCGCCGGTTTTGCTCCGGGAAGGGCGCTTATTTGCCCTGCTTGTAAAACTGCTTGGAGTTGTCGAGCACCTGGCACTCGGTGTTCGGGTAGAGCACGACCTTCTTCGGCGTGCCGTCGTCGAGGATGCGCAGGGCGTCATTCCACGTCTTGACGTACTCGGCACCGGAGTGCTCGTCGATGTACCACGGGTCGCGCATGCCCTTGACGGTGTGCTCGGCAAATACGACGGCGTGGGCCATGTTCTTGCCCTTCGTGTAGCAGCCGGATCACATCATGCCGCCGGGGGCGGAGTGGCCCCACTTGTCGTACAGGAAATGCACGCACGGGCCGAACGGAGAATTGGCCGCGAGCTCGGCGTTCCTGTCCGGCATCCTCATGGCCATCATCGGCAAGAAGAGCACCGGCATGGGCACGTTTGTGAGCACGTCGCTGTTTGCCAGCGGCATCTGGTGCAACGCCATCGGCGTCGTGTCCCACCAGCCGCAGTTTGGCGGCGAGCGCCCGAACGACCCCCTGCACCCGGCTGACCCGTTCTGCCACTTCTACGAGTGCAGCGACGGCAAGTGGATCGGCGTGTTCGACAATGAGTACCGCCGTGAGCTACCGAAGTTTGCCAACCTGTTCGGTATGCCGGAGATCGCCGACGATCCCCGCGCCGCCAGTCTGGAGGCGCTGCACGAGATAGACTTCATCGTCGAGATCGTCACGCGGCTCAACGCCATCTTTAAGACCAGACCCGTCGCCGAGTGGGAAGCCTTTCTCTCGGAAAACAACGTCTCCTGCGAGCGCATGCGCACCATCCGCGACGTGAGCACCGACGAGCAGGCCATCGCCAACGGCTATATCCAGAAGGTCACCTTTAAGGACGACCTCGAGGTCATGATGCCGTGCCCGCCGATGCAGTTTACGGAATACGCCATGCGTCCCTACACGTCCGCAGGCCGCCTCGGCGCCGATACGGACAGCATCTTCCACGACCTCGGATATACCGACACGGAGATCGCCGCCATGAAAGCCAGCGGCGCCATTCAGTAAAGAAAAAGGAGAGCTTACCATGAAAATCGTTCTGGCAGAAGTGCCCTATACCAAAGACAGAGACATCAGCGTCGAGAAGTCCTGCGTCCCCGAGGGGGCAGAGCTGACCATGGCCGTGTTCGACGAGCACGCCGAAAATAACGACGCGTTCTACGCCGAGATCAAGGACGCCGATATTATTATCGACGGCTACGTCCACTTCGGCAGGAAAGAGATTGACGCCATGGATCACTGCAAGGTCATCTCCTTCCAGTCCACCGGCTACAACGAGGCCGACCTCGACTACGCGAAGGAAAAGGGCATTGCCGTCTGCTCCATCCTCGACTACTGCACGCAGGAGACCGCCGAGAGCGCCATGGCCCTCATGCTCAACCTCCAGCGCGGCATCCGCCAGTATGACCGCAGCGTCCAGCAGGATCACGTCTGGGATTATCAGGTCGTGCCGGGCCTCAAGCGCATCGCCGGTCAGGTCATGGGCATTGCCGGTCTCGGCCGCATCGGCCAGTCCGTCGCCCGCAAGGCGCAGGCGTTCGACATGGAAGTCATCGCCTACGATCCGTTCCTGCCGCCCGCCATTGCCGAGAACCTCGGCGTCAAGCTCGTCGATTTCGACACCCTGCTGGCCGAGTCCGACGTGCTGAGCCTGCACATGAACCTCACCGAGGAGAACTACCACATGTTCAACAAGGAAGCGTTCATGAAGTGCAAGAAGCACCCCATCATCGTCAACGAAGGCCGCGGTCCGCTGATCTGCGATGACGACCTCGTCTGGGCGCTTGATAACGGCTACATCCGCGGCGCCGTACTCGACATGGTCGAGAGCGAGGACCCGGACCTGAACACCTGCCCGCTCGTCGGCCGCGACGATGTGCTGCTCACCCCGCACAGCGGCTACTACTCCGACACGTCCAACTACCTCGTCGCGAAGCTGTCTATGGATAACGCCCTCTACTACGTCGCCGGCGAGTACGACAAGGTCAAGTCCATCCGCAACGGCGTCAACGCCTGAGCCATTTTCCCGCTTGCTTCCGCTGGGCTGCCAATTTCTCTTTTTCTACCCTTCTTTCTGTTCTGTTTTGCGATTTTATCGGACAAATCTTCTCTCCTACCAGCCGTCCAGTGGATTCCCAATATTCCCGTGTTCGCGTCCGGTCTCCGGCGCGGGCACGGGCCTGAAAACCGGCACGCGCCGGGCACCGCGACAGGTGTCCGGTGCTTTTTTGCGGTTGACAGTGCCGCGTAAGCACAGTAAAATCAAAAAAGCGGGCGTGGGTCCGCCAGAGAAAGAGAACGTTTTTTGATCGCGGAGGTATTTCCAATGGAACCTGCAAAAGTATATTTTTCCGATCTGCGCACGGATGAGGTCAGCACGCTTGAGAAGCTGCACCGGCTCATGAAGGCGGCCGGCTTCGAGCAGATCGACTTCAAGGACAAGTATGTTGCCATTAAGCTCCACTTCGGCGAACCCGGCAATATGGCCTATCTGCGCCCGAACTGGGCGCGCGTCGTGTGCGACTATGTGCGCGAGCTCGGCGGCAAGCCGTTTCTTACCGACTGCAACACGCTCTATGTCGGCGGCCGCGCCAATGCGCTCGACCATCTCGACAGTGCGATGCGCAATGGCTATTCGCCCATGACCACCGGCGCGCAGTGCATCATCGCCGACGGGCTCAAGGGCGAGGACTATGATCTCGTGCCCATCCGCGGCGGCAAATATCTGCGCGCGGCAAAGATCGGCCGCGCCATCATGGACGCCGATATCTTCATCTCCCTCACGCACGCCAAGGGTCACGTGTCCGCGGGCTTCGGCGGCGCGCTCAAGAACATCGGCATGGGCTGCGGCTCGCGCGCCGGCAAGGAGGAGATGCACAGCTCCGGCAAGCCCGTCGTCGATACGGATAAGTGCATCGGCTGCGGCAAGTGCGTGGAAAACTGCGCGCACAACGGCCCGCACATCGAAAACGGCAAGTGTACCATTCTGAAATATAAGTGCACCGGCTGCGGCCGCTGCATCAACGTCTGCCCGATGCACGCCATCCATGCGGACTATGCGATCGCAAACGAGCTGCTCAACTGCAAGATCGCCGAGTACGCCAAAGCCGTCGTCGACGGCCGTCCGTCGTTCCACATCGCGCTCGCGGTGGACGTGTCGCCAAGCTGCGACTGCCACAATTTCAGCGACGTGCCGATCGTGCCGAATGTGGGCATGTTCGCGTCCTTCGACCCCGTGGCGCTCGACACCGCCTGCGCCGATATGATCAACGCCCAGCCGGTCAACCCGAACAGCGTCATCGCGCACGAGCATGACCATCCGCACGACCACTTTACGGCCGCGCACCCGGACACCGACTGGCGCGCCGCCGTCGAGCACGGCGAGGCTATCGGCCTCGGCACGACGCACTATGAGCTCGTGACGGTGTGATTCTGCTTTCATGCAAAAGGCTCCCCCATCAGAAGGTGCTAATTAGGGATATGCAAAAAACATATTTTTAACTGGCATTCTTCAAGCGGGTTGCAAAAGAATAATGACCATATCGGGCTTCGCGCCTGGTATGGTCGTTTTCTCTATTGATGAATATCCAATTTATACTCGTTGTTAAGCGACTTCAAGTATAAAAAGTCTCCGATGCATCCGTTTAAGCGCCGATGACTAATAATCCGTTGTTCTAATCTCTGCCCATCCTCATTTTCAACCGTACAAGTGTAAAACCGAAATCTGGCAATTTCTAGCACTATATTTACGCTGAAATAATTATGACGTATAATGCCTAACATAAACGCCAAAGTCAAAGCCTCCGTAACGGCGATATGCGGCGGCAAGGCGGCAACGAGCGCACATATAAAAACCGCCGACGCGATATTCTCGTCGGTCGGCAAGGTGTACCATATAGATGAAGACCTGTTTCTGGCATTCGGAGCTCTCGGCGGGGCATCGGGCGCGCTTGCTATGAACAGCTCCGAGCACCCAATCGCACTCATGAACGCGGTGTGCTCCCCCGGCGGCACGACCATCGAGGGCGTGTGCAAGCTGCGTGAGCTCGGCTTCGACACCGCCGTGCAGCAGGCGCTCCAGGCGATAATCGACAAGGACTTCTTTTTGGAGACGAACTGACGCGCCTGCCAGTACGGTTGTTGCGGCATCCCGACCGGTGATTGCCGACGAAACAATAAAAAACGGGCGACCATTGGTCGCCCGCATATTCGCGGTTTGTTATTGTCGAGATGACGCAGCTAAACCCACTACCAGTGTTGGTAACGCAATGCCCGCCACGGCGAGTGGCACAATCCCTCCGGCTTGCCGCCATGCGGCAACCCACCTCCCTTTACGCAAGGGAGCCAATGGGTGCGTCAATGTGCCTCTGAAAAAATAGCTTAACAGTCACTTGATACCAACGCCAAATAATTGACAAAGTGCATCGTTTCATGATATAAACTATTGATAGACCGAAACTGCAAAATATATTATTTATAGGGGGAAAAACAACGGCAAACAGACCGAATATTCTTGCGCTGGCTTCTAAGATCAGCCTTGAAAGCATGACCTATACCGGTATTACCTACAAGGATCCCGAGTATAGAATTCTTGAGCCCATCGTCGACGACGATATGTGCTCTGTCATGATGCGTATGCGTCTTGAGAAGGAGTTTTCCGCAGAGGAGCTTGCAAAGAAGTACAAAAAGAGCGTTGAATATGTTCAGAAGCAGTGCGATAAGCTCGTAGCTGCGGGCGTTATCCGCGTTCGATATCGCGGCAGGCAAAGAGGGCACGGTCTCCATCCACCGCTATGTATATCCCGGTCAGTCGCAGGTCATCGGCCGTGACAGACGCGATTATAAGGCGATGAACACCGCCACCGCAGGCATTTCCGTTGCGGGCTTCGACACCGCTCCCAGACAGCATGCCGCCGACGGCTCTGCCAAGGAAGCAAAGAAGACCTTCAAGGATCTGCGTGGTACCTTCACCGAGGAGCAGATGAAGATAGAGACCTCCCGCTGCCTCGGCTGCGGCGCAGCCGTCGTTGACGAGGGCCTGTGCGTGGGCTGCGGCATCTGCACCACCAAGTGCAAGTTCGACGCCATCCACCTTGAGAAGGTCACCGACTATGTCGGAGCACCGTACTTCAAGGCGCTTCTCGGCGCAGCCGGCAATGCTCCGGCGGCAGTCGCAAAGCTCGTCACCAAGAAGATCGCAAGAAAGTAAGGAGCCGCTATGCACGAGATCGGAGTTGCCCGCTCAATGGTCAAAACCGTCACCGATTTTGCCGGGCAAAACGGCATTAAGGAGGTCGCGGAGATCGTCCTCGATATGGGCGAGCTGTCGCTGGTCATCCCCAAGTATGTTGAGGATATATATCCTGTCGTCGTTGGGGATACATGGCTCAAGGACACAAAGCTTGTGATAAATGTCATTCCCGGCATGGCTGAATGCGACGAATGCAACGAGCTGTTCAATGTCATTGAGCACGAGGGCTATTGCCCCAACTGCGGCAGCTTTGAAAAAACCATACTTTCGGGCAAGGATTTTCTCATCCGCGAGATACACATACCCGAAGACTGAAAACATTTGGGCTCCATGTTTACCATGGAGCCCCTCAGCGTACAAAAAGTCAGAGACTTTTTTATACGCTTCAAAAACGCCACATTTTTTGTAGAAATAAATTTTCACGAAATATCTCGCTGCGCTCGTCAAAAAGCCTGATAAAACTGATAAATCAGTTTTTCAGTCGTTTTTGATGGCTATGATCCAATTGCGAGCGGGGGCTTACCCCCCTCGCGCTCCCCCGCTGTACACTTGTCTTTACGAAACAGCTTGGATTTTGAAACAGGCTGTAGTGCTCCATCTACATGGAGCCCATTTTAGAAGTGAAAGGAATGAGGTTATGGAGCTTTATACGAACGCCAGATTCATCTCCTGCGAAAAGGAAAACCGCATTTACACCGCGATGGCGGTAAAGGGCGGTCACATCGTGTGGCTCGGCGATGAAAGCAGCATCCCTCCGCGCTACGGCAAGGCAAAACGGGTCGATCTCGGCGGCGCGACGGTAACGCCTGCGTTCGGCGACACGCATATGCATTTCGGCTCGCTTTGCGTTTTCGAGAACACATTCTATCTCATGGATGTCAAAAATTTTGCCGAAGCAAAGGCGGCGGTCAGGCGCTATGCCGACAGTCACCGAAAAAACAAGGTGCTCATGGGCTACGGCTGCACCGCGAACACCGTTGCCGAGCATCGGCTGCCCGAAAAGCGCGATCTTGACGACTGGACGGAGCGTCCGCTCATGGTCATGAAGTACGACGGTCATGCTGCCGTGTGCAACAGCGCAATGCTAGCACTGCTGTCGGATAAGGTGAAATCCGATCCCGGCTGCAATACCGAGACCGGATGGCTGTACCAGTCGGCGTTTTATAACGGCGTGAACGAGGCGACGGCGTATATCCCCACGATGGATATTATACGCGGTCTCTCCGGAGGCGCGGAGTACCTTGCGTCGGTCGGCATCGGGCTCGTGCACACCGTTGAGGGCGTGGGCTTTGCAAACGATCTGGATATAGACATGATAAAAATACTCGCGCCCGGCCTGCCGCAGGCGTTCCGCATATTCTTCCAGACCATGGACCTCAAGGCCGTGAAAAAGCACGGCTTCAAGCGCGTCGGCGGCTGCTTCAAGCTTGCCCTCGACGGCTGCTTCGGCTCAGAGGACGCGGCGCTCAAGGAGCCGTACGCGAACGATCCGAACAACTACGGCGTTTTGAATTATCCGCAGGAGCGCGTGAACGAGTTCGCCATCGGCGCAAACCGCGAGGGCTGGCAGATAACCATGCACGCCATAGGCGATGCGGCGGTGGAGCAGTGCATAACGGCGTATGAGGCGGCTTATGCCGATAAGCCGTGGGACGATGCGCGCCATGTGATGATCCATGTCTGCCTTGCAAGCGAGGAGCAGCTAAAGCGCGCGGCAAAGATAAAGCTGTGCATAGCCGCGCAGTCGCCGTTTATATATTGGAAGCAGGAGCCGGACGAGTATCTGTGCTCGGTGCTCGGCAGAGAGCGCACTGACAGACTAAACGCGCTGGGAACGATGCACCGCCTCGGACTTGTCGTAGGCGACGGCTCCGATGGACCGTGCACGCGTCCAAAGCCCCTGTACGGTATGGCGTGCTCCGTAAATCATCCCAATCCGGACGAGCGCATATCGCGTCTCGATGCGCTGCGCATGATAACGGCAAATCCCGCGTATATGAGCCATGAGGAGAATAAACGCGGCACTCTTGCACCCGGTATGATTGCCGATTTCGTCGTTCTCGGCGATGATCCGCTCACCGCGGAGGATATAGCGGGCATCGAGGTCAAGGCACTCTATCTGCACGGCAAGAAGCATGTTGCAAAAAAGATTGGCGTCGCCGGACTTCTGGCTCGGGCGATCATAAAACGGATCACCCAAAGAGAATACATATGACAAAAAAGGCTCCCCCGGATGGGGGAGCCTTTTGGCGTTATTGGAGCCCTTCAGTCCAGCAGCGCGAGCGCCTGCAGGACGGCCGCGGCCGAAACGTCGGCCGCATGCTGCTCAAACTGCTCGAACGATGCAGCGGCCGTGCCGTCGGCGAGATCTGAGATCGCGCGCACCACGGCAAACGGCACGCCGCTCATGCTCGCCGCCTGCGCGACTGCGCCGCCCTCCATCTCCGCCGCCATGGCGGCCGGGAACGCGCGGCGGATGGCCGCCTTCGCCGCCGCACCGGAGATGAACTGGTCGCCCGTGGCGATCAGGCCGCGGTGCACCTGCTGCGCGCCGATCGCATTGCCGGCTGTCTGCGCCAGCAGGGCAGACAGCGCCGCATCGGGCGCGAACACCGTTGGCGCGCCGGGGTCGCCCATGCACACGCAGCCGCGCACGAAGCCGATGGGCGCGGCGTCAAAATCGTGCTGCACGAGCCCGTCGGCCACCACGATGTCACCGACGGCGAGGCCGCCAGCCAGTCCGCCCGCGATGCCGGTGTTGATGACCGCGCCGGGTGCGAACCGGTCGATGAGCACCTGCGTGCAGCGCGCCGCGCTGACCTTGCCGATGCCGCACCGGACGAGCACGACCTCCCGTGCGCCCAGACGGCCCGTGTGAAAAATCAGCCCCTGCACGGTCTCCTGTGCGGGCTGCGCAAGCGCCGCTATGAGCGCGGCGAGCTCCGAATCCATGGCACCGATCACACCGATCCGGCCGTAAGACATGGTGATAACTCCTTCCGGAGGCACGGCCGCGGCCGTGCCGTTTTTCGTCAACCTTAATCCATCCGCGCGCCGGTGTCAAGCCGCACTATGAAATTTATGAGTCGCTCATAAATTTGCGGATATCTTGTTCCCGCCGTGCGGCTTGCTATCATGAAGGCAAGCTCAAAAACCATAAGGAGGAACGCATCATGCTCAACGAAAATGTCAAAAAACTGCTCAAGGAAAACATGTGGGACCTGGCTGCCTGCAGCGCCGGTGTGCCGAATGTGGTGCCGGTCGCGCTCAAGGACGTGACAGACGACGGCAAGCTCATCGTCGGCGACGTGTTCCTGGACACGACGCTGCGCAACCTTGCCGCGAATGGCGGCCGCATCGCAATCTCCGTGTACGACGCCAAGACACTTGAGGGCTACCAGATCCGGGGCGCGGCCGAGCACGTCTCGGACGGGCCGGTCGTGGCCATGTTCAAGGCCATGGTCGAGCAGATGTTTCAGGGCGCGGCCACGGCGAAGGGCGTGCTGGTCATCACGCCGGAGACCGTCATCGTCACGACGCCGGGCGCCGAGAACAAGAAAGTTCTGTAACGGCGCACGCGGGTACCGGAATGCGGCCCGTGCCCGCCTTTCACACACGCTTGAAATACTTGAAACTTTCCTGCGTCTGGTATACAATATCCTAAATGCCAGCCGTGGATAATCACGGGCAGGAGGAAAAGGAGACCACCGGGCTATGTTTCAAGTGGCGGTGTGCGATGATGAGGCGGTATTTCTCGACCGGACCGTGCAGATCCTGCACGACGCGTTCGGGGAGATGCCGCATGCCATTCAGACATTTCAAACCGCGGGCGCGGCGCTGTCTGCGATCGTGGAGACGGACTACCGGCCGGATATCGCCGTGCTGGACATCCGTCTGGCGGACGCAGACGGAATCGCGCTGGCCAAGCAGATCAACCGCAGCGTTCCGGCGTGCCGGATCATTTTCCTCTCCAGCTATACCGGCTACCTCATGGACGCCTACGAGGCGGAGCACGTCTACTATGTGCTCAAGCCGGACATGGCGGCGCGGCTGCCGGTCGCGCTGCGCAAGGCGCTGACGGCGCTGGCATCCGATAAGGCGCTGACCGTCCGGCGCGGCGCGTCCGTGCAGCGTATCGCGCTTGACCGGGTGCTGTGTCTCGAGCGCTTTCTGCACCGAACGGTCATCCACATGACCGGCGGGGATCTGGAGACCACGCAGGATCCGCGGGAGCTGCTCGAGAGCGGACAGGCGGAGGATCACTTCATCCACTGCCATAAGAGCTTCTGGGTCAATGAACAGATGATCGCGTCCATGGAGCGCGACAATTTCCGCCTCAACGGCGGCATGCTCATTCCCATCAGCCGCTCGCACCGGGACGCGGCCAGGGCGGCGTTTTTCCGGCTGCTGGCCGGCCGGGCCGCGCAGATCGATGCGCAGGACGACGGAGATCTTGCCGCGGAGGGCGCACGGCATGGTGTATAACGGTTTTCTTGCGGACTTTGTTTTCAACACGTGCGTGATGGCGGTCTGGTGCGTGTTTTTGTGGCGCGTGCTCGACGGGCCGCGTTTTTCGTGGTGGGTCACGGCGCTGCTCACGCTGGGGATCTCCGCGGCTTACCTGGTCCCGGTCCTCACGCTGACAACGGCCGGCAGCGTGCAGCGTCTGCTGCTGTTCCCGACCGGGCCGCTCGCGCTGGCGTTTGTGCTGTTTTACGGCAAGCCGCTGCGCAAGCTGCTCGCGGTCGCCGTGGATCTGCTCGGCTCGGTCTTGTTGGAGATGTTGTTTTCGGCCGTGACGGTTCACGTGTTGGATCTGGAGATCGATGCGCAGTACTCCGTCTGGGCCGACCCGCGCGCGATCGTTTACGGCGCAGTCTATGTGCTGCTTCTGGCATTGGTGCTGCTGGTGTTCAGTCTGCCGCTGACGCGCTCGAAAAATAACCTCTCCGGCAAGCAGCTGCTGATCTTTTCGGCGTTTCCGATCACGCAGATCATCTGTGCCGCCTCGCTTCAGGCGCTGATCGTCTATCCGCCGCGGTATGAATATGCGCCGGCGCTGCTGGTTGTGATGGCGCTGTTTCTGGTCTCGGACATTCTGCTCTACCGTACCATGGTGCATACGGAGCAGCGCGTGCAGCTCGAGGTGGAAAACCAGCTGCTCGAAAAGCAGCTCGACGCGCAGCTCGCGCACTACAGCGACCTGACCGGGCAGTACGAGCAGATCCGCGCCATGCGGCATGACATTTCCCACCATCTCAACACCATCCACGCCCTCCTGCAGGAGGGCAATCTGAAAGCGGCCTCAGAATATTCCGAGCAGCTGCTGCCGATGCAGACGTATATCTCCCGGCTCGGCAAATGCAAAAACCCGGTCGTGGACGCATTCTTGTACAGCCGCATGCAGGATGCGGAGGCGAAAGGCGTGCCGATGCAGGCGGACGTGTCGCTGCCGGTGGAGCTGCCGGTGTCCAACACGGACCTGATCGTCGCCTTCGGCAACATACTTGACAATGCCCTGGAAGCCTGCGAGGGCGTGCCCGGCGCACAGATCCGCTTGCAGGCGTATCTCGCGAAGGGGCACCTCGTCATTCACGAGCGCAACCCGGTGCGCGGTGAGCCTGCAGCGGCAAAGCCGCGGCGCATTCCGGAGCTGGAGCGCGGCGTGGGCTTTCGCGTGCTGAGCGGCCTGGCACAGAAGTATGACGGCAGCTTCCGGCACGAACTGGAGCCGGGCGGTGACTACGCCGTCACGCTTATACTGCGCGCCGCCAAGCCTGCGGCGACGGGATCGGAGGGCGCATGTGATGACTTATAACGGTTATGTGGCTGACCTGTTTTTTAACGCTTGCGCCATCGCCCTGTGGGCGGCGTTTTTGTGGCGCGTGCTCGACGGGCCGCGCTTTTCGACCTGGCTGACGGCGGTGCTTGCCGCAGCCATCGGGGCTGTGTATATGGCGGCGACCCTGCTGCTTACGAACGTGGGGCAGGTGCGCACGCTGATGTTCCCACTGTGCTCGCTCGCGATGGCGTTTTTGCTCTTTCGCGGCCGGGCCGGGCGCAAGATGCTTGCGGTCGCGGCGGAGCTGGCCGTCTCTTTGCTGATGGAGCTGATGTTTACGCCGCTGATGATCGACCTTCAGCCGAGCGACAAGCTGTCGGTCTGGGCCGACCCGCGCGCGCTGATCTACGGTGTGACGTTTTTGCCGGTGCTGGCGCTGGGGCTGGGGCTGCTCAGTCTGCTGTTCACGCGCTTGAAAAACAACCTCTCCGGCAAGCAGCTGCTGATCTTTTCGGCGTTTCCAATCACACAGATGGTCTGCGAGGCCTCGCTCGTGACACTGATGTTTACGCCGCCACACTATGAGTATATCCCCATGCAGCTGACCGTGTCGGTGTTGTTTCTGGTCTCGGACATCCTGCTTTACCGCACCATGGTGCATACGGAGCAGCGTGTGCAGCTCGAGGTGGAAAACCAGCTGCTGGAAAAGCAGCTCGACGCACAGCTCGCGCACTATAGTGACCTGACCGAACAGTACGAGCAGATCCGCGCCATGCGGCATGACATTTCCCACCACTTAAATACCATCCACGCCCTCCTGCAGGAGGGCAATCTGCAGGCGGCATCGGAATACTCCGAGCAGCTGCTGCCGATGCAGACGTATATCTCCCGGCTCGGCAAATGCAAAAACCCGGTCGTGGACGCATTCTTGTACAGCCGCATGCAGGATGCGGAGGCGAAAGGCGTGCCGATGCAGGCGGACGTGTCGCTGCCGGTGGAGCTGCCGGTGTCCAACACGGACCTGATCGTCGCCTTCGGCAACATACTTGACAATGCCCTGGAAGCCTGCGAGGGCGTGCCCGGCGCACAGATCCGCTTGCAGGCGTATCTCGCGAAGGGGCACCTCGTCATTCACGAGCGCAACCCGGTGCGCGGTGAGCCTGCAGCGGCAAAGCCGCGGCGCATTCCGGAGCTGGAGCGCGGCGTGGGCTTTCGCGTGCTGAGCGGCCTGGCACAGAAGTATGACGGCAGCTTCCGGCACGAACTGGAGCCGGGCGGTGACTACGCCGTCACGCTCATGCTCAAGGCTGCACCCGATCCAGTCGTAAATCCAGAAAAAATAGCAGAGAGGAGCTAATTTTATATGCGTATTGCAGTCCCTTATGAAAACGGAAACATTTTTCAGCACTTTGGCCGCTCGGAGGCGTTTAAGTTTTATGACGTCGACGGCGGCGCTGTCACGGCGACGGCCGTCGTGTCCACGAACGGCAGCGGCCACGGCGCGCTGGCGGGTTTCCTCGCGGCGCATCACGCAGATGCGGTCATTTGCGGCGGCATTGGCGGCGGTGCGCAGTCGGCACTCACGGAGGCCGGCATCCGGTTTTATGGCGGCGTGAGCGGCAGCGCGGACGCGGCGGTGCAGGCGCTGCTCGACGGCTCGCTCGGCTATGATCCCGAGGCGCGCTGCGATCATCACGACCACGCGCACGGCGCGGGCCACACCTGCGGCGAGCACGGCTGCGGTGAACACGGCTGCCACAGTTGATAGCAGCGGCATTGAGCAAGGGCTCCGGAAAACCGGAGCCCTTGCTCGTTTTCGGTGGCACAAAGAAAATTTCCAGTTTTCTCTGTCAGCGTCTTGACATTCCGGGCGGGATGTGCTACTTTTTTGTTGACCCTGTCTCTTATACACATCTCCGAGCCCACGAGACCAGAGAGGATCTCGT
>OJPF01001011.1_pt1 | contig 14092 bp, 6 predicted proteins | sample 1598441 | NCBI WGS metagenome assembly OJPF01 (sample SAMN03922474, study PRJEB24848) | human gut metagenome | isolation source: stool sample | host: Homo sapiens | place: Germany | collected 2010-11 | reverse complement strand
GATAGGTCAGCGCCGCGTCAACTGCGGTCTTGACTTCAGCATCTTCCTGATAAGATGCCAGAGCCGTCAAAGCCATGGCGGTCATGTCCACGTCGGAAACGTCGCCCATCAGAGTCCAGCCGCCATCGGCGCACTGGGCGGACAGGATCTCCGCCACCAGGCCTTCGCGGGTGGTCTGCTCCTCGCCGTCGGCGCACTGCGGGATATCGTAAGCCCCGCAGTCCAGAGCGATCAGCGCCCAGATGGGGCCGTTGAGACCCTGGGCACGGACGAAGGTCATATCGCTCAGACCCGCCGTCAGGTCCACGCCCGCCACGTTGGCGGCATCGCAGCCTGCGGCCGTCAGGCCCAGGATGGTGCGGGAATTCTCGGTGGATTTTGCGTGGTGCAGCCGCACGGAGCCCGCCTGCTGCACGTAATCCTCCACGCTCCGCTCGTAGCTCCGGGCCGCCGTGTCGCTGAGCAGCCCCGCGCGGCTCAGGCCGATCACCGCCCACTCACCGCCGATGGAGCCCGCCGTGGGGGCGCCCTGCGTCTGGAGATAGGCCCCCGTCTCGCGGCAGGCCGTCTGCCACGGGGCCTCCGGCACAGGCTGCGCGCCGCAGGCGGGCAGCAGCACCAGCACTGCCAGCAGCAGGGCCGCTATACTCTGTTTCATCCGATCCCCTCCTTACAGGAATTCCACGTATTTCAGGCGCAGGCGCTGCCTTAGCCCCGCGTTGTGCCAGGTACGCCGCCAGATCTCGTCCTTCAGGCGCAGTACCCGACGGCGCTGCTCCTCCGTCATGGGCCGGCCCCGGAAGCGGGCCTCCTGCCACAGTCGGGCCGCCAGCAGGTAGTCCTCCCGCAGGTCCTGATCCATATAGGCCACATAGTCCTCCGGCGGGCAGTTCCGCGCCGCCATGCCCCGGGCACGGAGCACATCCATCGTATAGCGGAAGATGGCATCGATGGCGGCCGCCGCGTCCGCGCCGAAAAACGACGCTTTCCGCTGCCGTGTCCGCCGCCGCTCCCGCAGGATACGGCCCAGCAGCACCGCCGCCAGTACCACGGTCAGGGATACCAGCAGCACCAGCAGTACGGTCATGCCATGCTTCAGCCAGAGCTCCCGCAGTGCCTCTGTCACGGGGTCCCGGGCGTCGGTGTCGTCCGGCTGCTCCGGTGTGTCCTCCAGCGGGGCCTGACCCACCAGACCGGAGATGCTCTGGTACTGCTCCGCCTTTTCCATGGCGGAGAAATAGGGAGGCGTGACCTCAAAGGGCAGCCAGCCAAGGCCATCCTGATAGTACTCCACCCATGCGTGGGCACGGCTGCCGTCCACCGGCAGCGTCTGGCCCGCGGTCATATGGGCTGCATCGTCCTTTGTTACCAGAAAGCCCTCCACATAGCGGGCGGGGATGCCGTAGTAACGGAACATCAGGGCCGCCGCCGTGGCGTAGTGGACATCGTAACCGGTCTGGGTGCCGTCCAGAAACGTCAGGGCGAAATCGCCGCCGGTAATGGGAAGAACATTCTCCTCATAGGTGATGTAGGTGGTCAGATAGAACAGGATGTTCTGCTTGGCCCGCCGGTAATCGAAGTGTACCTGCCCCTCGTCTTTCTGATAGCCGCCCAGCTTCTCCTCCAGAAAACCGCGGATATCATCAGGGATGTCCGTATAGTGGTCGTAGACGAAGCGGTTATAGGCCGCCTCTGTATTCAGAAAGGCATTGGTCTGCTCCGTCTCCTCCAGCAGTGCCGCAGCAAGCCGCTGGTACTGGGTGATGATATTGTCGCTGGCGTGGAAGCTGTACGTCCGCTGCCCCCGCAGGCCGCTTGCCAGCAGGGTACGGTCGCCGATCTGCGCCGCATCCAGCACATCGCTGTCCGCCAGCAGCTCATAGGGCGCATAGAGATACTTCCCCGACGCGCCGACGTTCTGCACCGTCACGGTGTTGTCATAGCGCAGCACGTCCGACACACCGGCCTGCGCCGCTGTGGTCAGCTGGCTCTGGGCGTAAAATCCGTCCTGATGCAGCCAGTAAAAGGTATCCGCGTCCTCACTGAGAGTCTTGCTGTCCAGCACGGTCCAGCGGCTGTTGGCATACGTCTCGCCCACGAAGCCCCGGAGGTAGTAGGACGTGGGCTGGGTCATGGTGATCTCCAGCATGGCGTCCTCCGTGGTGCGGCGGGGGCCGACTTTGGTCATATCGCCCTCCGGAAGTCCCGCGTTGCTGCCGTAGCGCAGGATATCCGCCTGTGCCGCTGTCCAGCGGGCGGCGGTATCCACGGCGGCAGGGTGGGCGGCGTCGCCGTTCCAGCAGCCCAGCGCCGTGACGCAGGCCAGCAGCAGCGCCGCAGGACGCAGCCACGCCCGCAGCGGGGCGGAGGACGCGTGCCGTCCGCCGAAGCGCACGGCGTAGAGCAAAAGCAGCGTCAAAGCCGCCAGCAGCAGCCACCATACGGCGGTCAGGGGCGCAAACAGCACCGCCGCCGCAGCCAGTACCAGCGCCATGGGCCAGAAGCGCAGGTCGCTGGGGCGGCGCACGCAGGCCATGCACCACAGGCCGCAGACCACGCCCAGCAGGCACAGTACCGCCGTCAGGCCCGCGGCGCCGTCGTCCTGCGCCAGAAAGCTGGTGTAATTGCGGGCGTGGAGCTGCTGCCACGTCGGCAGCGTCAGATGTGTATAAGAGACAGCGTCTGCACCGCCGCGTCCAGCAGCTGGGCAAGACCGTTGGTCACAGTACCCGGCAGTGCCAGCACCGTCAGCAGGCAGCCCGCCATCCATGCTGCGTCAGGCAGCCACGAGAGGCGCGTGCCTTCCGTCAGACACACGGTGGCCGCCGCTAAAACGCCCAGCAGCACCGGCCACAGGGGCGATACCGGCAGGGAAAGCAGCGTGATGAGCAGAGTCATGAGCCCTGCCGTCAGAAGGGATGCGGTCAGAAGTCCGCCGAAGCGGGCGCCATTAAAGCGCAAGATAGATCCCCTCCTTACTTCGCAGCATGGCGGCCGAGACCGCCACATGGGTCACGGGCGTACCGGAGGCGGTGGTCAGGTCCTCCGGCTCCGACCGCAGAGACAGCACCGCCGCGTGGGCGTAGTCCAGTCCCTGCGTCTCCGCCAGACGCCGCGTCACCGTCCGGGTGTCCGGCTCCGTCTCCGCCGACAGCAGGCCGGACAGGGCCTGCGTCAGCTCCTCCGTGTCGCCGATGGCACATAGCCGCGGCTCCATGGTCTCGCGGTCCAGCCACGCCGCCTGATGGGGCAGGCCCGCCTCGCATAAGGCCGCAGACACGGAGACAGCCGCCTCGCCCAGCGCCTCCCGCTCCTCCGGAGAGGGAGCGGTATCAGCGGTGTTGTCCAGCACCAGCAGAATGGCGTTGTTTACCGGAAGACCCAGCTGGCGCACCAGCAGGTGATCCGTCTTTTCCGACAGCTTCCAGTGAATGTTTTTGATCCGGTCGCCGGGCAGGTATTCCCGCAGGGCGAATGTCTCGCTGGGATCATTGCCGGGATGATACATGGAGTATTCGCTGCTGTCCATGTCGGGGCTCCGGCGCTCCGACACCGTCAGCTCCACCGGCCAGACATCCGGCAGCACCAGAGACGGGGCTGTCAGCCCCACCGGCTTCTTCGCCCCCACAAGACCGAACATGTCGTAGACCCGCAGGGCCGTCAGCGTCAGCTCCAGCTTGCCGCAGTGTCGGGGCCGGAGGGTGCATACCGTCTGGGCCTTGGCGTGCCCTGCCGCAGGGAGGCAGGCTGCGGCATGCGTCACCTCGCCGGTCAGCAGATTCCGGCATTGGACGTCTGCCTGCACCCGCAGGCAGCTGAGAAGGCCGCTGTTTGCCACCGTTACCGTTACCGGCAGTTCCTCTCCCTTGCGGCAGGAGACAGCGGCGGACAGCTGGGCCGTCAGGCGCTTGCGCAGGGCGCAGGCCGCGGCGATCTCCGCCGCGGCGCAGAGCACCGAGGCCAGCAGGATGCCGCCGGCCATATTGCCCACGCCCCGTGCCCACGCTGCCAGCCACAGCAGCAGCCATACAATAAAAACGATCCGATTTTTCGCCATCGCTCAGATGTGGTCGGGCCGCCGGACCTGCTGCACCACCTCTGCCAGCACGTCTTTGGCGGTGGTCTCGGCGATCCTGGCCTTGGGCGACAGGATGAGACGGTGGGCGCACACGTCGGCAAAGACGGCGGCCACATCATCGGGCAGCACGTAGTCACGGCCCGCCATGTAGGCGCGGCTCCTGCTGATGCGGCACACCGCCAGAGCGCCGCGAGGGCTGACGCCCAGCACCGTCAGCGGGTGGCTGCGGCTGGCCTCCGCCAGGCTGGTGACATACTCCAGCAGGGCGTCCGCCATGTGGACTGACTGGGCTTCCTTCTGCATAGCCAGCACCTCCGCGCAGGAGGACACGGTGGCCACCGCCTCCAGCGGGTCGCCGGTCTGGCGGTCCCGGAGGATGTTCACCTGACTGGCGAAATCGGGGTAGCCCATCTCCAGCCGCACCATGAAGCGGTCCAGCTGGGCTTGAGGCAGCAGCTGCGTACCGGCAGAGCCTACCGGGTTCTGGGTGGCGATGACCACGAAGGGGTCCGGCAGCTTGTGGGTCTGACCGTCCACGGTGACCTGACGCTCCTCCATCACCTCCAGCAGCGCCGACTGGGTCTTGCTGGAGGTGCGGTTGATCTCGTCGGCCAGCAGCAGGTTGGTCATGACTGCGCCGGGCTGATAGACAAAGCTGCCGCTCTCCTTATGGTACATGGAGAAACCTACGATATCCGAGGGCAGCACGTCCGGCGTGAACTGGATACGCCCATACCGGAGACCCAGGGCGCGGCTGAAGGCCAGCGCCGTGGTGGTCTTGCCGGTGCCGGGCACGTCGTCCAGCAGCACATGGCCGCGGGAGAGCACCGTCATCATGATCTTTTCCAGCACATCGTCCTTACCGGCGATGACCTTTTTCACTTCATGCAGGATCTTTTCTACGCTGGTATTCATCTGCTTTTCTCCTCTTACCATTCTTTATAGTAGTTGCCGCTGGAAACGCCGTAGCTGCCGTTGGCGCTGGAATAGCCGCCGATGTCCTTGCCCATGGCCAGCGTGTACCGCACGCGGATGACGCTGCCGTCCTGCGGCTTGCAGACGTTGAGGCCGTAGCCCGGATAGCTGCCGTTATAGGAATACATCCAGCCCGACCAGCGGTAGAAGTCAAATTCACCAAGACTGTCCATGGAGAAGGGTTGGGGATCCAGTCCCGCACCGTTCTCGTCCATGCCGTCGGCCATGATCAGCTCCATCAGTTCGGAATCGATGAAAAAGCCGCTGCAAATGCCGCTGCGCTGGATGGCAGACAGATAGCTGCCGCTGCCGCTGACGGTGTAGCCGTTCTCCGTCAGCACCTGCTGCACCACGGTCCATGCGTCCGTGCCGCCGGGGACCGTCACCTCCGTGGGCGCCACCAGATAGCCGAGGCCCACGGTGGTGGCCTCCACGCTGACGGTAACGGTGACGGTGCCCTCCTCGTAGTACACCGTCCAGCTGCGGGTGGCGGAATAGCCGTCGCCATCGGTGGCGGTGATGGTGATGGTATTGGCCCCCACGTTGGAGAGGTAGGCGGTGTAACCGAACTGGTAGCCGGACTGGCTGATGGGTGCGGACACCACCGTGCCGTTCACCGACACGGTGTAGTTGTTGGCGTAGAGCTGCTGGCCGTTGCAGCTGCGGCCATCCACCAGCACGATGAGGTCGGGCGTTTTCATGGTCAGACCGTTGGTCAGACCGATAACGGTGCCGTCCGCCTCCACCTGGGCGATGATGGTGGGCTGGCGGTCCTCCGGAGTACCCTCCGCGCCGCGCTGGAAGTGGAGCAGGTATTTATAGGTCTTGCTCCGGCCCGTGGAATCCTTGTAGTCGATATACAGCATCCGGTCCTCACGGCCCATCTGCACGGTATACCAGCCGTCACTCTCCTGTGTCAGAGAGGTGGTCCCGGTGCTGTCACTGACACGGACGCGGTCGATGGACTCTTTACCGGTGCTCTGGATCAGCTGGAGCCAAAAACGATACCGTTCGCTGTCCACTGTCACCTTTTCAAAGGAAGCAGAACTCTGTGCCGTATTGTCGTCAATGACGGTATCGGAAATACTGGTTTTGATCCGGAACGCATTGGCGTTGTAGATGATGGTATAGGTCACATCGGCGGAGGAAGATTGATAGCTTGCCTTGACGCGGATGCGGTTCTCGCCGGAGTTCAGCTGGGCGGTGTAGGTATCGCCGCTGCCGGCGAGGGTCCTGCCGTTGAGCTCCACGGACTGCACCGGATAGGTGCTGCCGTCCCGCTCGGCGCAGGCGGTAAAGGTCAGCGCGCCCTCCGACACGGTGCCAAGCTCGCCCAACTGCCGCCCGTCCGAGGTGCGCTTCGCCACGATGATAAGCTCCCCGGGCTGGGCGTAGCAGACGGTGTAGCTGCGGGTGGCGCGGACGGTGCCGCCGTCCTCCCGATAGTCCGCGCTGACAACGATGGTATTGGCTCCCGCCGCCAGATGCACCGTCACGGAGGTGGTCTGTGCGGCATAGCGCAGCTCCCTGCCGTTGACGGTGACGGCGAGGCCGATGGGCTCCCGCTGCGGCTGGTGGGTGATGGTAAAGGGATAGGTCTCCTCCGCCGTGGTCTCGCCGTCGATGATGCTGGTGGTAAAATACAGCGCGGCATCCGGTGCCTCCGGTACGGTAACGTCCCCCGGCGCGGCGTGGTCCGGTGTCTGTCCGCCGGAGCCGCCGCCGTTATCCGCGATGTCCAGCAGGTCGCCGATGCCGTCCCGCCCGTCCGAGGACGCGGTGTCGCTGTCCACGGGGGGCGCGTCCGGCGTGGGGGTATCGTCAGGCTGCGCGCTTTCCGGTGCGTCCGGCTGATCCGGCGGCGTCTCGTCCTCAGGGACCTCCGCGTCGTTGGCGCTGTCCATGGCCGTCACGCGGTCGCCGTCGTACAGCACCTCCCCGGGTGAGTACAGCATGCGGGATGCCGCCCGGGCATCCTCCCGTGGGGCATGGCCGGTCTGAAGCCGCGTCACGCACAGCACCGCCGCCATACACAGCAGTATGGCCATGGCGGTCTGCATCACGCCTCCCAGTCTCTTTTTCACGCTTCACGCTCCTTCTGCAACCGCCGCAGGAGGGGAGCGGCACGAGACCTCCCCCTCCTGCGGGACTTACGCTTTGTTTTTCTTTTCGGTGCGCCGCACCGCCGCCAGCCAGCGGAGGATCAACGCGATCGCCGCCGCAGACGCCAGGATGCCGCCGCCCAGCCACACAAGGCTCCAGTCAAAGGGCTGCGCCTGCTCCGGCCGGGTCTGGTCTGTGGGCTGCATCCGGTCCGCAGGCTTCACGCCGTCGGACATTGTCTCGTCGGCGGAGGGTGTTTCCCCGCCGTTCTCCGCGCTCTGGGCCAGCAGCTGCCGGTACTGGGCGGCGGCAGTCTCCATCTGCTGCACCAGCTTGGCGTCCACCAGCTGCTTCTGCTCCGCCGTCAGGGCGTCGTAGGCCTCCTGAGCCTTGCGGATGGCATCGCCGCTGTCTGCCGTCACCGTGCCGATGGCAGAGATGAGGCTCTCCGCCGCCTTGGCCGCGGCGTAATTGCTCTCGTAGGTGCGGTAGGCCGTCTCGCCCTCCTGCAGCGATGCGTAGTTGGGCACCAGCGCCTTCTGCGATGCCGTCAGGGCGTTGTAGGCCGTGCGGGCACGCTGCAGGCGGGTCTTGGCTGCAGCCGCCTCGGTGGGGGGCATGACGGGTTTGACCGTGCCGATGGAGGAGATCAGCACCTCCACGCTGCCGCCGCAGTAGTGGTCCAGCGCCTTGGCCGCGCTGTCCCGATCCACGCTGCGCTCCAACTCCTGCCGGACACTGTCTGCCAGACGCTCCAGCCGCTGGGCCACGTCGGCGTAGGACGCTTTGTCGTTCTTCAGCCAGGTGTCCAGCTGCTCCGACGCCCTGGTGTAGACCGCCAGCAGCAGCTGGGCGCGGCTGACGCCCGCCACCTGCTCCGCAGGCAGCAGCGCCAGCTGCTCCCGGGTCAGGCCCTTTACGGCCTCCGATGTCTGGGTCAGCACCTCCGACGCTTTGTGCAGCTGGCCCAGTGTGGTCGTACCCTCGGTGAAGGCCAGCTTGTCCAGCAGCAGCCGGGCCACCCCTGCGGCGTAGCCGTTGAGGGCGGCGGTCATGCCCGATGCGTCGGCGCAATCGCCCAGTCGGCTGCGGATATCCGCCGCCAGACGGCCGATGCCGGACTTCACGGCGGTGTATTTCGCCTTGTCGGCGCTCTCCCACTGCCGCAGCAGGTCCAAATTCTGTTCGTAGGCCGTTACCAGCACCTGCGCATCGGTGATGGCCCTGCCGTTGACCACCAGCCGCTTCTGGGCGGCGGTGAGGGCGTCATAGACCTGACGCACCTCCGGCAGCGCGGCGGCCAGCTCCCGCATAGCCGCGCCGGACTTCACCCGCGCCGCGATCAGCAGGTCCGCCACACCGGCAGAAAACCGATCCAGCTCCGTGTCCGTATCCGCGGACTTGGTACAGGCCTCGATGGCGGCCTTTTGTGTTTCATACAGCTTGTTCAGCTGTTCTGCAATATCCTTATAATTCTTCTTTGCGCTGCCATACAGCTTATCCAGCTGCTTCAGTGCGGCGTTCTTTGCCGCTGCCAGCAGGTCGTCCGCGCTCATGCGCGCCAGCACCTTTTCATAGGCGGCAGTCATTTCTGCTGTGGTCTTGGCGGTGCGGATGGTCTCCGCCGTCTCTGTCAGCAGCTTTTCGATCTCCTGGCATTGGGCCACGGTGGCGATAGGCTTGATCTCCCGCTCATAGCGGTCGTTCAGATAGCTGACCACCTCTTCGCGGCTCTGCTGCTCCAGAAGCTGCCAGTCAAACAGCGGATAGCCGCTGTTAACGCCGCCGATGCTGTCCACCAGTCCCTCAAACAGCGTATCCGCCGTCAGCACCGTACTCTCGCGGACGCTGTCTCCCTGGCTGCACTTCCAGCCCATCACGAACCGGCAGGCGCCCTTGCGCACCGTCAGTCCCGTGTAGTACCGGCCGTCCAGCGGGTAGCCCGCCAGCGCGCCCACCCGAACGGTGGCCGTGCCCACCAGCAGGCCGCCTGCGTTGTAGCAGTTCTCCAGCGTCAGGCCCCGGCAGCCGTACTGAGCGTTGGCGGAGTATTCGCCGCGCTCGCCGCCCAGAATGCCGCCCACGATGGTGCTGCCCGCCACGCTGCCGGTGTTGTAGCAGCTGCGAACCGTTACGGTCCCCGCCGCGGCAAGTCCCAGGACGCCGCCGGTGCCGCCCTTGTTCAGCAGCACCGCCGCAGTATCGTTGGACACCGCGCCCTGATTGGCGCACTGGAACAGCGTCACCTCCGTGCCGCTGCTGCCCGCGCTTCCCACGATGCCGCCCACGCCTGCGGCGCGGCCTGCGTAGACCTCGCCGGCGTTGACGCAGCGCTCCAGTCGTGCGCCGGCGCTGATAAAGCCCACGATGCCGGCCTGCCCGCCGTCGCCGCCGGAGCCGCCCAGATAGCAGGCGCCGGGCGCGAAGGCAGTGTAGACCCGCCCCTCGCTGCGGCAGTCGGTGAGCGTGTGGCTGCCGCTGCCGCTGAGGCGGCCCACCAGACCGCCCACGGCGGCGCGCTGCGCCTTCTGGTCGTTGGCAAAGGACACGGAGACATCCACCTGCGACACGCAGTTACTGATGGTGACGCCGATGCCCTCGCCGCTGCCCAGCAGGCCGCCGATGAGGTAGCCCGCCGTGTCGCCGTCGTAGGAACGGACGCCGGTGAGCTCGATGCTGCCCCGCACCGTCAGGTTCCGGATCACCGCGTCCTGCGCCACGCCGAACAGGCCCAGCTTCTGCCGCCCGCCCAACGAAGTGATGTACAGGCCGGACACGGTGTGTCCCCGGCCGTCAAAGGTGCCGGTATAGGGCCGCTGGCTGCCGCTGCTGCGCGTGCCGATCACCGGCCACTGGCAATAGCCCAGATCCACGTCCGCCGTCAGCACGGCGCTGAATCCGCCGCTCTCCGTCTGGTTGTTCACCGCATAGGCCAGCCACGCCAGCTCCTGCGCCGTGCCGATCTGGTAGGGATCGGCCTCCGTTCCGCTGCCGTGGGGCCGGCTGGCGGTGATGCCGTCCCAGCCGTTTTCCGCCCGGGAGGACTCCAGCAGCTTCTTCAGCTTGCCGGCGGCGGCGGTGTACGCCTGCTCGATGGCGGCAAGGCCCTCCTGCCGGGCCTGCTGGATGGCGGTATAGTCGGTAAGGCTGTCCAGCTCCACCGCAGCGGCCTCCCGGATGGATGTCACGCCCCGCTCCAGCGCCTGGGTCAGCAGCTGCCGCCGTGTCTCGTCGAAACCGCTGATGTCGTCCAGCTGCGCCGTCAGCGCCGCGATGCGCTGCTGCGCCAGATCATCCAGAGCCTGCCGCGCCTCATCGCGTGTCTTTTGCAGGGCTGCGGCTGCCGCCGCGTCCATGTCCGGCGCAGTATCACCCTCCGTGAAGCCTGCGGTCAGGTCCGCCAGCGCCTTGCGGGCGTCGGCGTAGATGGCGTCCACCTCCTCCACGGAGGAGGCGCTGTCCAACTTGGCCCGCCAGCTCTCATAGGCGGCCAGCGCCGCGGCCATATCGTCCTGCGTATAGTTCCTGTTGTAGACGTAGGTATTGTAGAGGTCCTGCTGCCGCTTGGCCTGATAGGTGGTGATTCTGGTCAGCAGGCCGTTGTCGCCCAGATATTTCAGTCGGATATTGCTGATGTCCGCGATGGTAGCGGCACCGGCGATCTCCGTCTCCGCCGCCGCCAGCAGGGCATCCGCCTCCGCCTGCTCCGCCGCCGCGTACACGCGGCTTCCGGCGTAAGCGCGCAGGTCCTCCAGCAGCTGTTGGCCGCTGGCATCCGTGCCGGTGAGGACGGCGTCCAGCTGCTCCTGACACTCCCGCAGCAGCGTCTCCGTCTCGCCGCTGTCTGCGGCGGACTCGATGCGCTCCAGATAGGACAGGATCACGCCGTTATAGAGGATACTCTGGTCCCTGCCGTAGGCGGCGTAGCCCTCATCGCCGGCCTCGGGCCGGATGAGCTTCACCAGCAGCGTCACCGCAGCGCTGACCTTGTCCCAGCGGTCACCGCCGGTGATGTCATAGGCCGGTGTCACCGTGGACACCCGCGCCGCGTCGTGGCTGGCGGTGACCGCCATGTCCACCACGCCCCACAGCGTGTTGCCGGAGGCGCTCTGCACATGGCTGAGAACGCCGCCGTGCCACTCACCCACGATGCCGCCCACGCCCTGAGACGTGGTGCCGCCGTTGTCCGTCACCGTGCCGGTGTTGTAGGCGCAGGACAGGGTGCAGGGGCCGGTGAGGCCCGTATCATCGGCGGTGTCGATGTATCCCACGATCCCGCCTGCGCCGTAGCCCAGGGCGGGGGAGCCATTGGCGGTGACATCGGCGTAGCTTCCCACGTTCCGGATGGTCACGTCCAGCACGTTTCCGGAGATGTAGTCCGCCCCGCAGACCCAGCCCACGACGCCGCCCACGCGGCTCTCGCCGTCCACAGCGCCCTGATTCTCGCACAGGCGCACCTGGGCGTAGTCCGTCAGCAGGCCCACGATGCCGCCCACGCCGCGGCTGCCAGTGACGGCGCCGTAGTTGGTGCAGTAGCGGATGACGGCTCCCTTCTGGGCCACGCCCGCGATACCGCCGATGTAGTTGATGTTCCTGCGGCCGCCCACGGCGCCGTAGCTGCCGCAGCTGTCCACCACGGCCTGCGCCGACGCCTTGCCCACGATGCCCCCGGCCACCGCGCTGTAACTGGTGCGGTCGTTGGTGACGTACACCGTGGAGAAGCACTGAAAGATAATGCCCATACTGTATCCGGCGATGCCGCCCGCACCCACGCTGGAGATCTTGTTGCCCTGAGCGGCGGTGATGGCGATGGTGCCCGCCGTACACAGGCGCTGCACCGTGCCGGACATGCCGATGACGCCGAACAGTCCGGCGTAGGCGGCGCTCTCCACCCGCAGGCCGTGGACGACGCTGTTGCCGCCGTCAAACGTCCCCTGATAGCTCTTGCCGCCGGTGCTGCCGATGGGCGTCCAGACATAGCCGTTCAGGTCGATGTCCGAGGCCAGACGGGCACACAGCGTCCGCTGGCCGCCGTTGACCTGGTCTGCGAACCACGCCAGCTCCGCGGCAGTGGTAATGCGATAGGGGTCCTCCGCCGTGCCGCTGCCCTCCGCAGGCCGGGTACGGGACGTGCCGTCCCACTTGTCCCCCTGCGGCACGCGATTATCCGCCACAGTGGGATCCACGCCCTCCGCCGTCTGTTGGGCGGAGGCCGCGAAGGCATCCTCCAGCGTCTGAGCGTCCGCCGTGGTATGGCAGTCTTTCAGCGCTGTCAGCGCCGTGGTCAGCTGCCGGACCAGCGTCTGGCGGGCTGTGTCCAGCTGTTCCCGCCCCTCTGCCGTGCGCTTCAGCCACACGCCGCGGCTGGCCTCGGCAAAGGCGGATGCCTTGTCCTCGATCTGCTGTAAATATGTCTCATACGTTGTCTGGAGCCGCTGGATCACCGCCTGCCGTTCCTGTTCCGACAGGGTGGTGTAGGTCTGGGCCTTGACGGGCACCTCCGCCATGGCCGCGGCCAGCACCGTCAGCAGCGGCAGCTCCTCTGCCGACACAGCTGCGTCCACAGCGGCCAGCGCGCCCTGATAGAGCTTGGTCAACGCCGCCCAGCTCTCCGGCTCATAGGCCGTCTCGCTGTATTGGCTCCATAGCTGGGCCAACTGGGTGCGCAGCGTCTCCTTCTCCTGCTCTATTGCGGCAGACGGCGTCTGGGGCTGGGTCAGCTCCCAGCGCAGCATGGGCCAGCCGCCATTCTCCGCCGTCAGCAGAAAGCCGTTGGCATCGTCCTCCGCCGCGCCCTCATTCAAAGCCGCCAGCACCGCGGCGGCATCCGTCTCCTCGAACCGCCCACCGGCAGGGACAGCGTCCGTGCCGAACGCCTTGCCCGACCAGAACAGCGCCTTGCTCTCCGCGCTGAACGTACCTTCACCGCACAGTGCGCCGGCCTTCTCCGCGCTGACGGTCCGCAGCTCGCCCCAGTTTTCCGGTGCTGCCGCGTCCTCTGCGGCAGGCCGCAGGGCGGCATAGCCGTACGACGCGGTGCAGTCCGCCTGCTCCGCGATCTGTCCCACAAAACCGCCGGCGCACAGGCCACCCAGCACATCGCCGTACCGGTAGCACCGCGTCAGCGTCATGCTGCCGCCGTCGAGGCTGCCCACAAGGCCGCCGGCCGCGGCGCTGTCCAGCGCCTTTACCACGCCGGCGCCGGCGCAGCCCGTCATGGTCAGCGTACCGCCGGTGACGCGGCCCACAAAGCCGCCCACGCTGCCGCCGGACACCTCCGACTGCACCGCCGCCTCACTGCGGCAGCCGCCGATAGCCGTGTCGCCGGAAACCGTACCGGCCAGTGCGCCCAGGCTCCGGACACCGCTGTCCTCCGCCGCGGTCAGTTCGCCCCGCAGACGGAGGTCTTTTACCGCCGCGCCGTCCAGCTCTCCGAATAGGCCCCATGCCCCGACCGGTCCACCGGCCGAGGCATGAAGATCTATGGTGATGATATGGTGGGCGCCGTCGAAGCTGCCGGTGAATGTCCTGCCGTAGGGCTCGTCCACCGTGATGTCCGCTTCCAGACGGTAATTCCCGTCCGGCGCCATGGCGGCAAACTCCGCCGCCGTGGTGATAACTGCCGCCTGCGCCTCCGCCTCCGGTGAGACCGCCTGCGCCGTCACCGGCAGCAGGCTCGCCGTCATGACAAAGGCCAGCAGCAGGGCTGTGATCCGTTTTCTCATCTGCACCCTCATTCTATTTCCGCGGTTACTGCCACTTGGCGTACAGCGTCATGCTCTTTTCCACCGTGTCGCTGTCGAAGCTCCAGAGCTTGGTGCAGGCCTGATCCGCGAACCAGCCGCCGAAGGCCGCCCCCTCCTTCACAGGCAGCATGGGAGGCGTCAGCTTTTCGCCGCGGCGCACCTTGCGGCTGTCGATGGCGGTGCCGCCGAA
>OJPF01001006.1_pt1 | contig 14118 bp, 8 predicted proteins | sample 1598441 | NCBI WGS metagenome assembly OJPF01 (sample SAMN03922474, study PRJEB24848) | human gut metagenome | isolation source: stool sample | host: Homo sapiens | place: Germany | collected 2010-11 | reverse complement strand
CAGATGTGTATAAGAGACAGATGGGACAGATATTAAAACAAGAAAACCTGTCCGACGGCACACGCTTCATCCACCTCAACAACTTGTCTACCGGTTATTACGTGGTAAAAGTGCAATGCGACTCGGAAACAGCAAGCTTTAGAATTATCAAGAAATAAAAAACACTTCGTTTTTTTATACGATTCATAATATACCCGGGTTGGAATCCGTTTTTATTCTAACCCGGGTTTTCTTCGAAAAAGTTTTCAATAAATAGAGATACAATGAAGCACAAGCTCCTTCTATTCGTCCTGCTAACAGCCAGTTTGCCTATTTTTGCAACCGGCTCTATCAAAGAACGTTTATCCCCCAATGAAACGTTATGGTTCACTTATCCCGCCCGAAACTGGTCGGAACAAGCTTTACATATCGGCAACGGCTATATGGGAGCTTCCTTTTACGGTGACGTAGAAAAAGAACGCTTTGACATAGCCGAAAAGACATTCTGGACGGGAGGCCCTCACTCTGTTCCCGACTTCAATTACGGAGTTGTCAAAGGAGGCAAAGACAAGATTGCCGCTATCCGCCGGTCCATCACAGATCGTCGTTTTGCAGAAGCCGATTCTCTCTCCCGTCTCTATATGGTGGGAGACTATACAAACTACGGTTATTTTTCAATGGTCGGTAACCTGTTTGTGGACTTTGGAAAGAAAAACCAGCCGGTACAGAATTATCTGCGTGGTATTGATCTGTCTACTTCCCGGGGGTTCGTCGAATATACCCAAGGAGGTGTCCGGTTCAACCGCGAATACTTTTGCAGTTATCCCGACAAACTGATGGCACTCCATTTCACAGCCGACCAAAAAGGGAAGATCAGCTTTTCCCTTTCCCATTCACTTGTTTATCAACCCGAAAAAGTAACAGAAGGCAAAGATGAACTCATTTTCAACGGAATCATCCAAGGAAACGGACTGGGCTATACCATCCGTATGAAAGTACTTCACCAAGGCGGAAGTATCAAAGTGGGACACCAGCAAATTACAGTCGAAGGAGCCGATGAAGCTACCGTCTTTTATACGGTCGATACCGAATATTCCCCCGTATATCCGCTTTATAAAGGAGAAAAGCCTCGTCAAACAACCGAGAAAACAATAAAAAGTGCTATCACTAAAGGTTACGAAACAGTCAAACACACCCATATATCCGATTATCAGACATTGTACAACCGTGTTAAATTCACCCTTTCCGGTGACACGGCTTCCGAAAAATTACCAACCGATATACGTGTAAAGCAATTACAGCAAGGATTTACCGACGACGCTTCCCTCAAAGTATTGTGGTTCAACCTCAGCCGGTACCTGCTGATAAGCGCCTCCCGCCCGGGAACATTACCCTCCAATCTGCAAGGTGTATGGAATACCTTTGAAAAAGCACCCTGGAATGGTAACTTCCAAAGCAATATCAATCTTCAGGAGATGTACTGGGGTTGCGGGCCTACCCAACTTCCGGAGTGCGAAGAGGCTTATCTGGAATGGATCGAAGGTTTGGTAGAACCCGGACGAAAAACAGCCGGAGAGTATTACGGAACCAAAGGCTGGGTCAGCCACTCCACCGGAAACATCTGGGGACATACCGTTCCAGGTGACGATATCCTATGGGGACTTTATCCGTCAGGAGCCGCCTGGCATTGCAGGCATCTGTGGGAACATTATGCTTTCGGCGGAGACAAATCTTATCTTGAAACCAAAGGATATCCTATCATGAAAGAAGCCGCCGAGTTCTGGTTGGAAAATATGGTAGAGTACCAGAAGCATTTCATTATCGCCCCCTCCGTGTCGGCCGAACACGGCATTGAGATGAAAAACGGTTCTCCGGTAGATTATTCTACCGCAAACGGCGAACAAACCGCAGGACGCATCTTCACCCTACCGGCCTATCAGGATATCGAAATGGTCTATGATTTGTATACTCATGTGATAAAGGCATCGGAATGTTTAGGAATCGATTCCGCATTTCGTGAGAAAGTGGCTATTGCCAGAAACAAGCTATTACCTTTGAAAATCGGTCGCTACGGACAACTGCAGGAATGGATAGACGATGTAGACAACCCACGCGATCACCACCGGCATATCGCCCACCTCTATGCCCTGTATCCGGGAAACATGATTTCATACAGTCAGACCCCTGCACTGGCACTGGCCGTCAAAAAATCATTAGAGATGAGAGGAAAAGGAAAGTTTGGCGAAAGATGGCCCCATACCGGCGGTAATTGGTCTATGGCATGGCGTACCGCTCTTTGGACAAGACTTTATGAAGGTGATCAAGCCATCGGCACTTTCAACCAAATGATTAAAGAAAGCGGTTATGAAAACATGATGTCCAACCAATCGGGAAACATGCAGGTCGATGCCACAATGGCAACCTCCGGGCTCTTTGCCGAAATGCTCCTACAATCGCAGGAAGGTTTTATCCATCTCTTACCGGCTCTGCCTACTGAATGGCCGGAAGGAAAAATCGAAGGTTTAATGGCAAGAAACGGTTATCGGGTAAATATGGAATGGAAATACGGGAAGTTGATGAAAGCGGAAATCATACTCCCGCACAAGGCGGATAAACCGATGGTGAAAGTGCAAGGCAGTTACTTGCCGGAATCAGACAACAGGGTTGTTCTTATCCAAGCTACAGGCATAAACAACTGATAATGAACGCTTATAAGAGTATATACTTTTACACTGCAAAAATATACACTATTGCATGATAATGGTATATACTCTTGTATATTAAAAGTACATACTATTCTGAAATAGCAACTACATGATACAAACAAAAAGAAAATATGACAAACATAGTGTCCCCAAATGGATGTGCTACGATGTTTTTGACAGAACGATAAAGCTGTTTTCTACCGATACGTTTTCAAAGCCGTAATTTACAATAGCTATAAAAGATGAAGTGGAGTTATTGGTTTCCACTATTGAACAAGCTTTTTGAGAATGCCTGCTGCTTACACCACAACAAATACAGATAATTAATATCGAATCAGCAACTAGCTATTCCTGCTTTCGTATTTATGAGAGTTGTTGTCTTTTAAGAATATTCAACTCGTTTCTCGGTGAGAAACGCTCCGTTGCCCGTAGAGAATCGGGGCGTTTCTCTACGACAAACGCTTAGATTCTCACCGAGAAAAAAAGGAAACATATAACTTGTTGGTATTCAACAATTTGCCCAGCAGCAAAAGAGTCATCTATTTTCAACTGTCAAATCATATCTTTATCCCCCTATTTTCTCTATAATTACATATCAGAAATCACAACATTCATTCAGGCTATTCGAATCATCTACCGGATAATTGAGAGATTTTTATAAGTTATGATAAATAAAACCACTATATTTACGATATTTATTAACCATAACTTATAAAAAATGGACTTTTTCGATCTCCTATTCGGGCCGATTGGGCCCTCACTTCAATTTATTTTCAAAATCGGATATATACCCAATGAAAATGATTTCTTGGAACTTACAGAAGACCAATATGCTGCATATGTCAAACAGTGTGGCGAGATAAAAGGAAAAATTTACATGTTCTCTCCACAAAATCCACATTTTTCCATGGATGATGACTATAACGAAATTTCATGTCTTGATGAGGAGGACTTACGAGGATTTAAAGATGCGGAACAGCTCATACAACACTATTGTGATAACTCCAAACAAATCTTCAAAACGACTGAAGAAAAATTACAGTATATGGCTTCAGCTTTGCCAGAGGTATTTTCCAAGGATACTCCCTATGAGAAATACCATCACATGTCAATTCATTGAGTTCACTAACCTTAGCTATTCACAAAGCACTTCACACACCTTGTCTTGAAATTCTCTGGCTTTTGCGGCCGAGAGAACATTCTGATTCATGATGGCAAAAGCTATTTCATGCCCGTTGGCAGCTTTCAGATAACCGGCTAACGCATTGATAGCGGTATAGGAACCGGTTTTGGCATGGACATTCTTATACGCTTTACTCTGCTTCATCCGGTACTTCAATGTCCCGTCTACACCGGCAACAGGAAGTGCTTTATAGAGTTTCCGGAATACTTCCGTGCGGGAATATGCGAATTTCAAGAAATCGACTAAAAGGGCAGGGGAGAGGTAGTCATAGTTGGAAAGACCGCAACCATCGGCTATTTTGTAACGGTCGGGGTTGTGTCCCAACTGTTTTATCATTCTATTTATTTCGGCAATCCCTTCTTTGGCGGACACATATCTTTTACCGGTAGCCTGTGCCCCCAAACGACAAAACAAAGCCTCCGCACTCAAGTTATCACTCTCCTTCATGACCTGATTCAAGACATCCTGCACCGGACGCTCCCAACGAACCATGCAAGCCGACAAACTATCGGGAACAAAGACCGAAAAATCATATTCACGAGACACATCGATACCGCGATCACGAAGTTTCTCTAAAAAAGCATGCATAAAGAAATCCTGTGAAGAAAAAACATTGATATCGACACTGCGTTTTCCTTCTACATTACCCGTGACCGTGATGTTGTTCTTATTCTGAAGCCATCCCCGGGTCACGGCAAACTTTCCGGCAGAAGGAGTACGCGTCTGTGCTGTGTTGTGAAGAGAATAATAAGAGGATACAGGATAACAGGATACCTTTGCAGTATCACCGGGAGCAGCACCGGGAGCAACTGTAACCGTAACCATCCCTTTGTGGTACATCAAAGGAGAGAGATAAGGCTGATAAGCTTCCGGCGTATCATCCCATGCCCAGCCGGCACCCCAATAAAGAGAATCTTTCATGGAGATATCCCCGTAGATTTTACCACTAATAACGGAAAAAGGGAAAGTGATGACATTATCCACCAATGAATCCATGCTATGTTCGTCAAATTCGGGATCGAACCCTCCTATCACATATAAATCTCCGCGAAGCGTGTCATGCTCAATCGTTCCTTTATACCACACTTCAGTACGGAACGGCTCATCGGCATCGGAGCGTGAAAGAGCCGTAATGGCAGTCAGCAGCTTCATGGTCGATGCAGGCCGCGAAAGTTTCGTATCCCGATGGGTATAGAGGGATTTCCTTGCAGTAAGGTCATACACGGATATGCCGACTTCGGAACCTTCGGATAAAGTTCGCAATAAGGCGTTGATACGCGAAGAAAGCACCTCCTGCCCCCATAAAACGGGAAGGCAGGAGGATAGTATAAGGAATAGGAGTAATCTTTGCATAAATTTGGAATCTTGATCAAAGGGCTTCTCTGAATATTTCGGCTACCGTGGGGTGAGGGAATACGATTTTCTTCCACTCCGCAACGGTCAGTTTCATTTCTACAGCCATGCCGGCAAGGGTAATGATCTCGGAAGCCGGATTGCCAAGGATATGAGCCCCTAAGATCGTCTTATCTTCACCGATAAAGACTTTACACATACCGTTCACCCCCTCGTTCTCGGCTACGAAGCGACCGGAATAGGCCATCGGTAATTTAATGACATGAAAAGGAATTCCTTTGGCCAACAGGCTCTCTTCAGTCTGGCCTACCCCTGCAATCTCCGGATTGGTGTACACTACACCGGGGATGGCACGATAACTCATCGTATCTTCTTTATCGAGAATGGCATGTACGGCGACTTCCGCTTCGCGAACAGCCGTATGGGCCAGTAGAGAGAATCCCGTAAGATCGCCACAGACATATACTCCCGGCACGGAAGCCTGCATCTTATTATTGACAGCGACATTACCGCGTTCTGTCAGTACCAGTCCCAGATTTTCCAATCCGAAGCCTTTGGTTACAGGCCGGCGGCCGACACTCATCAGGATCTTCTCTGCAACCACGCTTCCCGTACCTTCGGCATTTTCATAAGCCACAGCCACACCACCGTCATTCGGTGACAAAGAGGTGACTTTCGTACTAAGCAAGAATTTTACCCCCCGTTTGGCATATTCGGCACGAAGCAGGGCAGAGAGCTCTTTGTCCATTCCATTCAATATTTCGTCGAGCATCTCGACAACCGTCACCTGTACACCGAGACTACTGAAAAAAGAAGCAAATTCCATTCCGATGACACCTCCGCCCACAATGGCTAATGAGACCGGCAACTCTTTATTGTCGAGCGCATCCCGATGTGTCCAGTAATCCACTGTATCGATGCCTGCAAACGGCGGGATAAATGTTTCCGAACCCGTACAAATAATCAGATTCTCACATTCGTAACTGTCTTCACCGCAACGGACGGTATTCTTATCGATGATATACGCTTCACCGTTCACAACCGTTACGTTGTTGGAAGCAAGCTTGCCTTTTACACCCAATACCAATTTACGTACTACCTTACTTTTACGGGCAATTATCTTTGCCAGATCGAAAGAGGCTTCCGGCACATTCACCGCATATTTAGAGGTATGCCTAACTCCGTCATACGTCTTTGCCGAATAAAGCAAAGTCTTGGTAGGGATGCATCCTTCATTCAGGCAGACTCCGCCTAAATTCTGTTTTTCGAAAAGCAAAACGCTCAGTCCGGCCTTACCGGCGGCTTCGGCAGCTGTATAGCCCGCAGGGCCGCCACCAATGATAATTACCTGGTATTTCATATTATTCATTATTAGATTGGATTCTTCTCTTTTCCACCGACTCGATGAATTCCCGTTCTTTGACAGGCATTACCGATGCATATTTCTCTTGGCCGTACTCTATGAGCAGATACTCCGTCACTGAAAACCGGCCGAATTTCATCGAATGGTGCTTCCGTATGGAAATGATATCTTTGATGGGGATTGTTTTTTTACGTGTAAAACGTCCATAAGAAAGGATCAGTTCTCCTTCCGGCGTAACGGTATAAGTGGTGTGAATCACCTGTTCGATCACCACAATCAACAGCAACATCATAAAAACAGCAAGCAGAATATACTTGCACCAGAGAAAGCCAAACGCATTTGCTCCCAATACAATCAGCAGGAAATATTGATACCAGGCAATACGGGCATGGAAGATTCGGTTCATTTTGTCAGATTTTTGCTGCCAAGTTAGCAATTTTATGAATTAATGGCAACGAAAAGTACAATGAAAACAGTTATTTTGTAGTTTTGCGGTAATAAACATTTAGATTATGGTTAAAAAGTTCGATTTCCTCGTCATCGGTTCCGGTATTGCCGGAATGAGTTTTGCCCTGAAAGTGGCACACAAAGGAAAAGTAGCCCTTATCTGTAAAAGCGGTTTGGAAGAAGCCAACACCTATTTTGCACAAGGAGGAGTAGCCTCGGTCACCAATCTGCTGGTAGACAATTTCGATAAACACATAGAAGATACGATGATTGCCGGTGACTGGATAAGCGATCGCGCCGCCGTAGAAAAAGTCGTACGCGAAGCTCCCGCACAAATTGAAGCGCTCATCAACTGGGGAGTGGATTTTGATAAAAATGAAAAAGGCGAGTTCGACCTGCACCGCGAAGGAGGGCACTCGGAATTCCGCATTCTCCACCACAAAGACAATACCGGCGCCGAAATACAGGACAGTCTTATCAGAGCCGTACAACGGCATCCCAATATTACGGTTATCGAAAATCATTTCGCCATTGAGATACTGACACAGCACCATTTAGGGGTAACCGTTACCCGCCAGACACCGGACATCAAATGCTACGGTGCTTACATTCTTGACCCGAAAACCGGAAAGGTAGATACCTATCTGGCCAAGGTGACGCTGATGGCAACCGGCGGCGTAGGAGCCGTATACCAGACAACGACCAATCCGTTGGTAGCTACCGGAGACGGTATCGCCATGGTTTACCGTGCCAAAGGAACGGTGAAAGACATGGAGTTCGTGCAGTTCCACCCGACAGCGCTCTATCATCCGGGCGACCGTCCGTCTTTCCTGATTACCGAAGCCATGCGCGGATACGGTGCCGTGCTCCGTACGATGGACGGTAAAGAGTTCATGCAAAAGTATGACCCGCGCCTTTCACTCGCACCACGGGACATCGTAGCACGTGCCATCGACAACGAAATGAAGAACCGGGGAGACGACCACGTTTACCTTGACGTGACCCATAAAGACCCGGAAGAGACCAAAAAACATTTCCCGAACATCTACGAGAAATGTCTCAGCTTAGGCATCGACATCACAAAAGATTATATCCCGGTAGCCCCGGCAGCCCATTATCTATGCGGAGGTATCCTGGTGGACCTGAATGCACAATCATCCATCGAACGCCTCTATGCGGTAGGCGAATGTTCCTGCACCGGCTTGCACGGTGGCAACCGCTTGGCATCCAATTCACTGATCGAAGCTGTGGTCTATGCCGATGCGGCCGCCAGACACACGTTAGAGGTAATAGACCGGTATACCTACAACGAAGAAATTCCCGAATGGAACGATGAAGGTACCCGCTCACCGGAAGAGATGGTACTGATTACCCAAAGCATGAAAGAGGTAAACCAGATAATGAGTACCTACGTGGGTATCGTCCGCAGCGACCTCCGGCTCAAACGCGCATGGGATCGTTTGGACATCCTTTATGAAGAGACGGAAAGCCTGTTCAAGCGTAGCGTAGCCTCCAAAGAGATCTGCGAATTGCGCAACATGATCAATGTGGGTTATCTCATCATGCGTCAGGCTATGGAACGCAAGGAAAGCCGTGGATTGCATTACACGATCGATTATCCGCACGCCAAGCAATAAGGCCATTACAGATACACTTATTTCGCAGATTACACGGATACTTATCGCACCATCCGTGTAATCTGCGTTTAAAAAGAGCATATCAGTCTTTTTACATACCCTCACGACACCGAATAATCACCTCTAAAACTACCCGATCATGAAGATGAAAAACATATATCCTCTGCTGGCAATCCTATTACTGCCCCCGTCACACGCAACGGCAACAGACCACGAAACCACCAAGGACGGTGTCATCATCCGGCTCAAACAGAAAAGACCGGAAGATGTACAATCCATCCGGCTACAAGTTATCAACGAGAAGATTATCCATGTATCGGCTACTCCCGAACGAACCTTTTCAGCGAAACCCAGTCTCATTTCCGTGTTCGATACCGGAAAACATCATCCCGACTTTACCGTCAAAGAAGAAAAAGAGTCAATCATTCTGTCTACCAGATCCTTGCATGCACGGGTAAGCCTTAACACCGGGGAAATCGGCTTCACTGACCCGGCAGGAAACCCTATCCTGAACGAAAACGAAGGGGGAGGAAAAACATTCCGCGCCATCGAGGTGGAGAACACCAAAGGATACGAACTCCGGCAGGTATTCGAGAGCTCCGACGATGAAGCATTCTACGGATTAGGACAGCATCAGGCCGATGAATTCAACTACAAGGGAAAAAACGAGGAGCTGTTCCAATACAATACCAAAGTAGCCGTACCTTTCGTCCTTTCCAATAAGAACTACGGGATCTTATGGGACAATTATTCATTGAGCCGTTTTGGCGATCCACGGGACTATGCGCAGCTAAACGAAGCATTCCGGCTGTACGATAAAGAAGGCCGGGAAGGAGGACTGACAGGAACCTATATTCCCCATCCGCAAAGAGGGAAAGATACACTGGTGCGTACGGAACCTTTTCTCTATTTCGAAAACTTGAAAGCCAACCGTGAATACCTCCCCGAAGGCTTTCCGCTGATGGGGGCCAACGTTACCTTTGAAGGCGAACTGGAAGCCTCAGAGAGCGGTTTACATCGCTTTCTGCTCTATTATGCCGGATATGTAAAAGTATACCTCGACAACGAATTGCTGGTACCCGAACGCTGGCGCACGGCATGGAACCCCAACAGCTATAAGTTCACTGCCAACCTGCCAACCGGAAAACGAATCCCCCTGCGCATCGAATGGAAGCCCGATGGCGGCGAATCGTATTGCGGCCTGCGAGTGCTTACTCCCGTAACGGACAAAGAACAGAACAAGCTGTCGCTATTCAGCGAAATGGGTAATGAAATCGACTATTACTTTATCTACGGCAATTCCATGGATGAAGTGATCAGTGGATACCGTACACTGACAGGCAAAGCGCAGATCATGCCCAAATGGGCGATGGGCTTCTGGCAGAGCCGCGAAAAATACAATACCCGCCGCGAATTGCTGGATGTACTCTACGAGTTCCGCCGTCGCCGAATTCCTCTCGACAACATCGTCATCGACTGGAACCACTGGCCGGAAAATGCCTGGGGAAGCCATGAATTCGATTTGAAGCGTTTCCCCGACCCGAAAGGAATGGTAGACTCCATACATGCCCTGAACGCCAAAATCATGATCAGCGTATGGCCCAAGTTCTACACAAATACCGGACATTTCAAGGAATTCGAGGAAAAAGGATGGATGTATATGCAATCGGTGCGCGACAGCCTGCGCGACTGGGTAGGACCGGGATACAGATACGGCTTCTACGATGCCTACGACCCGGAAGCCCGGAAGCTATTCTGGAAACAGATGCAGGACCATTACTGTCCGTTGGGCATCGATGCCTGGTGGATGGATGCCTCGGAACCCAATGTACGCGATTGTACGGACATGCAATACCGTAAGGCACTTTGCGGACCGACCGCTCTGGGGCCGTCGACCCAGTACTTCAACGCTTATGCCTTGATGAACGCCGAAGCCATCTACGACGGACAACGCAAGATGGATCCCGATCGCCGAGTTTTCCTACTCACACGCTCCGGATTTGCCGGGCTGCAACGTTACAGCACAGCCACTTGGAGCGGAGACATCGCCACCCGGTGGGAAGATATGAAAGCACAGATCTCCGCCGGACTGAACTTTGCCATGAGCGGCATCCCCTACTGGACGATGGACATAGGAGGATTCTGTGTAGAACGCCGCTACGAAAAGGCACAGCGCGAATGGAACCGGACGAAAAAGGAAAATGCGGATTACAAAGAGTGGCGCGAACTAAACGCACGCTGGTATCAATTCGGTGCTTTCTGTCCGCTTTACCGCTCGCACGGACAGTTTCCTTACCGCGAGATATGGAACATCGCCCCGGAAGGGCATCCTGCTTATCAATCAATGGTTTACTACACCCGGCTGCGATACCGGATGATACCTTACATATATTCATTAGCAGGCATGACACATTTCAATGATTATACGATCATGCGCGCGCTGGTCATGGACTTCGGCAAGGACAAGAACGTATTAGACATCAGCGACCAGTTCATGTTCGGCCCTGCATTGATGGCCTGCCCGGTATATACCTATAAAGCCCGCCAGCGCAAAGTCTATTTCCCGGATGGCAACGGATGGTATGACTTCTACACCGGAAAGTACATTACAGGCGGACAAACACTTACCGTAGATGCCCCCTATGAACAGATTCCGCTCTATGTCCGTTCGGGCGCCATCCTCCCTTACGGTCCGGACCTGCAATACACAGGTGAGAAAACAGCTTCCGAAATCATTTTATACGTTTACACCGGACAGGATGGGGCATTTACTCTCTACGAAGACGAAAATGAAAACTACAACTATGAAAAAGGCCAATATTCCATGATACCTTTCAAGTATGACGAAGCCACCCGTTCGCTGACCATCGGCAAGCGTCAGGGAGAATTTTCCGGGATGCTAAAAGAGAGGACTTTCCGTATTGTTACGGTAAGCCCTACCCAAATGCAGGCTTTCGACCCGGATGCATCCGGCAAAACCATCACTTACAACGGAGGCAAACAGACCATCCGGCTTTGACCTTACAAATCTTCGCCCAGATTCTCGTAAGTGCGTTCATCCCGTGACGGTTTGATGAGTTTTATGCTGTCAGTATAATACTCCTGAGAAAGCTTAAAATACTTTTTAAACAGACGTTTGACTATATCGATCTCATCCCCTTCAGTCGCGGGGATACGCGCTTTCCCATAGGTATCTACATAAGATAGTTCCCACTCTGCCAGTGCATGATAAAAATCATTGGCACGGAAAGCCTCTCTGCCGTAAATCTGTGGCAGACCGGCCTCCTCATAAGAAGTCCCTTCATCCAGATGTTGCTGCAACATGGTATAGAACTTCTGCCATCGCGGAAGATAATAGCCGTTTATCAATCCGGCCCATTCCCGCCATGAATAATCAAAAATACGCGGATCTCCATCGGCTCCCCAGATAGTGACCAGAGAAGTGGCATCGCGTTCCATCTGATTCTTTTCCTCTTCCGTCTCTCCCCAGCTACGGGCCTCGGTCAGCCATCGGTCGAAACTATATTCGCTTCGTGTACGCAACAAGGTATCCATATCGGCAAGCATTCCGAGAAAACGTTCTGAATGAAGTGTAAAAGCCTCCCGGTCTTTACTCCGGAATGCCTCGGCAGCCTTACGATGAATGAGTTGTCCCAAATTAGTCATCATCTGCCGTTGTACATCTACAAGATCGAAACGATAGGGGCGGGAAGCCGATAACTTGTCGGCATCTTCCAGCAACAGGCTCTGGGCACGAATAATCAAAGCCGGATCATAAGGAATCTCAAGACCGGCATTCGGACCGGACTTTTTCACATCCAATGCAGGGCGTGCGGCAACAATAGAACTTTTCTCCGTCCCATTCGTTCCCTGACGGTACGGCCCCTCGAGCAACAACATCCACGCTTTCTGCGTGGCCGGTGAAAAAGCACCGTAACGGCGGGTAGCATACTGCTTCAACCAAGCGCGCAGATCAATACTGTCCGGATGGCAAGGCATTTCAAAAGCCAATTCATAATATACCGGATTCTGCTCGATAGCTTCCATAAACAGCCCCGAACCACAGACAGCAGGATTCAAACGTTTTGCTTTACTGTATTGATTGGAAGCAAGAAGTGCCAGATCACCATGCATATTGATACGTCCGCCGAAATTATGCAGATTCCCCACCACAGTAGGATATCCCCAGAATTCCGCTTTCGAAGTACTGCTGCCACGTAAATCGAGAATCAGCAAAGCCTCTTTGGGGACGGCTTTTACAATAGCTTCGCGCAAGCTCCACGACTGCATTGCCCAAGTGCTTTGAGGATCGAACTCCCGGAAAAGACGATGGATGGTTTCCCCCACAGCTTTCAGGTATTCGGGCGTATCTACCGGAGGCGCACTTTCATGAAAAGGATCGGCGGCATAAACTCCGTGAGCGCCAAACAAACGGGCCTGCTCCTCAAGAAAAACCCGCCCCATACGGGTAAACAACGAATCGGTAGGATCCAACTGAGCCGCACCTTTGAAACCGCACCAGGAACGTTGTTGATTGATATTTGCCGTGGGGTATTTATCTTTTAACTCACGGGGAACGTAACCGGAAAATCCTTGCTGGATAGGCTGCATACCCAATTCCAATTGCCGTGCTATGATTTTCTTCCCTAAAGCGGCATGCCTGTCAATTACGGATTTCGGAAGAGGACCGCCATAACTTTGCAGGTTCTGCATCCATTGCCAGGCAGCATGTCCGGGCCCGGCAAGAAAGGCACGTGCTTCTCGGTCACTGAAATTGAAATGCAACAATGTATTGTACCATACCGCATCCAAACCGATGGTGAAAAGCGGCATATTAACGGAATTCATAGCCATGAAATCCAGTTCTTTTTGCCAGCGTTCCCAATCCCACCAGGCAGCAGTGTAGCTGACAGTACAGTAATTCATGTATACACGATAACGCCCGTTGATAACACGGCGTTCCCTTTCGCGAGGCTGAGGCAGTTTCTCCGGAAGGTTCAATTGATTGCCAAACCAGGAAACATGTGCCTGACAGGTATACTTCAAATACCAATTGAAAGCAGTGGCCAAAGCAACAGGAGTATTACCACGCAAAATGATTTCTTTACCGTTTCCGTCTACTTCATAAACATCGACGCCATTATCCGGTGCAATGATCTCCAACCGGTATTGGGAAGAATAGCCGGGAGTAACCCGTTCGATAAGCTCATAGATTGCTTTCGTATCTTTATTTGCACCATAAGCCGGTAACAAAAAGATACTAAACAAGAAGATGAAAGTGATTTTGTTTTTACTGATTAAATTCATGGTGTCCAAATATTAAAATTGCGCATCTTTATCCTACATTATATACATTGCTGCATATCAACGGACAAAGATGCGCATTCTTTTTTAATTATCCCAATTATATCCTAATACCTTATGACTGTCTCTTATACACATCTGACGCTG
>OJPF01000962.1_pt1 | contig 14542 bp, 16 predicted proteins | sample 1598441 | NCBI WGS metagenome assembly OJPF01 (sample SAMN03922474, study PRJEB24848) | human gut metagenome | isolation source: stool sample | host: Homo sapiens | place: Germany | collected 2010-11 | reverse complement strand
TTACAGAATAAAAAACTATATTTTTAGGATAATGCTGGGGTTTGGATAAATTTTGTTATCCGAAATTTCGGATAACAGAAGTGAGTCTTTCCCCAGATGGCGGAACAGGGTGCACATCCCGGCAAGGTCAGCCCTCAGCAGGCTGTCCGCCTGCGCTTCCGTAATATCCGCCGTCAGTTTTTCCCCTTCCCTCAAACGGTGTCCGAATCCTATGTAGGGATAATGGCGGGCCGAATGCCAACCCTCAAACCGCTTGATTATGGCAACAGCCCTCTCAAACGGTGCAAGACGGCGGATGCCATCAGGCAGTTCCGCACGGAGCATGGCGCATATACACACAAACCCCAGAAAAAGCGTCATCCTTCTCACCATTCCACACTTACATTCAACACACAGCAGGCCATGCCGTCCTCATAACTCCACTCCCGGCTTTCCACCACCATCACACACTCTTCCAGAAACCGGGCCACGCTTATCTTTTCCGTCTCCGCATTCCGCTCAAAACAATGGCAGGCAGGCGTTGTTTCCAGGATTTTGCGGGAATGGACACAGGCAAGCCGTCCGGCATCAATACGGATGCGATCTCCCACACGGGGAACGGAACCCGCATGGTCCGACAGCTTTATACAGGATGGCAGGCCGGGAATATGCATATATAACAAGGTACTCATACCGCATCCTCCTCTCCACTGTTTTCCCCGCCATTCTCCGCATTGAAATCAAAGGTGAGCTGTTGCAGGCTTCCCCAGTTGTTCTCAAAATACAGGTCGATGGTCTGCGCCCCGTCCGCACTTTCCGAAGTGTAGTACAGGCGGAACCTCTTTTCCCCCAGCAGATAACGGTCATTGGGTTTCAGTACCGTACCGTCTTCCATCTCAAGACGGCCCTTCCCCTCAGGCTGGAAGTAACGCAGGGTATAGACCGTACCGGAAAAGTCCCCTTCAGGAACAATCTCCAGACGGATTTCCACTGTATTCCCGGCGGCAATCTCATCCGCCACCGGCATGGCCTCTACCGTAAAGGGATATTCCTGCTGAATATCCAGGTCACTGTCACAGGAGACAAGGCAGAAGGCAGCGGCCAGACAGCAGCCGGCCACAACAGAATCAAGTATCTTTCTCATAAATAAGTGTATCATGATCGGTTAGAAAATATATTTGAGCAAAATTCCGTACTGGGTATGGAAATGTCCGGCAGCGCTGCCCCAAAGGACACGTTCACGCAGTCTCAGACCGAGGGAGAGGCAGTCCGTCAGACAGGCTTCCGCCTCCAGGGTCAGTGCACCGCCATAGACAAACGCCTCATGTTTCCTCAGGCCGGCACCGTCCCCGAGCAGGCGCTCTCCACCGTTCACATTCTCATAACCCAGCAGTCCGGAAAGACCTATATTCAGGAACACCACCTTTCCCGGACAGGAAAAGAGATTGCGGTAGTACCCGGCTTCCCCCGTATACTGCACAAGGGGGATTCCTGTATTCCGGTAAGGGCAGTTGCGCCTCATGACCTCTCCGCCGTACATCCATTTGTGTCCGCCGCCGGCATAATTGAACACGGCCAGCGAGAAGGCGTACCCGGCATCCGTACGGTTTCCCGGCGAATGGAAGCCGTCAACCATCTCCGCTGTCAGCTGCACGCCCCTCATGCCCCGGAGGTGGCGCTGGGCCTTCGCCTGCCCCATGAAAAGGGCAAGCAAGGCTATGAGCAGATAAATTTCCCGGTATCTCATCGCACTTTCAGCTCATTGACGGTTTCAGCACGTACAAGATCACCGTTTTCCAACTCGAAAGCCTGATGGCGGCCACCCTGTTTCTCGAACATCTCCACCACCAGCTTCTTGTCATCGGGAATGGTGAATTTCGGCAAGGCGAACACCGTGCATGCCGATTTCCTGCCGTCCACACGGGTCACATAATTGAAGGCGCGCAGCGGATAGACCACCTGCTCCTGCATGGCGGTACGCTTCACCACCTTCTTGTCCACAACCTTGAATGTCACAAAGTCCACGTCAAAGGGCACATTCGACGAGTTCTTCACTTCCGTATGGAAATAGAGCAGGTCGTTGTGGGTGTACAGTCCCTTCAGCAGGAACTGTACACCGAAGCGCTTGCAACCGATGTGACGGATACGCCGTTTGTCCCGCCGGTGGACAGATTTCATAATCAGGCGCACCAGACGGGGCGACTCGTTGTCAAGCTCCGTCAGATAAATCTCCATCGCGTTATTGGGACGGTTAACCGTCTCCCCGTCATGGATAAAGTCGCACATCTCCACATTCAGCAACAGCGGCTCGTCGGCATATTTCACATTGAAACTGTAAAAGTTTCCGTCCTCCGTTATCACGCTCATGTTTGTCTCCTGCCTGAAATGTTTCGTGGCGGCTTTCACACGGATCACGTTCTCCGCACCGTCGGCCTTGCCCGCAAGCAGGTCGGTGGAACCCAAGTCCACATACCTCACCGGGGCGGGAAAGATGATGTGCACCGTCTTGTCGTACGTTATCTCCAGCCCGTGCGGCGGAATCATACGGCTGAACCCGATCTTGCGGCTCAGTCCTTCAAAATAATCCCCGCCGCTCTGTTGCGCCTGCGAGGCGGTCATGCCCAGAAGGGCGGTAAACAAAATCAGAATCTTCTTCATACTCGTTTCTCATTTAGGGTGAATAATCGGTTTTCTCTTATTGTTCGGGTGAGTGGAGCAGCAGCCGGTGTCCGGCTTTCAGGGTAACCTTCACGGTACGCATCTTTTTGGTGACATACTGCGAGACGCCCTGTATCACGCCTTTCCCCAGGTCCGAGGCGATCTGCGCCCCGGCATCCGTCGAAATGTTGATGCTGCTGTTCATGGAGCTTCCCATATTGGCGGCAATCTCGCGGACCGCGTCATACTCCATCGAGTTCGGTACGAGGATACCCTGCTGCCCGTCAGCGTCATACACTTCCAGTTCCACCGGAAGCACCGTACCCTTATATTCCACAGCGGTGACCAGAATGTCCAGCCGCTCCCCCTGAATACGTGTACCGCCCACAAGCACCGTACCTTTCGGAATGAAGCGGTCATCCACCACCATCGGTTCCAGCAGCCGGATGCGCAGCGCCTGCCCGTCCGATACGGTCTGTGTGCCGTGTACGCAGGCTTCGATGGTGTTCCTCTCCGAGGTGAGCGTTTTTCCCACCGGAGTATGGAACCCCGTGTTCCGTTCCCCGGAAAAGACAGCGGCCTCCCCGTTGCCGGACGGGCGGGAAAGGGAGGATACGGCCCGGGACTGCATCCGTCTTACGGGTCTGGCAGCCCGGCGTTCCCGTTCATCCTGTGCGGGGCGGACCTGCCGGGGCTGCCTGCCGCCGTAGCGTGCCGCCAGTTCGTAGGACTTTTCCATAAGTGCCATTTTCTCCTCCATCGTATTCCCCGCCTGCTCCGGTGCCGTCCGTTGCCTTTCCAGTTCCTCGATGCGTCTCTCCAGCTCCTCCTTCTTCGGGTCGCGTGTATCGGAAACATAAAGGTTGTCCAGCGTCCGGCTGATATGGCGGTAGGCCTCTACCGAGGAACGGGGCGCATCCGCCGCGACAGACGTCCCTTCCGGCGGGGTTTCCGCAAATGACTCCGGCAGGCGTACCGTATCCCGCCCTTCCCGGTCAAACAGCGAGACCATCTCCTGGAACGTCCCCCGGCGCTGTTTCTCCTTCCGCGCAAGCTCCGCCTCCTCGTAGGCGTCCACCTTGTTTCCCTGCATCTTCCTGTTTTCCGGAGAGGGGATGTCCGTGTTGAATCCCCCGCCTTGTACGGCATCTTCCCGTTCTTTCTGGGTCGGTGAGTAGATCAGCCAGATGCAGCCGGCAAAAAGCAGGACGAAAAGCGGATAAACGACCTGTCTGGCACGCTTGCGTCTCTCTTCTTCCGTCAACGGCTTCCTCTCCCCTCCGAGGGGGATTCCCAGCCGTTTTCTGATTCTTTCAATGGTTTTTCCAATGTCCGTTTTCATAAAATTGGGTTGAATGTTCGTTTCCTTTTTTCTTTTTCAGTTCCGGAGGCCGGATATGCTCCATTTCCAGCCGGTTGTCCCCGTCGCTCCCGAAACGGTGCAGCGAGCTGCCGATGGCATGGATGCAGCCCATAAGGAAGGACAGGAACAGGAGTGCAAGAAGGCATATCCGCTGCCTTTCCGTCAGCCGCCGGCAGAACAGCCGTATCCGGCAGTCCGCCCGTTTCCAAGGTTTTCTCCTTCCCCTCATCGTTCCACGCTTCTGATGTCCCTGTTTTCCAATATCACCAGATGCTCGATGATGAACCCGTTCGGGTTGTCGTCCGAACGTGAGGCGTTCTGTAGCTCGCAGGAGGTCACCAGCGAACGTTCCGTCACGTTGCTCTCGCGGATGATCAGCTGCCGGGCATGGGTCACCGCCTTGTAGGGGTAGCCGGAGAAATCACAGACCACGCTGTCCACATGCACCACCTGGTTGATATTTCCCGATACCAGGCGATTGTAATAGCCCTTTTCGGCAAAGTCCACATAATAGTGGTAGGCACTTCTGTCAGCCAGTTGCAGCGCACGGTTGATGTTGTGCTCGATGGCGTCCTTCTGCGGGGAAAGCCCGAAGAAGAGCTCATGGAAACGCCTCACGTGCTCACGGGCTTCCGCCGGTCTGTTCTGCGAAAGGTCCTGCGAAAGGGCGAGCATGAGCGACTTGCCCCCGTCCAGCACGTAGATTTTCTCACGCTGCCTTTCGGCAAAGCGGTAGGAGCTCCACAGGGCGTAGCCCGTGACGAGCGTACAGCAGCATACGAAGGCGGCAAGCATCATGCGGATGCGCCTGAAACTGCTCTCGATATTCGTTAATGACTTGAATTCCATAGGTATTTTCTTACTTATTTCTTTTTGAAGCGGTCACGGACACTCCGGATGCCGTCCTTGATGCGTCCGCCCACGTTACCTGCGGCGGAACCGGCCACTCCTGCGGCAAAACCGCCCGCACGGACGCTCTGGCGGTTCAGGTTGCGCATGTAGTTGCCCGCGCCGCCCGCCTGGACGATCCATCCCGCAACGGTGGGAATCGTGAAGTAGCCGAAAATGGCGATGATCATGAATATCAGGTACACACTGTCCGATGTGTCCAGGGAGTAGTCCGCATTGGTCTGGAGCTCCTGGATGTCCTTCTGGAGCATCAGCACCTGGATTTTGGCGAGCATGCAACTGAACAGGTCGCTGACCGGAAGCCACAGGTAGACGGAGATGTACCGCATGAACCACTGGCTGAGCGTGGAATGGAAACCGTCCCACACGCTGAAGGCGAACGCGACCGGTCCCAGTATCGAGAGGACAATCAGAAAGAAGGTACGCACCGTGTCTATCAGCAGCGAGGCGGAGGCGAAAAGAAGTTCCAGCAGATAGCGGATACCGTCACGGAAAATCTTCTCGAACTGGTAGGCGCCCCATTCCGCATACATCCCTATCTTGGCGGCCGTGTCCTCAAGACCCCAGCCAAGCTCGTCAATCTGGCGGTCGAACTCCTCGTCACTGACAAGATAGGCGGTCTCCGGATTGCGCATCTTTATCTCGTACTCCAGCTTCTCCTTCTGCTCACGGTACTGTTCCATATCCAGCGTCTGTCCCTCCAGCATCCTGTGCGTACCCTGCACCACGAGTCCGAGCACGCTGTTCATAGTACCCAGAACCAGTGTGGGGAAAAGCAGGATACAGATGCCGATGGCGAAAGGACGCAGCAGCGGGTACACGTCAACCGGCTCGGCGTGGGCGAGCGACTGCCACACGCGCATGGCCACATAGAACAGCGCCCCCAGGCCGGCAATGCCCTTGCCCACATCCATCATGTCCTCACAGAGAGGCAGCATATCATCGTACAAAGTCTCCAGAATGGTATGGAGATTTGAAAAGTCAACACTCAGAAGCATCATGGCCTACCAGTATTTGGACGTTTCACTGCCGTAAAGTTCCAGTACGCGGTCCGCCTCGTTCTTCTTGCGGGCGCGCAGATAGCTCACGGCAATGTTCTTGTTCGTGTAGTAGTTCACCAGGTTGCGGTAGCGGCGCATCTCACGGTGGCATTTGTCCACCACGTCCATACGGTCCTTGTCCGTCATGGAGAGAGTGCTCACGTTGATCACCTGTTTCAGGTCCTGCAACACGCCGTTGCTCTCCTTCAGAAGCTGGGTGTATCCGAAGGCGATGGCATCCAGTTCCCCGGCGGAGAAGTTGCTGTCGCCCATCATCTTCCGGAAGTTCGTGATGTAGATGTCCGATACCTCGCCCACCATCAGAATCGTTTCCTGCACCTTGCGGGCGTCACGCACAAGGTTGTTCACGTTGCGGAGCGCGTCATAATAGCGCTTGGCCTGCTCGTAGATCTTTACCGTCTCGGCAAAGTTGTCCGCCGTGCTGACCGCAGTCTTCGAGGTATGGGCGATATTGTCCGACATGTTGATGATACTCTGGGCGAGGTTGCCCGGGTCGGTCACCACCCACTGCGCACTCATGTTCCCTCCGGCAAAAAGCAGCAGGAAAGCGGCCAGGACAACTGTTCCTCTCCTCATGGCTGCACCTCCTTCCTGACATAATCGCCGTTCGGGGAGAAGGTCAGCACGTCCGTCGCCTCGTTGTAGTACACATCTATACGATAGCCCGTATTGATGAACAGGTTGCCCTCTTCCTCCACCAGCAGGTAAGTCCGTGGTTTCAGGCGGCGTGTCCTGCCGCTGCGGGCGAATACCGTCACCTTGCAGGCATCGCCGTCCTTATATATCAGCACGTCGGGCTTGCCGTCCACACTCGTCCACGACCCGCAGAGTTTGCCGGGGTCCGGAGTCTTTTTCATGTCCATGCAGCCTTGCAGCAGCAGGGAGGCCGCACCTAAAAGGCAGACGGCCAGGCTTAATAATGGTCTGTTTCCCATAACTTTTCTCTTTTCAGGGGTTCATACTCTGTTTCCGTTTTTCTCTTCTTTCCCCGGCAAGCCGCCTGACGGCAAGCTCGAGGTTGCCGCCAAGCTCTTCCGCAAGACGCTGCACCTCCATCTTTTCGGTCTCTTCCGTGGTGAACACCAGATACTCCTCCTCGCTCACTTCCGTGGCATAGACAGCCGAATGTGTGCCGCCCAGACCGATCCAGACCTCGCGGTAGGGGGCTCCCGGACGGTTCGCCTGGTTGATGGACAGTATCTGGCCCTTCTCCTTCTCCGTCAGTCCCAGAAGCGTCTGGATATGGTCGAACTTGTTCATGTATTTTCTCTGGTCAAGCAGGATTTTGCAGTCCGAGTTGTTGATGATGGCCTCTTTCACAATCGGAGACGAGACGATGTCGTCCACCTCCTGGGTCACCACAATGGCCTCGCCGAAATACTTGCGGACGGTCTTGAAAAGGTACAAAACATAGGCACTCATGTTGGCGGACATCAGTGCTTTCCAGCACTCCTCGATCAGCATGACCTTGCGGATGCCTTTCAGCCTGCGCATCTTGGCGATGAAGGTCTCCATGATGATGAGCGTCACCACCGGCAGCAGCACCTTGTGGGAGGAGATGTTGTCCAGCTCGAACACGATGAAGCGCTTGTCCGTCAGGTCCAGGCCCTTGTCTGAGTTCAGCAGGAAGTCATAGTCACCGCCCTTGTAGAAGGGCTCCAGCACGTTCAGGAAACCGTCAATGTCGAAGTCCTTCTCGCGCACTTTCTTCTCCTCCATTATCCGGCGGTAGTCGTCACGTACAAACTCGTAGAAGCCGTTGAAGTCGGGACGGAGCGTCAAGTCTTCCGTTATCCGGCGGATGTAGGCATTCACCGCACCTGACAGGGCCACCTCCTCCGAACGCTTCGGAGCCTCGTCCTCGCGTTTCCAAAGGGTCAGAATCAGTGTCTTGATACTTTCCCGCTTCTCCACGTCGAACTCACCGGAAGCGGTATGGAACGGGTTGAAGGCGATAGGGTTGTCCTCCTCGTAGGTTATGTAGATTCCATCCCCGCCGTGTGTCCGGCCGTTGACCAGGCTGCACAGACCCTGGTAGCTGTTGCCCGTATCAACCAGCAGCACGTGTGCGTCGAGTAGGTCAGCCCCCTTGCGGGGGCTTTCCCCTCTAAGAACCGTGCGTGATAGTTTCCCATCACACGGCTCAAGCAACGCGTCCCTATTTCTACTGAAAAAATAGTTACGCCTCATTTCCTACAACTTTTGAGTAGAACTTTGCCTTGCAACGCTTGTGTACAAGTTGCTTGAACTGTCTGCCGTTGACAGGTAGGATAATTGTACCCCAACTGCTTTCAGTATCAATGACTTGTCCACATATAGGGCAGCACATCTTCTGATGCAGCCACATACTACGCAGCATATTATCTCTTTCACGGAGTTTTTCTTCCGTTTCTTTATTTCTGCGGCGTTTGTAGTAATCTGCATAAGCAGGGTCGTAAGGATTCGCTTCCCCTCTAACACGGACGTAGTTTTTAATGGAAATGTCTCCGAGCCTTTTGAGCCGCAAAGTTTTGTCCTTGTAAGACTTGCTCCGTTTCTCTATGGCTGCAAAGCACCATTTACGACCTTTTAGTTGCAGGAAGTATTTATCCTTAATCCAGTGCTTGCTCTTTTTTGAATGGCGTCGCTTTGCCCATCGCCAAAGTGACTTGAAAATTTCAAAGTCAATTCGGGAGAATGATTTGGAGGATACTCCGTATCGGTAGTAATTTCCCCAACCTGTTATCATCGGATTTAACATTCTCACGATTGAAGAAGCCTTCGCCGTTTTGTTACTCTTGATTTTCAATCTGATTTTTTCACAAAAACTTTTCATGCTGTCCTTTGACGGCTTGGTCAGCACCTTGCCATTCGGATATTTACGAATATTGAAACCGAGGAAGTCAAAACCATCATTTATATGCGTTATTTTGGTCTTTTCCTCCGAGAGCGTCAAACCTCGTTCAGACATGAATTGCTGTATGAGGGGGAGCAATATGTTTTCTATTGTCTCCTTGTCTCTTGCCGTCACGATGAAATCATCAGCGTATCTGACAAGATTGATTTTGGGGACAATCCTTTTGCGCTTGCCATTTGGATATATGTCATAAGGCTTTACAGCTTTTGACACGAGCGATTGCAACCCGTCAAGAGTCATATTAGCGAGAGTGGGTGAAATTATGCCGCCTTGGGGTGTGCCCTCTTCGGTAGGGAACAGACTGCCATTGAACACATATCCACTTTTCAGCCATTTTCTCAACATTTCCTTATCCATTGGTATATTGTTGAGAAGCCAGTCATGGCTTATATGGTCAAAGCAACCTTTGATGTCTCCCTCCAGAATCCATTGAGGTGATTTGTCATCCTTGCATAAAAGAATATGGCATTGCGTGATTGCATCTTGACAGCTCCGATGTTTACGGAAACCATAGGAGTGTATATCTCCCGTAGTTTCTGCCACAGGGTCAAGAGCCATAAGATACAACGTCTGCATAGCACGGTCTTTCATTGTTGGGATACCCAACGGGCGTTTTTTTCCATTCTTCTTCGGAATCTCCACACGGCGCAGAGGCATCGGTTGATACCCACGACGCTTGAGTGTGTCGATAGCTTTGGCTTTGGCTGCATCGGAAGACCATTTTACGCGGTCAACTCCAGCAGTGTTCTTGCCTTTATTTGCAGTAACCCGAACTACGGCAAGATAACGACCGTAGAACGAGTGGGTCAGCAGCCATTGCAAGGATTTAACCTTGCCGTACTTGCCTTCCCTCTGAGCCTTTACAATACGTGCTTGCAGCTTCCGAACATAGTCCTCAGCCTTGCGACGGTCAATCCGTTGCCAACGCTCGGTGTAAGTAAGGACTACATTTTCAGGTGCACACGTTTCTTTCGATTCGTTCATTTGCTTTCCTTTCTTTAGAAGTTCTATAAAGTTTATTGTAAAGAGTTACCTTGTGGAAGTGGGCACACTTTCGTGTCGGATGATGTGGCTCTCTGCCATACATGGCAATGAGGTCAATCCGTATCCGCTCCATTACAGAGCGGCATTCGCTTTTTCCACATTCCTATATCCGCATCCCGTATAGGCTTGCCTTACGGCTCGCTTACCATTCCATAAGAAATGGAGAGATACGGACTTGCCGCGTTCCGTGTAAGTGACAATGATGGGTTAGGTTCGTCCTATTCACCGGCAGTCTTGATGTCCGTGTAACCCCACAGAGACAGGGAGTTAACCGACTGCTCACCTTTTGGTTCAAGCCTCAGATTTCACTCGAAAGAGGAAAATCAACAACATCATTAGGCTTGTTCTACGTAACGATGTTTATCAGACGTTCACACTGAGTTAACCATACCATCAAGTCTCGCCCCTCGGCGGAACGATGTTATCCGCCATTGACCTCCGCTCACGTTTCGGTCTATTCCTTTCGGAAAGGGTACTTTGTCAGAGCAGCTTCGCACAATTTGATTACTCTCAATGCACGTACTCTCAGACTACTGCAAACGGAATTGCAGGTGCAATCAATGACTCTCTAAACCAAAGTTGCACAATCACTTACACGGCTTTTCGCGTCACACCCCCTGCTCATAATAGTTCCTCACCAGGTGGTTGGTGAAGAAGGACTTGCCGCTTCCCGAAGGACCGAGGATGAACTTGTTGCGGTTCGTGATGATGCCCCGTCTCATCGGCTCGTCGCTGATGTCCACATGCACGGGGATACCGTTCCGACGGTCGGTCAGGCGGATGCCGAACGGGCTGGGCGAGCTGCGGTAGTTCGTCTCTTCAGTAAACAGGCAGACGGCCTGCTCCAGAAAGGTGTGGAAGCTCTCCTCAGCGGGAAAATCGCCGGCATTGCCCGGAATGCCCGCCCAATAGAGCACCGGGGTGTCCACCGTATTGTGGCGGGGCGTGCATTCCATCATTGCAAGCTGGCTGCCCGTGTCGTTCCTGACCCGCCGCAGCCCCCCGGCATCCTCGGCCCAGGCAAGCACGTTGCAGTGGCAGCGCACCGGAAGCAGGCCTTGTGTGTGGGCCTCGTCAAGGTACATTTCCACCCATTCACGATTGACGGCGTTGCTGCGGCTGTACCGGGAGAGGGAAAGCAGGTTGCGCGAGGACTTCTCCATATCCTGCAATATCTCCCGCGCGTCATCAATGAAGACGTACTGCGAATAGATGTGGTTGCAGGAAAGGAGCAGGCCCACGGGAGCGGCAAACGACAGGCGGCAGTCACTGCGGTCGGTGGAGAGCCGTCCGTAACGCATGTCCGTTTCCACCCTGCCGGGCAGGTCGTCGGCGGCCGACAGGGTATGCAGGCAGAGCTGCTTGTCGCCGATGCGCATCCTGCCGGGTTCCAGACAGATGTCTTCCAGTACCGCAGAACGGTCGTCCGCCGAGAGGGAGAAATACCTCTCCACCAGTCCCGGACGTTCGGACGTGCCGGTGATTTCCTCCGGGGGCATCCGCCGCAGGGACACCTTTCCGGAATCGTTCATGATACGCTCGAACTGTTCCACGGCTTCCAGAAAACGGGCGGCAGTGTCCCTGTCCGCAATCTCACGGGGCAGGATATGCCCACGGCAGAGCGTGCTGAAGTCACTCCGGCGACGGCTGCGCTCGCGGGTCGTTTTCGTCAGGTAAAGATAACAGCGATGGCCCAGATACGGACGTTCGTTGAAATGGCGTTCGTAACTTTTCGCAAGGAAACTCTGCCCATCCCTGTCGAAATCGGGACGGTAGGTCTCTTCCACAAACCAGTCCTGCTTGCACACCACCGAATAGTCGGGAAGCACGCGGATGGCTTTCACCCAAGCCGAATGGATAGCCTCATATTCATCGCCCGTCACCGTATAGATTTCCGGCAGCAGCACCTCAAAGGCCACGGTCAGGTCGGCGTCCTTGCTTACAATGCAGCCGTGCTCCACTGCCAGAAGGGGGAACTTGCGTTCCAGCGTCTCGGCTTTCAGTACATTTCTCATGGTTTTCTTCTTTTGGTAAGTAATCGGAACACTCTCTTGCGGTGGATCAGGTAACGGGGGTGGCGCTTCTGGGCCAGGCGCTTCATCAGACCGTGCTCGCCGTACCTCGCGTTCATCCGGAAGACCAGCCAGGCCAGCAGGAGGCCGGCGCCCAGGCCCAGGGGAATGCACACCCCCTGGCTGACACCGGCAAGGTAAAGCACGATGACTGTCAGCAGGACGGCGGCCAGGCCGCCCGCAAGGATGAAAAGGTACATCGTCGTCAGCCCTTTGAATTCCACACCCTTTCCCGCACCTTTGTTAACAGGATACTCCATCGTCTTAGAGGAAGAAGGAACGCAGGATGGTGGCGGCTACAATCAGGAAAATGCAGGCGAAAAACCAGGAGGCCGCCGTCTTCGACGTGTCCGGATCACCGCTGCTGAACTTGCCGTAGGTCTTGATGCCGCCCACCAGACCGAGCACGGCGCCGATGGCATAGCACAGTTTGGTGGCGGGGTCGAAGTACGAGGTCATGAGGCTTGTCGCCTCGTTGATACCTGCAAGGCCCTGGCCCTGCGCAAAGACACCGGTGGCGACAAGCGCACACATCATCAAAAAAAGGATTCTTTTCTTCATTGTCGAATCGTTTAGGTGAGACATTAAATTGATTTCGGCAACAAAAGTATAGTGTATAACGTGTTGTAGTACAAGTGTTTCATTACATGTCCGCACATGGCATTAGATGTCTAAAACAACAGATTTAAATACTATCAAAATGAAAAGCTCAAAGAATAACCTTTAAAAAAGATAACATACACTCTATTAATGTTTTGCAATTTATTGGTATAAGTTATTAGCTATACTACATTTTTTCCTAACTTTGGAGTGAATAAAAATAAAGCATATTATTTTTATCAATAAGTAAGGATTTGATTAATAACAAAAAATATATGATTTCACTTACAGCGGAACAAAAAAATTTAGAGGGAATCTATTGTTCATCAACAGAACAATACATCATACCTCAATACCAACGCCCTTATTCATGGACATTTGACCAATGCTCTGAATTGTTTAGAGATATTATGTCTGCGTATGATGATAACGATTCGTATTTTTTAGGTAATATAATATTAGCTCGAAGTAAAGATTTTGACTTAACAGGACTAAGTTATATTGTTGATGGTCAACAGCGTTTGATAACAGTATGGACTCTCATTAAAGTATTGTCCTTGTTGTTACCAGATGTAAATACACTGCGTTCATCCCTTTCTGTTACACCTTGGCAAGGAGATAAAAATGAGCCCAAAATTAAATCTATGATTTTTGAGAACCAGGATGATAAAGCGATCGATGCTGTATTTCATGTTGAAAAAGATGAACTTACCAAAAGATATAATGAGTTGATACAAAAATATTCTTCATTGAAAGAAGAAAAATGCAACTCTCAAATAGAAGCTTCCTTATTATATTTCTATGAACAAATCAAAAATTCCAATAAATTAAACAATGAAGCTGCTTTGATGACATTTGCTCAATTCTTAATGAAAAGAGTTACGATGCTCCCTATTGTACAAACGGCAAGTAATACGGCTGAAGCTACAGACAAAGCTTTGACTATTTTTGAAACCATCAATAATAGAGGTCTGGATTTAGAAGACGCAGATATTTTCAAAGCACGTCTATACGATAGCGCTTACGATGAACAACATAAAGAAGAGTTCATTAATATGTGGGTAGATTTCAAAGCCGAATGTAATCGGTTAAAGTTGTCAATAGATGATGTCTTTAGGTATTACTCACATATAATCAGAGGAAAGCAAGGAATAACAACAAGTGAAAAACGGCTTCGCGATTTTTTTACAAATGAACCATTTTCTCCATTATCTAACAGTAGCTATGATGAAGTTTTAAGTAACTTAAATAAAATATTACAAGTTATACAATACTTAAAAAAGGAAACGAATAATGGAGGAATAACAGAACCTGGATCATGGTTACAAATTATTAATGAATATACCAACCAATATCCTATATACGCAATAGTTACCTATGTTTATAACCATGAAACAGAAACTGAAGTAGGAAAAACTAAATTTGTAAATTTCTTAAAATCATTAGTTCGCTATTGTTTATATACAGGTAGCACTTCTTCCGTAAAATTTGGCATATATCCCATTATTAAAACTATTAGTTATCAAGACAGTATAGATGAGAATTATCCAATAGAAGATATAACGATTGAGACATTTAATCATTTAGGACGACTAAAAAATGCTTTCGCATTATTAACATACCTACTTGAAACAAAACAAGCTTTCCCCCAAAAATACACAGTTGATAAAATAGTAAATTTACGCGATGAAGATTTGCTTGGAGAAGATTGGATATATAACAATCTAAATGATATATGCAATAGCATTGGAAACTTAGTTGTACTTGATATCCCCAAACGCTATAACACAATCAATAACAAAAAAGAATATTATGCAACGTCTAATAATTACTATGTAAATCAAATATTTACAACTAATACTTTTGGTTATAATGATTGGAAAAAACGGGATATACACATGAAGAATTTATTGATTGACTTTTTTAAGAAAAAAATGTAATGGATACTTTAGAATTAACC